>ERZ860076.1339-NODE-1339-length-12448-cov-1.890261_pt1 | contig 12448 bp, 9 predicted proteins | sample MGYA00509982_ERZ860076 | MGnify/ENA primary metagenome ERZ860076 (study PRJEB30046, sample SAMN00715193) | human gut metagenome | study: EMG produced TPA metagenomics assembly of the A metagenome-wide association study of gut microbiota in type 2... | reverse complement strand
CAGGTATTCCTCCACGATCGGGCTCAGCCGGTGAATCTCATCGATAAAAAGCACGTCGTTCTTCTCCAGCGAGGTCAATACCCCGGCCAGATCTCCCGGCTTATCCAGCACCGGCCCCGACGTGACCTTGAAACCAACCCCCAACTCGTTCGCTATAATATTCGACAACGTCGTCTTTCCCAACCCGGGAGGTCCATGCAAAAGCACATGATCCAGCGCCTCCTTACGCATGCGGGCAGCCATGACGAACACCTTCAGGTTCTCCACCACCTTCGCCTGCCCGCTGAAGTCACGGAGCGAAAGCGGCCGAAGCACGTTCTCGTACTCTCGCTCGTTTTCCGGCATCCGGGCATCCCTTATATCAAAATCATCTTCCATATTCACGTTCATTGACTTGCAAAGATAATGTTAAACAACACATTCACGAAAATAGATGTATAAAATATTTTTCTGACAGTGAGAAAAGCATATGTTTGCCAAAAGAACACCTTTAAAAACATACTACCATGAAACTTATACTCACAATCTCTGCGATGATCCTGTTCCTGATAACGGGATGCGAAAGTGGCAAGCAACCGGCTAACGACTTTTTAACCGTGGATATCACGGCAAATTATCCGAAGAAGGAACTGATTCTTCAAGACTTTTTGGATGTGGAATACATCCCATTAGAAACGAATGAGGAATTCATAACCTCAGCCAGCATGCAAGCCATCGGCAAAAATCTCATAATCCTTAGAAACAAGAACGGACAAGACGGAGATATATTTATCTTCGACCGGACCGGAAAAGGCCAGAGAAAAATCAACCGCAGCGGCCAAGGTAGCCAAGAATACACGAATATCGGGTCTATTGCCCTCGATGAGGAGAAAGGTGAGCTGTTTATCAACAACTACTACTCGAGCCAGTTTATCGTATACGACCTGTCCGGAAACTTTAAGCGAACTTTAAAGTACGATAAAGATTTTAATTTCAATAGCGGGAAGACATACAATTTCGATCAAGACAACTTAATCTGCTACGATGAGATTGGCAATTATAAAAATCTGAGAAAAAGCGCATTTTGGCTCCTGTCCAAACAAGACGGGAGCATTGTCAAGGAAATCGAACTCCCTTATGAGCATAAGATATCACCGTTTTTATCGAAAGGAGGTTGGGCCGCGGGACCTCGTAATACCGAATTAATTTCCCAAAATGGAAGTTGGGTCTTAATAGAGCCATCTACAGATACGATTTATAGTTATTCCCAAGATCACTCTATCAAACCCTTTATCGTAAGGACTCCACCTATCCGCTCTATGGCCCCGGAAGTATTTCTTTATCCAAGTATTCTTACCGACCGGTATTATTTCATGCAAACAACAAAGAAACAATGGGATTTTGAGAAAGAAACCGGATTCCCCAGAACCGACTTGGTATATGATAAACAAGAGGACGCTATCTTTGAGTGTGTCGTATATAATAACGATTTCGTAGATCAGACACCCGTTAATATGTGGTACGAACACGGAATACTAAAGATCATCAATAACGATGGGATCGCTTTCATAAAGAAACTAGAAGCCAATGAGTTGGTGGAAGCCTACGAGAAAGGTAAGCTGAAAGGCCGATTGAATGAGATCGCAGCGGGATTGAATGAGGAATCCAACCCCGTGATTATGGTGGCTAAGTATAAGGAGTAAAAAACTTCTTACTTATTGTCTATTTTTCCAGACTTGTTTTTTATTCGTACATGTTTTTCGGAAAACACGTACGTGAATTCCCAAAAACACGTACGTGAATCCGTGAAAACATGTACGTGTTTTTACGGAAATCCGACAAGCATATTTATCTATCTTATTATCAGCGAATTATAAATCGACTTCATAGTAAGATATTATTGTTGAAAATTTACTTCTAAAGATACGGTTCCTCTCCTATATTTTATGTAACTTTGCTTATAAGTCGCATAAAATATAGGACGATATGAACCAGACAATTTATCCCATCGGCATACAGAACTTCGAGAAAATTCGCAAGGACGGCTATCTCTATATTGACAAGACAGCCTTGGTCTATCAATTGGTTACTACCGGACAGTATTACTTCCTCAGCCGCCCCCGACGCTTCGGGAAAAGCCTGTTGCTGTCCACGCTGGAGGCCTACTTCCAAGGGAAAAAGGAGTTGTTCGAAGGACTGGCCATGGAGAAACTGGAAAAGGACTGGAAAGAATACCCGATCCTCCATTTTGACCTGAATATCTCCCAATACGACTCTCCGGATAGCTTATACAAGATATTAAACGACATCCTGTCCCGGTACGAAGACGAATATGGGACACGTCCCTCGGAAGTGACCCTGCCCCTCCGTTTCGCCGGAATCATCGACCGGGCCTACCGCAAAACCGGACAAAGGGCCGTGATCCTGATAGACGAGTACGACAAGCCCTTGCTACAGAACTTGCACGACGAAGAGATGCAAAACCGGTTCCGGAACATGCTCAAACCCTTCTACGGTGTGTTGAAGACTATGGACAGGGCTATACGCTTCGCCCTACTGACCGGCGTGACCAAGTTCGGGAAGGTAAGCGTCTTCAGCGACCTCAACAATCTGGACGATATATCCATGCGAGAGCCTTACGCCGCCATTTGCGGCATCACGGAAACGGAGCTGCGTACGCATTTCGATGAGGACATCCATACGTTGGCCTCTGCCCTTGAGCGGACATACGAGGAGGCCCGATCCTTGCTACGGAAACGGTACGACGGCTATCATTTCGTGGCCGGGGGACCGGGCATTTATAACCCTTTCAGCCTGCTGAATACCTTCAAGTATATGCGGCTCAGCGATTATTGGTTCGAGACGGGCACGCCCACTTACTTGGTGGAGTTGCTGAAACGAACGAATTACGACCTGTACGACATGGCCAACACCGAGACCGACGCCGACGTGTTGAACAGCATCGACTCCGCTTCGAACAATCCCATCCCCGTCATCTACCAAAGCGGATACCTCACGATCAAGGATTACGAGCCGGAATTCAAGATCTATCGCTTAGGTTTCCCGAACCAAGAGGTAGAGGAGGGTTTCATGAAATACTTACTGCCGTTCTATACGAACATTCAAGCCTCGAAGTCTCCTTTCGAGATAGGCCGCTTTGTGAGAGAGGTACGGGCAGGAGACTACGACGCCTTCTTCCACCGCCTACAAGGCTTCTTCGCCGATACCTCTTACGAGGCGATTATTGGCCGGAACCTGCGAGGTGATCGCCGGGCAAAAGCCGGAACGAGACACGGAGCTGCATTACCGGAACGTCCTCTTCATCGTCTTCAAGCTGGTCGGACTGTACACGCAAGTGGAATACCACACCTCGAACGGGCGCATCGACCTCGTCCTGCAAACCGACCGCTACGTCTATATCATGGAGTTCAAGCTCAACGGAACCGCAGAGGAGGCCCTCCGGCAGATCGAGGAGAAAGGTTATGCCCTACCCTTCGCCGCTGATAAACGGCAAGTGATCAAGATCGGCGCGAACTTCTCCTCAGAGACCCGGAATATAGAACGATGGCTGGTTGGATAAAAAAGCCTGTTTTATCCATATATACTTACTTTGCGGATGAAGTATATATCCTATGCCCGGAGAAGATATACTTCAAGTGGCATCGAAGTATATTTCTCCCCCAAAAGGCTCCTCAAGTGAATAACTAATCATTTCCCAACTCGTAAGCTTACGGCTACCCCTACTCGTAAGTTATTCACTTGACAAACCGTAAGTTATTCATTTGACAAGCCATAAACAGACAGTTTACACCTAGCGTAACAATCTGTTATTCAATGCATTTACAACATAAATAAAAACCGTTCAAAAAAGTCGGACTTTCCAGCCGGAATATCCTCGCCTTTTTGTATTATCTTTATCGCCAACAAATAATACGCAGATGAAGAAAAACATTGTTTTCCTGTTAATTCTAATACCTATTATATGGATCTCTTGCGACGGAATGGGCCATCAAACCATAGACTTCCGAAAAATAGAGAACCTTATGCCCCAACATCCGGATAGCGCGCTAATGCTCCTTGAACAAATAGAGAACAAAGAAAACCTATCCCGAAAAGATAAGGCACATTATTATTTGCTGTTAACAGAAGCACAAGACAAGACTTTTGTTAAGCATGAAACCGACTCGCTGATCACGATCGCGACGGATTATTATGAGGAAACAGACGATCTGGAACGAAAAGCGAAAGCTTGGTATTATAGGGGAAGAATCAGCCAAGATCAGAACCATCCACTAAAGGCCCAAGAGTGTTATCTAAAAGCCTTACGGGATGAAGAATCGATAAAAGATCACGCTTTACTGGGAAGAGTAAATAACTATATTGGAATACTCTACACTTTTCAAGATGTCTACGAAAAAGCGTTATCTTTCCAGAAAAAAGCTGTCTCAAATTTTCGTGCGATTAACGATTCTATCGGTCAAGCTTACGCTTCACGTGATCTAGGCCGTGTTTATCAAATGCTAGCACTTCCTGATAGCGCAATCGCTTGCTACTTAGACGCAATTGCCCTAATACGATCTTTCGATGAATGGTCTATTTATTCGGAGTTAGGAAATTTATATATAGAAAAGAAAGATTATTCGCTAGCGAATCAGTATTTAATGAAAATGAAATCATTTTTGGATAGAATGCAAGCGAATAATTTTTCTGACAATATCGATTTTTCCTTTCATGCGACATTAGGAGACTATTACAATCAAGTAAATAAATTAGATTCCGCTTTATTCTATTTGAATATTTGCAAAGAACAAACGACAAGGCTAGACACACGTATTTCCGCATATGCCACCCTCAAAAAAATAGCCTATAAGCAAAATGACTGGAAGCAATACGTCCTGTTAGATCAGAAATATACAAGTATGCATGATTCTCTTCATGCACAAGGAGAAATGGAATCTATCCGGAAATATCAAGCACTTTATGATCATCAAGAGACAGAACTAAAACTAACAAAAGAACAAGCCAAGAATGCGGTATCTAATTTGAGGATCATAATCGTTATGATAGTCTGTTTTTTAGTAATTTCGCTATCAACTTATGCTTATTTTAAACACAAACAAGAAAAAAGTCAGCTAATTCTTCGACAACAAGAAAAAGATATCCAAAACAAAGAACGATTGTCCATCTATGAAAACCAGATTCACGACTATGAAGAACAAATAGCCTTGAATGAGCAAACTTTACATTCTTTGAAAGAACATTTACAAGATCAAAACTTGAAAATAGAGAGTTTGAATACTATGCGCACGCACTTGGAGAATGAGATACAATCACTCAAACATAAAAAGCATATTCAAGAAAACCGTGCGGAAGAGATAGCTTTTAAAAATTCATCATTATATGCACAATTCCATGATAAGAAAAATTGGACACCGGCCCCGGAAGACTGGCAAGCTCTTCTCGATAAAATCGATCTCATTTATCCTACGCTTGCTTCTACATTAAGTAAAACATTACCCGGATCAACCATCTCAGAGAAACGTTTATGTTATCTACTAAAGATACAAGTAAAGCCAACAGTTATTGCTCGATTGTTATGTTGTAGCGATACAAATATTACGATGCTACGAAAGCGATTATATAAAAAAGCATTCAACAAAGATGTTCCGGCTAAGGAGTTTGATAGATATATACTTGATATATAACACTTTCACATTTATTTTTTTACAAAACTGCACAAATTTTTATTACAAAATGTGCAGTTTTATAAAAACAAGTTCATCCTTAAAGTCTTACATTTGCCTACAAGAAAATTTAATACCATGAGAAAAAGATTTGCTATTTTATTAGGGCTTATAGCTCTTCTTTCTGTGCAGTTGGTCTATGGAGATCCGGTTGAGACACGAGGGAAATGGGGGGATAAATATTATCGCTCAATTAATCCTCTTCCACCTTCATTATCCATACAAGGGAACATTTTGAGTGTGGATTTTATGAATGCGCTTGAAAACCTAACCATCACTATAACCGACGAACAAGGTACTGTAATAATGGAAGACAACATCTCTGGTGAAACAGGAGAATGTATAACTATCATTTTAAACAATGAGAGTACAGGACGATTTTACGTAAAGTTAGAGCATCAGTTAGGTTGGCTTATGGGAGAATTCATCATACAAAATAATTAGGTATTATTCTTTATCATATGCAAGCTTCAGGATTAAACAGTATTATATAGTTGATCCATCACTATTGTGATAATCACTGTACAGTGCCCCCAATGATACGTTTTTCCTGAATGCTTGCATTGAACTATGTTATTAGGAATTCTAAGCGTAACCTAACAAAAATACTAAGTTTGTCATTAATCAAGAACTAATACATATTATGATAATCTACGACCCCAAAATAGCGATTCTCCTTATAGCTTTTAATCGATCAAATATAAAGCAAGTATTTGATCGCATCAAAGTGGTGAAACCGAGAAGACTATATATCGCAGTAGATGGATCAACTAATGACACACAGCGTAAAATAAGTAAGGAAACAACGTTCATTGTTTCCCACATTGACTGGGAATGCCAAGTATTTAAACTATATCAGGAAAAAAATCAAGGATACGACAAACACTGTTTTGATTCGATTTCTTGGTTCTTCGAGCAAGAGCCAGAAGGAGTCATTCTAGAAGATGATTGTGTACCTTCCATTTCATTCTTTGGTTTTTGTACGACATTGCTGGAAAAGTTCAGACACGATGAACGCATCGGACACATATCCGGAAGCAATTACCAATTCGGGAAAAACAGGGGAGACGGTACTTTCTATTATTCAAACCTAACCCACGTATCCGGATGGGCTGGTTGGAGAAGAGTTTGGCAAGAGCACTGCCTTCACGAAAACAAGTACGACCTTTTTAAACAATTAGATTACTTATCAAATTTACCCTCTCACGCTCCATTCCAATATCGTTGGAACAGACTCTTCAATATGGCGAATCATGACAATGAAGGTTTTTGGGAGGCCAAATATGCTTACACAAACCTTATCAATAATAGATTATCGATCATTCCAAACAAAAATTTAATAACAAAGATCGCATATAATGACAAAACGCCCCATGCCATAAAGAATCATCCTTTTACAAACATCAAAAACGAGGAAATCGACCATATTGTTCATCCATCTTTCATCTGTCCGGACATAGAAGCCGATTTATATTCACAAACCAAAGAATATAATACATCTTTCGAGGAACTGTATATGCCTAAAGAATACTTTTACTTAAAAGAGCACTTTGTCACCGCAATCCGAAATAATCATATACATCCTAAAATTCCACAGATCATTCATCAGATCTATGAGGATTTAGCGGGACCACCTCCTTCTTTAGTCGAGATTTCCCAATCATGGAAAGAGCTAAATCCCGATTGGGAGTATCGGTTTTGGAATAAAAATGATATTGAGACATTTTTGAAAACCTATTATCCGGAATTTATTCCGGCCTATAATGTTTTTCCACATAATGTACAACGTTGGGACGCAATCCGGTATTTAATACTTTATAAGTTTGGTGGTCTATATGTAGACATGGATTATGAATGTACGGAAAATATCACTCCTATATTATGTAATACAGAATGTGCCATGGGATTGGAACCGGAAGCTCACGCTTTCCGTATCCATGTGCCTTACATTGTTGGAAATGCTTTTATGGCGACAGTTCCGGAGCATCCTTATTTCAAAGAGCTGATCGATACTGTATTTTGTACTGAGAAAAATAGCAACATGTACTCTGATCTTTGCGAGTTGATTCTTAATACAACAGGCCCCTGCATGACCACTCAAGTATACAAAAACAGCAATTATCAAAAGCGTGTGACATTAATTCCAGCAGAACTAATAGCACCTCTAACCTATACAGATATAAAAACAATCATAAACAATGAAACAACCAAGAATGTAGAGAGTAAGATAGAGAAGTCATTTGCCATACATTACTTTTTCGGCAGCTGGCTAAACTAATAGAAAATAACTGATAAATAGATGTTGTTATGAACCCCATTGAAGAGTCGATCTACCAATATATAAATAATATAATTGAAATTTCAGAAGAACAAGAACCTCTTCTGATTCAATATTGTAGAATGTTTTCTGCGGTTATTACTGGTAGTTTTTACGTACTAGATATATCAAAAAAACGTTTCATCTATATCAAACCGGATGATTTATTACTATGTGGTTATTCTGTAAAGGAAGCTATGAAACTTAACTTTGATTTATTTCCTCTGATTATCCATCCTGAAGATCTATCTTTATGGAACAACTTTTTAGAAATTATCCCTCAACACCTACAAGCATTACATGAAAAGCGAAATGAGATAGATCATATTTCATGTACAGTCCGCTTGATTCGTAAGAACTCTTATACTAAAGATCCACTATCACAAGTGCTCTACCAAAGAATGATTCCTGTTTGGAAGAATGAAAAAATAAGCTATTTAATCTGTTCTGTAGAAAGTGTAGCATATAAAAAAAACGGCTTCTACTTACATTACAAAAACTCGCTAACTTATGAAAAATATGAACCTGACAATTGACCAGGCAATGAACGCCCTGGAAGTTCCAGCAGATAAACGTGAAAAATACCGCAAGACATACAATGAGTCTCCTAAACGAGCGGGAACGAATTTTATTAAATCTTTCCCGGCAAGGACTAAATTCAAATGAGATTTCAGAAACCTTATGTCGTAGTAAACATACGATACAAAATCAAATCAAGGCCCTATTCGTTAAATTGAATGTTCATTCTATACAAGAAGCCATCGAAAGAGCAAACCATTGTAACCTCCTACACCCATACAAAGAAAAAAAGATCGATTTTCCAAATGAAACAATACATAGCTCCCCCAAAAAAATCAATAAAAAGTTGATGTGTGAAATACAAATATTATTAGATAAAGGTAAAAGCATCCGCTCAATTGCTTCCATGGTCGATATCGCAGAAAGTACAATTCGCAGTTGGATCATAAAGAAACTACTAAGAAGGTGAATTTCTGCGCAAAAAAACAAAAAAAGCCCAAATAGACTATTGCTTTTGCGCATTAAATACTATACATTTGTAATATTACTTCTGTAAAGAACAAATTATTAACAATCTAATAACGAATAGTTATGGAAAAAGCAAATCCTTGGAAAATTAAAGCTGAATAAGCTTAGTGAGAATGAGTTGGAGAAACGTGAAATGAGAATCCTAAAAGGTGGATCTGATTGTCCTGATGGCTGCTCTCCAAATACCAGCATATCGAATGCAACTGTTGATAAGTATTCATAATCTACTGCTATCAACATCTACGACTAGTATTATCTTATTACAAAGACTCCAAGTTGTCATATTCAAGGTCTTTACCGACCTTGAATATTTTTTGAATGTAATGCATAGAATGAACTTTTTGTTTAATTAATCTACTATAATGAAATCAATAATACATTCCACTGAAAATAACAACTTCTATTTGTATGATACCCAACGCATACTATCTATGTTAATACATCCCGAATTAAAAAAAATTCATGAAAAGTCGACAGATATAAATATAGATGCTTATTATTTGAAAAAATACTCTTATCTTGTAAATCATGGTTTTTTTGGAGAAGCAAAACCTTTTGAATTTAAAGCTAATATTAGCGAAAATAGCATAAAGGAAAATATCACTCAAACGAAAGTTATTGTATTTGAAATAACAGATTATTGTAATTTAAAATGCAAATATTGTTCACTAGGTGATTTATACAACTTCTCAAAAAAAGAATCCAAAAATATAAATATAAAATACGCTTTAAATTTCCTAAGATACATTTTCAATGTAAAACATAAAAAGACCAAATTAACAATTAGCTTTTTTGGGGGAGAACCACTTGTCAATTTTCCTGCTATACAACAAATAATAGAAGAAGCGAAACTTTTAAACAAAAACAAAAAATTGGACTTAATGTTCAATATGACAACAAATGCCACCTTAATACACAAATATATCGACTTTATAGTTGAAAATAATATAGAGTTATTAATCAGTTTTGATGGAAACGAAAAAGCTCATAGTTATCGTACCTATGCAAGCAACAACAAAAATTCATTTCATGATGTTTTAATGAATACCGATATGATAAAACTAAAACATCCTAGTTATTTCGATAAATATGTGAATTTTAATGCAGTACTAAATAATCGCAATTCCATAAAAGGAATTTACGAGTTTATTTATAATAGATATGGTAAAATTCCAAGAATATCACAATTAAGCTCAGATCATATAAATCTTAATAAAAAAAATATTTTTGATGATATTTTTCATTCCAGAAAAATAAGCGAGAAGGAATTCCAAAAGGAAGGATCTGACGTATTACCCATAGTAAGTAATCGATTGATCCCATTTAATGAATCAAAAAAGTTTTTGAAACATTATTCTCTCAATTTGTATCTTTCAAACACACTCTACTTATTGTATGATTTGATAGATTCCTTCCCAACGGGAACTTGTTTGCCCTTTCAAACAAGAATATTCTTAAACACGCACAATAACTTGTTACCTTGTGAAAAAGTTAGCTACAAAAACTTTTTAGGCAAAGTAAATGATCATGTATTTATTAACATTCCTGAAATTGTACAAAGGTACAATTCTTATTATGTACACTGCAAAAAAGTTTGTCAATATTGCTACGGAGGAAGAGCTTGCTCCACTTGCTTATTAAGTTTGGATAATCTGGATCAACTAGGTGTAGAGGAATTTGTTTGTCCAGACTTTCAGAATCAAAAAACATTTGAAGATAAACTAAATCGCATTTTTTCATATTTGGAAAAATGTCCTAGTGAATTCTTTCAAATAATTAATCATTTAATAACAGAGTAATGGAAAGAACAAGTGACTATTGGTTTATGATTGAGCCTTATGTGCATATAAACATTGCAAATGGCTATATGTTATTGTATAACACATTAGACAAAGAAACCATAATCTCTAATAATGAAAAAGTAATTAATCTATTAGAAGAATTACTTCAAGATGAAAATTGCGGTGTTACCATATTGAAAAATGAGCAATATAGACAAAATGATATACATTCTTTTATTACAAATTTAAGAGAAAAATACATGGGAGATATTATAGATATATCTTTATCTAAAGGGAAACCTATACAAATATTACCACATACTAATTTCTGCAATAAACGTAACGAAAAGTATAATTTTATAAAAAATGCCAACTTATTGCATTTTTTAAACGAAATAATCATTCATCTTGATCATATCTTAGATCAAGATAAGCTAATTGATTATTTGCAGTCAATGCCAGATAATATAACATATAGCATCAGTGGGGATTTAAAACACATTGCTAAATTTGACAAGCTTGTTGATTTTTTGAATCAATATAATTCGTCAAAAAAAATAATATGCAATTATATTAATTTTGCAATTCCAGCATCAGTATGCAAAAATATTTTTTTATACAAAATACATATTCATTTTCCTATAGATATAAAACAATTAATCATAACTACACAATCGTTAAAAGATCAGAATAATCTATTTGAACTTATTTTTGATATAGCATCTTTAGATGATTATCTAAAAGCTTGGGAAATTATCGAAGAATATCAAATTGACAAATATCAATTTAATCCAATATACACAGGGTATAATATCGATTTTTTCAAAGAAAATGTTTTTCTAAAAAAGAGCGATATATTATCTACATCAATGTCCATTAAAGACTTTTTTATCAAACAAATGATAAATAATAATGACTTTGGGAAAATCAACATAATGCCAAATGGAGATGTGCATTCGAATATAAATTATCCAGCATTAGGCAACATATGTACTCATAGTATTTTTGAGTTAATACAGAAAGAAATAGAAGAAGGAAAATCTTGGCTGCGAGTACGCAATCAAGAGCCTTGCAATGCATGTATTTATCAATGGCTATGTCCGTCTCCTTCTGATTATGAAATAATGATTGGGCAAACTAACCTTTGTCATGTAAATATTCATAATCCAAATTGTGAGAATCTTTAATTCTAAAATATAAAAAGTAATGAAAAATAAAATTATAGCATTATCTGTCCTCCTTTCTATTTTGAGTGGAGGCTGTGTAAATATGCAACAAAGTAAAGATTTGCTCACAATAGATGTCACAAAAGATTACCCTCAAAAAGAATTTGCTCTCCAAGATATATTTGATATAGATTATATCCCGCTAGACACCAGTCGTACGTTTACGACTATGGGGTATATGCAAGATATCAGTAAGGATATGATTATTGTCAGAAATCTGAAATTATCTTCAGATGGTGATATATTCATTTTTGACCGAAAAGGGAAAGGTATTAGAAAAATAAATAGGCAAGGTTCTGGTTCCGAAGAATATAGCTTTCTTTTGCGAGTTACCCTAGATGAAGAACATGAAGA
>ERZ860076.1333-NODE-1333-length-12470-cov-3.037938_pt1 | contig 12470 bp, 24 predicted proteins | sample MGYA00509982_ERZ860076 | MGnify/ENA primary metagenome ERZ860076 (study PRJEB30046, sample SAMN00715193) | human gut metagenome | study: EMG produced TPA metagenomics assembly of the A metagenome-wide association study of gut microbiota in type 2... | reverse complement strand
AGCCGATAATAGGCTGCTTCTCTCGTTCGCCCTCATCCTCGATAAAGTTTACGACGACCTCCTCCGTCAGACGGTTGTAGCTTTTCAGCTCGCCCTCTCGGATGTCCACGACATTGATGGTCTTGTAAGCACCGGTACGGAGGGCCAGCTGGTGCATACCCTTCCACCCAAGGATAAAGGTAGCTTCCATTTTCTTTGTCCCGGTGTCCTTCTTAAAATTTTTGAACGGGACGATGTAAGCGTAACCAAGGTTCTGGTCGATGGGCAGATCAAAGGTGGCAGCTTTCAGGGCAGACTGGATAACCGTCATGGGGCTTTCGAGGAATGCCTGCTGCATATTTTTGTCTGCGTTCACCATCGAAACGATGGAGGAAACGAACTGGGGAGAACGCTTTCCAAGAAGCTCGTCAAAGCGTTTCCGCATACCGTCCCGGTCAAGAAATGTGTTGAGCATTGCCCCAATAGACTGCTGTGCAGCCGTGGAAGGGGTCTTTTTCTGAACCTGATTTTGAATCATGTTTGCCATTTTTTATTCTTCCTCCTCGATAACTTTCATTTCTTTTTGCTTGTAGCACATATGTGCCGCGTAGCTGATTGACTGCATGAGGTCAAGCTCCCGCGCTCCGCGGATGCTGCTCCATGCGTGAATGATTTCTTCCCCGTTGAAAAGGACCGCGAACCGTAACTTTTTGGGGTAGACGGCCAGTTTTACGGAGTATCCGATGGTTTCACATCCCGAAACGGCTTCCGCCTCCGCTTTTTTGGGAGTGGTAACTGCCTTCTTTTTCAGCAGGTCACCTTCCGATACGCCGAGGAGCACACACAGCCTGCGGAACGCATATTCCGGAATCCGCCCTTTATTGACTGCGAAGCTGAGATAGCTGGGGCAGCGCCCGATTTCCTCGGAGAGAACTGCCAACGTCTTTCCGGAATCATACACGGCTGCTCTTGTGGCAGAAGCGTCGATTTCTACCATATTTGTCTTTCTCATTATTGTTCATCCTTTTTGAACCGGAAAGTTCTGCTTTCCGAAGTTTTGAAGTAGTTCTGCGGGATTTCCCCGTGGTCTTTCTCCCATTTCTTCCGGTCGAAGGTGGACCGGCTCTGAGACTTCCAGCTGACGGTGTACCCACCGTAATAGCCCCGCTCTGCCGTACCCATTGTCTGCATGATGCGGTTCTTGGCAGCGGTCTTGCGTTCCTCAAGGTCCTTGATCTGCCGGTCGCATTCTTCCAGCAGCGCCAGGTCTGCGGCGTTGCCGGTCAGGTCAACCTCCTCGTCCGGGTCGCTCTGCGGAAACTCTGCGTTCAGGGCTTCCTCCGTGGACACAGAGCCATCTAATTCCGGTGGGGTGTCCGTCTCCACCATCTCCCAAAAGTCACGTTCTGCGGCTTCCAGGGCGGCGATCTCGTCCTCGTCCCGTTCGATGGTAAAGACCTTAAAATCAACACCGAGGACCAGGACTGCCAGGTACCAGCGTTCCAGGCCGGACACCATGAGATAATGGACCGCTTGGCAATAGTAGTTCGCCGGAAACTCTCCGTTCTTAAACTTGCTCAGGTGCAGGGCGTTTGTGGTCTTGATTTCCAGCCCGGCCCTCTCGCCAACGACCAGGCGGTCGTAATTGGCATGGGCAAAAGGAAGATCGTCCCGGAAGATGGTGTTGTTCTCCCGTCGGACCTTCTTTCCGGTGGCCTCCATAAACCGCTTGGCCACATAATCTTCCAGGTCGTTGCCCAGCCGGACGGCCTCCTTCCCGGAAACGTCCTCAGGAATGACCTTGCCGGTCTTTTCCATCCAAAGGGCATAAGCGGATTTGTAAGGGTTCAGCCCCAGGATGGCGGCGGCATCGGAACCGCCGATGGACTTTGCCCGTATCTGCCGCCATTCTTCTTCATTGGCGGCGTGGACCTTGTGAATCATCCCTCAGCGCCTCCCATCAGGTCTTCCGTTTCCCGGCGGAACTTGTCCGCCGCACACTTCGGGCAGAACAGCGCTCCGTCAATCTCCCAGGTGTAGTCATCCTGGATGTACTGCCCACAGCACTCACACTGGGGGCGACGGGTCAGGGATTCCTCCATGTCCCGTTCATGCTGCTGCCATAGGGCAAAATTATCTTCCATTGCTATGCGGTTCCTTTCCCTTAAAAATCTCGCCGTGTAGGCAAGACGCTCTTGCTTTTCGGCGTTTGTTGTGATATAATTATTCATAGCATTTCTTTCCTTTTGCCGTCTCCGGTCTTGTCCACCGGAGGCGGATTTTATTTTTCTACCAGCTTGACCTCACCGGTGATGCGGTGACGGACGATCATGCTTTTGGGAAGGTCACGGATGACCACCCAAAACATAGGGTTCATCCCGATTTTCTTCATGGCTTTGGCCTGCTCCTTCGTGGGGCTTGCATTCTTCTGCGCCATGTCCGCCTCACTTGTTAAGCTTCTGCCAATACATGGCACCACGCCACACACCGACGATGAGACAGGCCAGAGCAATAGGACCGGAGACCTCCGGGGAAACCATGCCCCGTGCCGTGTAAACGGCACAGGCAGCTTCCGCATTCCAGTGCGGCCCGGCGGACGGTCCTCCAGAACGCCCGCTTTGCCTTCTCATGGGCCACACGGGCCTGACACTTCCGCAGGGCCTCGGCCTTCTCGGCCTTGCGCCGGGCATTGATCTCATAGATCATTTCCATGTCCGGATCAGTGATGTACTGCATTCCGCTGCTCCTCCTCCATGATGTGCTTGACTTCCTCGGCCAGGGTCCAGACCAAGTGGCCTACCGTGGGCATTCCCCGCTTGGGGTCCACCGTATTGCCAAAGTAGCGCTCCTGCTCCTCCACATTGCCTCTGGACCAGGCCACCTCAATCGCATGGCGCATGGACCGGTCGATGCAGCAGGATTTCCCGGTTTTGGCTGCTACTTCAGCATAGAGTGTGCGTACCGGGATGTTTGGGGCATCCATCACGATTTTGATGGCCTCCACCATGTTCCGGTAGCCGTCCAGATGGGCCGGAACGCCCAGCCGGAACAGAATCTCCTTGATGATTTCGTCGGCCTCTCTGGGTTCGGGGAGGGTGTAGGGGTCGTTCGTTCCGGCGGTCAGCATGGCCATTTTCTTTTCCAGGGCCAGAACACGTCTTTCAAGATTTGTCATTTTGCATTTCCTTCCTTTTTCTTTAATCTTCGTAGGGTTTTCCGTACTTTTCCTGATACCAGCGGCGGAAATCCGCTTCATTCTGCGGGTCCTTGTAGAACGCCTCGATTGCCTTCCGGAGTGCATATATGGCTCCGGTCAGCTCCGCTTCTGGGGTCATTCCTTGTTCGCCTCCTCCTTCTTTCCGACCTCGTTCAGGGCCATGCCGGTAGCAAGACCGGCGGCGAAGGTCTCGGCGAACCGGGTAGCCATTTCCACCTTTTCAGCGGGAATTCGGCCAATGGCCTCGGCTGCACTCTTTGCAACTTGCTTGACTTCTTCGGGCATTTTTACACCTCCATAAATTTTCGGGGAAAGCCCCGTTTTTTGTTGTTTTGCGTTGACTGCTGGGCCGGGGACCGGCCCTTTATGTTTTGGCTTTGTTATTCTCGACCTTCGGCTTCTGCCCGACCTTGGGGCCGAGACCTTGTTTTTGCTGCCACCGGAGGTCCGGCCGGGGGCGCTGGATGGGAGCAAACGCTCCCATCATCCGTGCCTTACTCATCGTCGCTTCCGCTCCTTAAACCAAGCGTCATTCTGATTGCCAGTTTACACAACGCCGTCATTTCCTCATCGGACGGGAGCGTGTACCTATGTTTGAGCATATACATAAGCACCGTCCGAAGGGCGATTGCATTTTTGAGCCACCCGATGCCGCATATCGCAGCGATTACAGCGAGTGCGATCAACACCCATATCATTTGTTTGTCCTCCCTTACTCACGAAAACGATTTAACACCATTGTTGCGATACCTAGGCCAACGCTGAGACACCCTAGGACCAACGATACGATTTGCAGTGCCGTCACCGTTCTCACCTCCCGTGTCTCTCTAGGATGCCTATATTCTAGCATAGGTATCCTTCGTTGTCAAGTGCTTTTTATAGGACACCTATAATTTTCCTTGACTTTTTTTCGAGGTATGCTATAATACAGAATGTAAGGAGGTGATACAGATGAGTACCATCAACGAGCGTATCGCAGAGGTTGTCAAAGCATCCGGGCTGACAAAAACAGCGTTTGCACGGAAAATTCATATAGCACAGCCGTCTTTGAGCCAAATGTGTTCCGGGAGAAGTGGCGCAAGCGATCAAACAATCTCGACTATCTGTAGGGAGTTCGGCGTGAGCGAGACCTGGCTCCGCACCGGCGAAGGGGAAATGCGCCTGAACCTGGACCGGAAGGAAGAACTGAAAGCCATCTTTGGCGACATCATGGCCAGCGACGATGCCAAGGCCCGGCTGGTGAAAGCCTTCGCCATGCTGCCGGACGAAGCATACCCCAAGCTGGAAGAATACATTAAAAAAATCGCTCAGGAATTGTCCAAAGAGTAAAGAACGCCCCGGAAGCCGTTTCCTCAACAGCCTCCGGGGCGTTCCTCATTTAATATTTCATGTGCAGGGCCAGTATGTAAAGGTCCTTCACCTGTTGGGCCGTGGCCCTTTCCAGCATCCGCTGAAGCAACTCCAGCCATTTTTCCTTCTCCGTGTCCTTTTGCTTTCCTGACATTTTTTGCCCCTCCCGTGATTTTATTGTTGCTTTTGGTGTGTTGCTGTGGTATGATGTCAATAGGTATTCGGCATACCAGCCTTTATAGAACGTCTGTTCGACTGTCTGTATGCTACCATACGTTCAGTCCAATAAAGCGGACATTATAATTGCCCGGCCACCGTGCCACAGATGGCCGGGCCGCCGCCAGATGAAGCCTCTACGCTCCCTCGCTACCCGGCTGCATGGACAGCATACCGCAACAGGAGCGTAAAAGCGACGACAAAAAAGAGAAAACTGTTTCTCATAGCGAATTGATTCAATCATTTTGTCGAAGGAAAGGAATTTGTATGAATGACTATGACGATGTTGTGCAAACGATCCGGGACGCAAAGAGGATAAGCGGTTTTACCAATCAGCAGCTGGCCGATGCCGCAAATGTGCCGCAGTCTACGGTAAATAAACTGCTGGCCTCCGGATGCAACGGAAACCCAAATGCGTTTTATCTGGCCGCTATATGCGAGGTTCTGGGCCTCTCCATGGATGCCCTGATGGGCATTTCCCTTCCGCAGGAACCGGATTCCTCCGGCGAAAAAATGCGCTCTCTGCAAGTGGAGGTCGCCCACAAAGAGGAGTTGCTGCAAGAACGCAGCAAACAGATTGATTTATTGCAAGAGCGCAGCAAGCTGGTGGAGGGAGGCATCCGGGAACGGAGGCCGGTCATTTACGGTCTTACAAGCCTGTGCATCATACTGGCTATGGCCCTGATGGCCTATGTTGTTCTGGATGCCCAAAATCCCACGATTGGCCTCATCCGGGCCGACGGTATCAATATTTGGGTGTATCTGGCGGCATTGGCAATCATCGGGATTTGCCTGTTTATCGGGCAAACAATGGTTAAAAAGAGACTGCGGAGGAAAGAAAATGAAAATGCCAATTGATTTGTCTGCCCTGACACCGGCGGAAAGAACACTATTCGACGGCTGCCCGGAGGCCCTGGATTCCGGGTGCGAGACCGTCTGCTGCTTTTACTTGCGGTACTCCTCCGACAAGCAGACGGAGCAATCCATTGAGGGCCAGCTTCGGGACCTCCTGGATTTTTGCAAGAGGATGGGCTACCGGTGCGCCGCCGTATATGTGGACCGGGCAATCTCGGCCCACGCCAGCATGGAAAAGCGCCCGGCGTTCCAGCAGATGCTGACGGACAGCGCACGGTCTGAATGGACCATCGTCCTGGTATGGAAGCTGGATCGCTTCGCCCGCCGCCGGGAAGATGCCGCCATTGCCCGGATGCGCCTGAGAAAGAACGGCTGCACCGTGGAATCCGCCAAGGAAAACATCAGCAAAAACCCCGAAGGCGTTATCCTGGAATCCCTGCTGGAAGGAATGGCGGAATACTACTCCGCCGAACTGTCCCAAAAAGTCAAGCGTGGTATGCGGGAGACGGCCTTGAAAGGGTCAAGCACCGGTGGGGTAATCCCATTGGGGTACAAGTCCGTCAATAAGCGGCTTGAGTTGGACCCGGTATATGCACCCATTGTCAAGGAGATGTTTGAGCGGTACGCTGCCGGTGAGACCGCCACATCCATCATGCGGGACCTTAACGCAAGAGGCTACCGGACCGCAAAAAATATGGAGTTCAGAGGCTCCACGTTCAGTCGAATCATGGCGAACAAAAAGTATATCGGGATATGCCGGTACGGAGATGTTTACACCGAGGATGTTATCCCGCCAATCATCGATAAGGAGCTGTTTGATGCCGTGCAGAAAAAATTAAAACAGGTAGCGGAAGCTCCTGCCAAAACGAAGGCCAAGGTCCCGTACCTGCTGTCTCAAAAGATTTTTTGCGGGCATTGTGGAAATAATATGTTCGGGGAATCCGGGCGGGGAAAGCAGGGCCGGATTTATCATTACTACGCTTGCTACAGCAAAAAGCGTGGTAAGGGCTGCCGGAAAAAGAATCTGCAAAAAGACTGGATCGAAGGAATTGTCGCAGAACAGGCCCGTGCCATGCTGACGGACGAAGTGATAGACTATATCGCCACCATGGCCGAAAAGCAGTCTGAGGAGGCATACAGAGCCACGTCAAAAGCCCCGGCCCTGCAAAAAGAAATCAAGGAAAACGAAACGAAGATCAGGAACCTGACCGCCGCAATCGAGGCATCCGGCGCAACGTCCAGCTACCTGATCTCCCGCATTGCCGAGCTGGAAATCCAGACGAAAGCCTTGCAGACGGAGCTTGCCAAAGAGGAGGACAACACGGTACGCCTGACAAAGGATAAGGTGGTATTCTGGCTGGAAAAGGTCCGGGATAAGGTCGCCGCCGTTGGAGATCAGACGGCGATGCTGCTTGACCTACTTGTAAACTCCGTTACGGTCTGGGACGACGGCCCGGATGGAATTACAATCAAAACAGCGTTCAATATCACCGGTTTGCCGGAAAAAACCTATAAGGTCCCTGCCGGTTCTCCCCCTTCCGGCGGAGAAATGTGTTCGGATTTGATGGCCTCTGGTTCACCAGACGCAACTCATCCGAACCCCACGATAACTTTTATCGGGTTCCTGCTGGTGCAAACACAAAGATATTCCCTGCCATAACCGGCAGGGAATATCTTTTTGAAAAATTTGAAAAATGTGATTTGTCCATTGACACACCGTACTCAGTGTGGTATTATGTCAGCATGAAAGTCATGCACAGCCCGTGCGTGTGGATTGAAATTACTTTTTGTACATCCCTTGCAGGACCCCGACTTCTTCTGCGTCGCCGATTGCCCGCTTGTGGAGGTATTCGTATAGGGCCTTCATCCCTTCGGGCGGCTCTCCTTTTTGCCGCTTGTACGCCTCAATGTGTCGCACAACATCCTTATGCAGGAGGTTCATGTGGTTCATCTCCTCGCCGGAGAGTTTGTAAAACAGTTCGGCCATTTCCGGATCGCTGGCCTTGTATTCCAGGGCCAGCTTGGCATAGATGTGGGCATCCTTCAGCTCGTCCTCGATATGCTCCATCAGGAGTTTGATTTCCGTCATGGCTTACGCCTCCTTCAGGGCGTTGACGGCAATGGCGGTCACGCTGGCCACGGCAGCGCCGGACACCCATGCGTACACGTCAACGGGATACACAACGTCGGCGCAGTTGCAGCCATTCGGCACGGCCAGGTAGAGCAGATTATCCAGCGTAACCTGAGTGCTTCCCACTGCAACAGGGATGGTCTTGAGAGAGGCAGCTACGGGGACACCGTTGTAGTACACTTGCACGTTCAGGGTCCCGGTGGTCACAGCCGCCGTCACCTGAGCCGTCACTCGGTAGAGGCCGGTCTTGCGGATGCCGATGTTGTTGCTCCGGTCCACAATGGAGGGGCCGGTGGGCAGTCCTACGCTGGCCCCCATGTTCAGCGGGGCGGGCGTGGTAGTCAGGTCCTGGGTGGCATAGTTGTACTTCTGGGCCGCAGATTTGCGGTAATTGCAATTACAAGCCATAGTCTTTTACTCCTTTCGTAATTTTTCAGGGTCGGATACAAAGGCCCCCACAGCGTTTGCCGTGGGGGCCGACGCTGTTAAAGCGTAATGTTGGGGCTATGCAGCCAGATCAGCCGCAGCACCCGCCGCAGAAGGGACTCGGACCGGCGTTGTAGCTGTACCCGTTAGGATACCGCACCACGCCATACATCCGGTTGTCCATTTCCAAAGAGGCGATGCGGGCGGACTGCTCGGCGATGCGCTGCTCAAGCTGGGACTTCGTCAGAGCCGCAAACTTAGCTTCCAGGTTTGCATTGACCCCATCGATTGCCCGCTGCGTGGTGCAGCAGCAATCCGCCAGCTGCCGCTGGAGGTCGTTTGCCGTCTGCATGACGGTGGTGTTGGTCGCACCCTGAGCCAGGGCCATCTCCTTGCCAAGCTGGCCGATGTTGCCCTGCATCTCATAACCCAGGTTACAGATGCCGTTGCCGATGTTGGTCAGCCGGTCGTTCAACTGGCCGAAATGCTGGCCGAAGAGAATCTCCTGCTGAGAGGCGGCCGTGGCATACTGGCCAAATTCGCCCTGACGGTTCCAGCCGAAGCCGCCGCCCATGAAGGCAAATAGGAACAGCACGATGATCCACCAGGACCCACCGCCCCAGCCGTCACAATCATTGCCACGGGTCACGGCTGCAATGTCGGAAAGACTCATGTTTTCCATATCGTAATAATCCATCCTTTCTTAAAAATTTTATGATAAACCCGTTGCGCACCGGTTTTATCTCAAAAACTGCATAAATTCCTTGGCCTGCTCCTGGAGCTGCTGAAACTGCTGCTGGCTCATTGTGCCGGATTTAAGCAGTTGCTCCACCTGCTGTTTTGCCCGCTGCGGGGTCATCCCGGCGGCAAATTTCCGGAATTCTGAGAGCATGGCCAGGGGATTATTGGGCCTGGTCTGCGGGCTTAAAATGCCCATCAGTGGGTTCTGCTGTGCCATTGACGATAGCCTCCAATCTGCTCAAGCGTTGCTCAATGCTGTTCTGCTTCTGCTGGTCCGCCTGCCGGGGGTCGAACTCGGCGAACTGGAAATATTTGGTAGTTACCATACCCATTGGGTCGGCCATCCGGACGGCGAAAACACTGTTGTTCTGCACCATGATCCAGGCCGTCTGACCTGGCTGGACACTGACCTGTTCCACGTCCGGGACGTTCGGCACCCTTATCCAGTCCATGCTGTTCATCTGCCCTGGTGGGGCCACTGGCGGCCGGTAGGAAGACGTTTGCATTGGGGAGGTGTAACCGCCCCCGTTCATTCCGTAATTCGGTTGCTGCGGCCACTGGGGATTTGTCCACGCCATAGTTGCCACTCCTTCCGCTGTTTATTTTCTTGTGCCTTCATTGTAGCAAAAAACCCGGCCCGCAGATTATCGTCTGCAAGTCGGGTTTTTCTCGTTTTCCTATCACCGAAAGTCAAAATTTCAGATTTTCCGGGAGCAGTTTACTGTATTTCCGGCAGAAATCATACTCTTTTTTTAACTTTCGGATTCTCCGGTTTAAGGTAGCAAGGGACATATTACAGGCGTGGCACTGCCTGATTTGGCTCCATCCTGCGGCACGGGTGCGGAGTATTTTTTCGTCCTCCGGCGTGAGGATCGCCAGGGAAATAAATTCCTCCAAAATCACCCGGTTCCACGGGACGGATTCCATTTAACCCTTGCCGACCTCCTTGTTGTATGTGGCGCTGGAAATACCCAGCAGAACGCCCAGGAAGGTGTCCACGGCGGTGATAGTACCTACCACCTGCTCCCCGTAGGGGAAGCCCCAGATAGAGCAGAGGGCAAAGTACAGAGTGCCCAGGCCGGGCAGCAGGATGGTGGCAATCCACTTGAGGATGTCATACGCACGGTTAGACAGTTTCATAGTTATTTCCTCCTCGTAATGATTTTGTAATTAAATATTGTGCAGAGGCAGGCGTTTGACCTCCTCCATCACACGTTTTGCGGAGCCGTTGCCGCCAGCAGCGGCATACGGCACATAGAGATAATCGTTCAGGTTTTCGTATTCGTCCCGGGTGATATACCCCCGCTCGATGTACTTCATCCCCAGGTAGACGATACGGTCGTGAGCGAGGCCCACAAGCAGCTTGGTCTTTGCGTCGTGCTTTTCCCGCCGGGTGGAGATATAATTCCACAAGCCTGTGGAACCGATCATGGCCAGCAGTATGCTCAGGACCATCTGCACAATGTTAATCGGCATGGTTGCCTCCTTCTTTCTGTTGCGGGTGCCTGATTTCGGCAGCTCCTTATTCCTTATAATCGTAAATGATGGTGGCATTGCTCGCACCCCAAGGAGCATTTGCTACTTGCCCCTGTGACCACGGAACATAAATGGTAGACAGTTTTGGGCATCCGGAAAATACTCCATTTGGAATTTGGGATACCGTGCTCGTAAATCTAACCGTTTCCAAGCTACTACAATTGGCAAATGCCTGTTCTCCAATTGAGGTGATTCCAGAAGGAAGGCTTGTTAACCCTAGCTTTGAACAATCAGAGAATGCAAAATCTCCGAGTGAGGTAATTCTGGGTGGGAGACTTGCTAATTGGAGCTTTGGGCAGCGATAAAAACCATTGTCACCAATTGCAATTACATTGTCTGGCATATCTACTGATGTCAATTCCGCCAAATAAGAGAATGCATGCTCTGGAACAATTGTTCCACGAAATTTAGCAGTAAACACTTTGCCAGAACTGTCGAGGGACGTATACTCTATATAAGGACCTGTCGGCGAACCTCCGCCGGAAATAGCATCAATCGCCGCTGCCATATCTCCGATTTTATAGGTGTCCGTGCTTCCGTTCTTCCTGCGGATAGCGTTTGCAATGGCCTTGACAGAGGATTCTTCGTACAGTTTCTTCGCCATCAGTAAGCCACCTCCGTACCATCGGGCAACGCTGCAAGGACGCTCTGGACGATTTCAGCCTTATCCGCTTCGGTCCAGTAATCCGTACCTTTTACCGGGCTTTTGCCATCTGCGCCCTTTGGACCTTCGGGACCGGCGGGGCCTCGTTCACCGGTGTCACCTTTATCGCCTTTGGGGCCGGTATCGCCTTTCGGTCCGGTCTGACCTGCTGGGCCGGTATCGCCTTTCGGTCCGGCTGGACCAGTTTCGCCAGCATCCCCATTCGGGCCTTGCGGCCCCTGTTCGCCGGTAATGCCTCTGGATGGTTTTCCGGTATCTGTACTGCCCAAATACCAGTTGCCGTTCTCCCCGATGGTCGGAGTTACACCGTCTTTCCCTGCGGGTATGTTGTCGATACGTTCATCCAACCGAGAGACTTCATCGGTGATTTTTTTATCAAGCTGTGCGTAGCTCTGTGCCTCATCCGGCGTTGCCACATAATCGGGAGGCTTGGGCCTGGGGACGATACGCAGGGTGTAGCCACGGAGGGTGCCGTCCACATAGCAGACGTAGATATTCTGGTTTCCGGCGGTCTGGAGCCAGCTGTCCGGGATGCGGACTCCGCCATCTGCCACGGCAATACGCAGCGGTTCTTCGCCGGTTCGGGCGAAGTCAACGTACACCGCATCCGCCTCCGGGATGTCCAGATAGCGGTTCGTGTCCCATTGATACAAAAAGGGATGGTCACGGATATTCATAAGGGCCTCCTTTCGTTTGTGTCCAAATTGGGCACGTCAGCCAAGCAGGGTGTTTACACGGGCCTGGACTGCATCGTAGTCATATCCGGCAGCGGTCAGCCGGTCCACCCGCTCCTGCCCGTTGCCCCACTCGCCCCGGATGACCTCACGGGCCAGGTCCTCGATGGACTTTGCAGGGGCTTCGGCGGTTCCGGGGATGCGGATTTTGTCTCCAACATGGATGAGGTTGGGATTTGCAATGCCGTTGTAAGCCGCCAGGGCCTGATAGGTCGTGCCGTACTCATTGGCAATACCGCTGAGGGTGTCGCCGTATTTCACAACGTAGACGGTCTCGCTGGGGGCCTCCGGGGGCATATCCGGCACTTCCGGCTCGGCAGGAGTAGCACTTTCCTCCACCCAGGCCGTGCCGTCGATTTTGCAGATGGCCTTCGCAATGGCACGGGCCGCATCCGCCCGGCGACCGACGATAAAATTCACGCCCTCGGCGGAATCGTGGAAGTCCACTTCCAGCAGGCAAGACGTAGCCTTCATCATGCGGGTCTCATAGAGGTTCTGGTTCTGAACCACACTCTGATAGCGGTTGCTCTTCTGGCCGGTTGCCCGCAGCTGCGCCACCAGTTCTTCCGCCAGTTCCTTTCCGGCGGCGTAGTAAAAGGCGATAGGCCCGTAAGCCGCCCC
>ERZ860076.1330-NODE-1330-length-12477-cov-1.844550_pt1 | contig 12477 bp, 5 predicted proteins | sample MGYA00509982_ERZ860076 | MGnify/ENA primary metagenome ERZ860076 (study PRJEB30046, sample SAMN00715193) | human gut metagenome | study: EMG produced TPA metagenomics assembly of the A metagenome-wide association study of gut microbiota in type 2... | reverse complement strand
CGAAGAGTCTGATACGCTTCAAGACATGGTCGAGCCTTATCTGATCAAAGAAGGCTTTGTTCAGAGAACACCAAGGGGACGCGTGGCTACACCACGCGCATACAGCCATTTCGGGCTCGATAGAAAACATAAAGATTTGGGGTTTTTATTCGATGACGACCAATATTAGTGCTTACAACCTGTCTGAGCGTCAGACGCAGCTGGACTTGTCCGTTCTTCCCTACGATTTTGAAGACAACGTCAAAGTATTGAGTGAACAGGCGCGTCAGACCTGGAACGACGTCCAAGATCTTGAAGCTTCTGCATGCCCTGACAATAAAGCTCAAATCACCATCACAATGCACCCGTCTTTTGCTTCTCAGATTTATTTCCCTGAGGAGTTTCTGCTTGTCATGGGATTAGAGTGCGTCGGTGTCCGCCAGGTGCAGTGCTTCCCGCGCGACACTTCAAGCTGCGACACGGAAGACGGTGAAATTACCGTTGCGCTCGTCTGCGTCGGAAAGAGACAGGACATCCAGGCCATTCCCGGCAAACTGGAAAAGGTTGTTTCCGACACACTCGTCGGAAAACAGATTCGAACCATTGAGAGCATTGAAGCCGTCTCGATCTACGACCGTTTGGACATTCCCAACGATTACTTCGATGATCATTTCTTAGTCGGTGTTTATCAAACTCCGGGTAAGACTGTCGAAGAATCCAAAGAAGACTTTAAAAACTATGCCCAGAAAAACGATCTTGAAGTACACCCCAACTTCTTAGTTGATAAGGAAGGTGTCTTCTACGTGCTTCTGCGCGGTGCCCGCTACAAACTCGATGCCATCGGCGACTACGCCTATACCTTCTGTGTGCGCGTGCCGCCGCTGAAAAAAGCCTGACTCAGCAACTCACAACAAATTTAAATCGTCGGCTTTCCCTTTTTGGAGGGTCCTCTCTTGATTTCTACTTTTTATTCGAACTCGTTCGAAGTTCTTCGGACGGTTCTTGCCACAAAAATCGGTTTTAATCTGGAGGACCTGCGAAACAGGAATGCCTCCTTTTTTGAGCAAATCGAAGTTATCGTCCCGACGACGATGGTCGAGGACAACCTCAACCGCTTCTTAGCCGATCACTTCGGCGCAACGCCGGGAATTAAATTCTCCAACGTCGCCAGCTGGATGTTCAAAGTTCTCGGACAGTCTCTCTCCAACGCTGAAACATCTCAGGTCATGGACTGGACTTTTTACGAGATCCTGAGGCAAAAGCAAACCGAAAAGACCTTTCCTAAAGAAGAAAAGCGTCTTTATGAATACATTCAGACGTTGGACCCCGTGGGTGTGTTGGAGTTTGCCCGCCATCTGAACACGGTCTTCATTACCTACGGCTCTTATCGTTTTGATTGGCTGCAGCAGTGGGCGTTAGAAAAGTTTGAACTTAACAACCCGCTCCCGGCGCCGAATGCAAAGATCGAAGAAGCGAGGCTGAAGGAAAACTCTGACTTTTTATGGCAAAAACGTCTTTGGCAAGAATTAATCGAACAAACCGGCGCTGACAACAGGGGAAAAATCTTCGGTTGGCTTGAAAATACCATTACACGAATCCGCAAGAACAAGCCGGTTGAAGACAGCCTGCCGATTCATCTTTTCCTGCCGTTCTCGATTCCGCCAAACTTACTGCCTCTGATTCGAGCCTATGAAGATTCCCCGGCAGAACTTAATCTGTACATTCTTAATCCATGTGCCGAATACTGGTTTGAGTCCGTACCGAAAGCGCAGTTCGATTGGTCAGAAAATTTCAAAGTCGACAACAGCTGCCTGAACTACCTACTGACAAATGCAGCAAGTACGAGAGCCGCCATTGACAGATTGGACAGCTTCCTTTTCTCTGAGGAGGAAGCTTCAGCGATCGAAACAGATATTTCAGAGGAGGCAAAAAAGAAACGTCAGAATGCGTCCGTCAAACAACCCGGATCTCGGAATTTCTTAAGCACAGAAAAAACTTTTGAAAACCCCGAAGAAGAACTTAAAACCAAGGTTAGTGCTGAATCAGCTTCTGCGTATTTAGAGTACCCCTCCAAGTCATTCCTGCATAGCTTCCAAAACTCCATTCTTAGAATGGACAGCACACTTCTGCCCACTGAGCCTGATGAGAACGACGTCAGTCTTCGTATCCTTAAAGCGCCCTCTTTCGTCCGAGAAGTCGAAGCGACCATCGATATTCTCCAGAACTGGTTCACGGATAAAAAGCGCGTCCTTAAACCATCCGATGTTTTGGTCGTGGTCCCAGACATCGAAAAGGCAGCTCCCGTCATCGAAGGCGTCATGGCATCACTGCCGAAGGATCTTTTCATTCCTTGGAAGATCATCGGTCTCAGCGAAGAAAAGCAGAACGCGCTCGCGGATGCGTTTGTGGGCTTGGGCAAGCTCTTGATGTCTGATTTTTCCGCCAGAGAGTTCTTTGCTTGGCTAGAAAAACTCCCCGTTCAGCAGCAGTGGGGCTTCTCTTTGGACGATATCTCTGTCATCCAAACTTGGCTTTATTCCGCCGGGTACTCTGTCGGAATCGATCACCAGCAGCTTGCAGCGCTTAATTTCACAGATGAAGACACGTCTCTTCAAGACGCCATGGAACGGCTTTCGCTCGGATTCTTCCTTGATGAGGCCTCTCCCCTGCCATTTAAGAAGGTGCTTCCTATCCGCGGCGACGAAGAAGCCGGCTTTGACACTGTTTCCGACGACTCGGGTCGTTTAATCCAGGCGCTTTCTCAGCTTTACCTGAACCTTGCCGATCAGCGCCGCGAACTGCTCGCCAGCGATTTTGCACTTCCGGCAGAGGGCTGGAGAGAATCGCTTCTGGACATGAAAAACCGTTTCTTCGGCAGCAGCTGCGATCCTGAGGAATCCTATAACTTCACAGAAATCATTGAGACAGTCTGCAAAGGTCTGACCGCCGCTTTTGACGGCACAGAAAAACCGGTCAGCTTCGATGTTGTATTGAGCGAGCTGAGAAGCGAACTCTCCAAAACAAAACGCGAGGTGACAAGCTCCGGGACCATGACATTCACATCCATTTCGCTGGCAAGAGGTATTCCCTACAAGGTCATTTGCTGCTTGGGTTTTGATGAGAAAAGCGGGTTCCCGGGAACACCGAAATTTGAAGAATTTGACTTAACCAAGGACCACCGGCGCCGCGGTGACCGAGACGCGAGAAAAGACAATAACGCTGTCTTCCTTGACACGCTTCTCAGCGCTCGGGAAAACCTTTTGATTTCCTACACAATCGGAACGAAGCCGCAAAGCAAAAATAATCCGTCGCTTGTCATTGATAACTTCAAAAATTACTTCCTTTCTCATGCCATGAGCGTGGGAATGGAGGACGGCACTGCTCAGGAAAAGGCTGACGAACTATGGAAGAGCATCGTTACAAAGGTTCCTTTAAATCGCTTTTCCATGAGAAATTTCTTAGAGGAACCGAAATCCCTAGAAAAACGGGAAAACAACCTTTTCTGGAAGAGCCCGCGGAAAGACGTTCTCGAATCAATCGAGCACGCCTACAGGAACCCCGATGCGAAGGAATCCATGTTCGCCAACACAGGGATTCCCGATGAGAAACTTCCCAAAACGATGCAGAACTCCAAGCTTCGGGAACTGCAGGTTAATTTCCTCATAAAGTTTCTGACATCCTACGATGAGTGGACAGCTAACTTGCTCAAACTTGAATCATCAGACTTCGAAGCCGACGAAAGAATGATCGTCCCTGCCAAAGATGACAAGCTCATGCACTCAACCGTCAGCCGAAAATTTCTTTCTTTGCTTGAGAACAACTTCTCCGACAAAGAGGCGCTCGACCTTCTGGCCCTTAATCCTAAGTACGGCATCGAAAGCGTCCGGCGTGCAGTTCTCAGCTTTGAAGCCTCAGAAGTTACCGAGGCATATGCCGCAAGAAAACAATTTATGGAGACTGAAACTCTAACAACTGTCTCTGCGACGCTTGACTATCAAGTTCCGCCTGAAATATCGACATACGTCCGTCGCCTCACGGACAAAACAGATCTCTTCCTTTGGAAAACGGAAGGCGAGACCTTGCGCGTCAAGCTCGGCGTTTTTTGCTCTGGATCAGAACAAAATCGTGAACTATTGCGTCAAATTATTTGGACGGAGGCAGGAGAGCCATACGATTTGCTTGTCTTTAACGATAGTTCAGACACAGATCATTTCAGTATTTCTTACTCTTCGATTATTCAGAACCACGGCGGCGAACCGCTTAAAGCTTTCTTGAAGTTATTTGAGTGTCACTGCAGGCACGCACTGGGAATGAATGCCTCGGATGATGCCCTGCTTTGGCAAGGTGTTTCAGAGGAAAACGTACGGAAAGCGGCTGATTTATCCACAGCTCTCAAAGAAGAACTCAGCGATTACTACAAACTCCTCAAAGGAGATGGCAAAAAGAAAGACATCTACCTTTCCGAAGCAATCAAAGCGCTAATTGATTTCGTTGAGAAACTTAAACCTTAATCGGAGTATTTATGCTTTTTAAAGAATTTGATGCAGCCACAACGCCGATTGAGGGGCACATGCTTTTGGAAGCCAGCGCCGGCACCGGAAAAACGTATTCCTTGATGCGGGTGCTGCTCAGGCTTTTAGTCGAGAAAGGGATTGAGCTGGATCGGATTTTGGTTGTGACATTCACGAATGCGGCCACCGATGAACTGTCATCTCGTTTGCGCAGCAACCTGACGGAACTCATTGAACAAATCAGACTGAAGAAGAACGGCAGCTTCAACGATCTGCTGGATAGCGGGGAAGAAAAGAAATATTGTTCGGCAGAAATTCTTGAAAAACTGCAAACGGCGCTCAATAAGATTGACGACGCTGCCATTTTTACTATTCACGGATTTTGCCAGCGAATCCTGCAAGACTTTGTCTTTTCTTCAAAAGGGAACTACGACTTTGAGATCGGCGATGATTCAGATGCGAAAGATAAAGCGTTAACTACTTTTCTTCGTACAAATCTTCCCAAGGCTTATCCAACCTGCCCTACGGAACAACTATCTCTAGCTCGCGACATTCCATGGGCAGACATCCTATCGACTGCTGCCGGCCTGAGCAGAACTAAGCCCCTCACTCAGCAAATGAAGCTGATGAAAGACTCCGAGCATGAGCCTGAAGAAGAAACCAATCAGTTTTTTAATACTTTTATTGATCAGGCAACAACTCTCTACGAAAAAAACAAGAAAGATGAGCGTCTATTTACGTTCGATGACCTGCTGATTGAAGCAGAAGAACGCATTGTTAAAGATCCGGAATTCACCAAAGCCATTCAAAATCTTTATGGCGCTGCATTAATTGACGAATTTCAGGATACGGACCCGATTCAATACTCTATTTTCAAACATCTGTTCTTAGATGATCCGGAAGGCTCTAAACCCGTCATCTTTGTCGGCGACCCGAAACAGTCTATTTATCGCTTCAGGAATGCCAGTCTCGAAACGTATCTGTTAGCCAAAAATGAAATCAACAACCTTTACCAGTTAGTGAAGAATTATCGTTCAACGCCGGGAATCATCGCCGGAGTTAATGAATACTTCAATCCGGAAGGAAAAGGGCCCGACGGCGGCTTTTTGAATCAGGCTCTGACCTATTCGCCGGTGCAGTTTAATAAGAAAAAACTACCGCTCCTCCTAGAGAAAAACGGTAAACTCGAACCCCTCCCCTCTTTCGCTTTCTGGTCTAACGCCGACACTAAGGCCTTGTCCAATGCAGAGGCTCTTCGCGATATGGAGGCTATTGCCATCGCAGAGGAAATCGAATCCTTACTAAAGGAAAACGTTCTCTATGAAGGCCGGAGACTGAGGCCCAGTGACATCGCCATATTGGTCGCAAAGCGCTTCCATGCTGACAAAGTTATTGAGCAGTTGCGCAAGCGAGGCATTCGAACTCTTCGCTCCTCGAATGAAAACGTCTTATGTTCTAAAGAAGCGCACGAACTCAAGAGCGTTCTGGAGGCTATGTACGATCCGAGAGATACGCGTCTTGTGGCAGCGGCTCAGGCAACCCGAATTTTCGGCGACTCGTTGAATGACTTACTAAACAACGATGCGGCCTCTGCCCAGGCACGCTTGCTATTGGAGAATTCAGCGAAAATCTACGAAAAGAGAGGAATCATCGCTGCAGTCTCTAACCTTTTCGCCGGCGCCAAAACCGAAGAGCGTTTACTGCAATACGGCGGAGAACGCGCCCTCACGAACTATCAGCACATCTTGGAGCTTCTGCATCAGCAGCACAACACCATAGATAATCTGCAGGGGCTGCTGCGCTGGTTAAAACAAGAACAAAAAAAGAACAACGACAGCTATACCCTGAGACGTGAAACCGATTCCGATGTGGTTCGGGTAGAGACCATTCACAGCAGTAAAGGACTTCAATACCCGGTTGTTTACTACCTTGATCGGCCAATAAGCTTTTCCAAGAGTCAAGAATTTAGAGACGATGCAACAGGTGTCATTACCTTCTATGAAACCGAACAAAAGGCTCCCGACGACTTTGTTGAGAAATCTTATGAAGAGTCAATGAGATTGTTATATGTCGCTATGACGCGGGCAACAGCAAGAGTGGTCCTGCCTTATTTCTTTAAGAAGACTAAATCAGGGGCGCCGCACGGAAGCGTCGGCGGAAAATATCCGCTTGCGCAGGCTATCAGCGGAGAAACGTCAGGAGGAATGGCCATAATTAACGGGCTGAACCGGCTGCGGGAAGCTTTGAGCCCGAAGGAAGCGTCGGCAAGGGAAGTGAGAAAAGCCCTGCTTGAAGGAATATCCGAGCACAACAAAAACAACGCACATCCTCTCATGCTCTCTGAAAAAGCCTTGAATGCTTACTCTCCTTTTGATATTCGTTTTGACTTCGAACCCGGCAAATTTAGTGACTTCGAAGTCTCCATTAGAGAACAGATCGAACATCTTGATCTCAGAGCCGGTCGCGGTGACAGACAAAATCGTTCCTGGATTTCCTCTAGTTTCACAAGCCTATTGAGAACCATGGAGGCACAGGATTCTGCCGTCATCACTGATGAAACAGAAGCTTCAGAATCAGAGGAACCTGTCGCAGCATCGAAAGAAGAGGATATTTTGGAGGTTCTCAAAGGTTCTCAGAGCGCTGCCGAATTCGGCACGAAAGTCCATGAATTATTGGAAAAGATCTTCGACAAAAATTTTCATAATTGGAAGCTCAGAGTCTACAAATTTTTAGATGATCGTTTTAAGGGGTATGTCGCTCCGGAAACAGAAGAACGAAAGGCCGAAATCGAGACCAAAACGGAAGAGTTCTTCGAAAATTTATTCGAAGCAAAGATTCTGCCCTCCGCGCCGGGCTTCCATCTCTCTCAGCTTTTTAAAAATCTTAAAGATTGCCGTCCGGAATTGAAATTCATGCTTTCCGTCGGAGCTCCAATAAAGGGCAGAGAACGTCTGACGGCGAGTCTTTTGGCTGAAACACTAACAGCCTTTGATTCTCGTTATAAAGACTTCCATTTATCGGAACTCGATATGCGCGGATACCTCACGGGCTCCATCGACTTAGCATTTGCCGCAGACGGCAAATATTGGGTCATCGACTGGAAGACGAACAAAATTGATTACCGCAATAATGCTCCCGAGCTGTACACGCCAGAAGCCGTAGACGCCTTGATGAAAAACAATCACTATGAGCTCCAGTTGACGCTTTACCTGGTTGCGCTCAAACGAATGCTCGAGGTTCGTTTAAATCTGCCTGAAGGTGAGGGTTATAAAGTCATCGGAGGCGCGATTTACTGCTTTTTACGCGGTATCAACAAAGAAGGGCGCGGAACATACTTTGAGCGTCCCAAAGATGGCCTTATCGAATGTTTAGACGACTTCCTGAAAAACGGATTTAGTCGTGAACTCCTGGAATCTCGTGCTAAAGGAGCTGCGTGAAATGATTTCGCAAAACCAAAATTCATTTGAAAACCTCGGCACCATTCTGCTTGATCTTTTAGCTCGTCGAGGAAAAACTGTGACGGCAGAGCAGCGAAATGCGCTGGCGTTTTTCATGCTGCATCTCGGACAAGCAGAACACCTCGGAGGTTTATGTGTCGAGCTTGATGCAACGCCGCAAAATAAAGGATACGTGGAGCTGCTTAGGGAAGCAGAGCTGCTAACAGACGGCAGCAGCAAAATTGCTGATGAACCCAACAACCTTTCTGTCGCTCCGACGCCCTTTATTCTTGACGTAAGCGAACCGAAAAAGCTGAGAATTTATTCCCGCCGCAACTTTTGCTCTGAAAGCCGTTTGGCTGCGGGAATTCACGGTATGTGCTCTGCAAGCGCCAGCGAAGTCAACGAGGTAAAAGAGGCCTTGGGACAGCTAGAACAGACGTTAAAGAATGCACGAGAAAAGGGCGACAAGAAAACCTACTCTTTAAATCCCCTACAGCTGAAAGCAGCCGAACTTGCGGTTTCGGAAAAATTCTCCGTCATTTGCGGCGGTCCCGGTACCGGCAAAACAACTACCGTTGTGAAGTTCATCGAAGCCTTTTTGGAGATTCATCCGAAGGGCATCATTCAAATGTGCGCACCAACCGGGAAAGCCACAAGCCGCCTCCTTGAATCCGTAAAAAATCAGGCGGATGCCGGTCCAACCTCTGCTCCTTACTATCCCGAGGTTCGCAAAGCTCTTGCCGAAGACATGCTGACCTCTTTAACGATCCATAAATTACTGGTTACGGATTTATCCAACGGAAAACGGCCGTCTGCGGATAATCCGATTGAAGCAGATTTGCTAATCGTGGATGAGAGTTCAATGATTGACTCGGCCTTGGCTTTGAAGCTTGTCAGAGCAATTGACCCGGCCAGAACTCAAACAGTGTTCTTAGGCGACAAGCATCAGCTGGCAGCCGTCGGGCCGGGTTCGGTATTTGCGGATATCTCTGATAATTCAGGAGTTTTAAAAGGGCACATCGTTGAATTAAAAGAGAGTATTCGCTTCAATGACAAATCCGCTATCGGCAGGTTAGCTCAGTGCATGCTCGCGCTCGAAGAAAAGAAAGATCCCGACCTTTCCAGCTTTATTTCGCAAGTTGAATATACGGACGATCGTCCCTTCGAAGGATTTAAGGATACCGGCGTGTTTTTCAAATCTGCAGGAAGAAATCTTCCTCTGCGGGCTCAGAATTGGTTAGAAGAAAAACTCGATACCTACTGCAAAGCAGTCCAGAACTTAAACCTGACTTTAACTTCGAATGATAAAAACGAAGTAGATCCCAGATCAGCCAGCTTCGAAAACCTTCCTAGTGATGTACAACAAGCTCTTGAAGAGGTTTGGAACGAGTTGAGTACCTTCCGGCCCTTATGCGCACAGCGTGAAGGTCCCACAGGCGTCAACGCCGTCAATGACTTTTGCGAAGATTTTGTTAAATCGGCATTTAAAGTCCCATCCGCCGATGACATGTACAACGGCAAGGTCATCATTGTTCGTCAAAACGACTCCGGTCTCGGTGTTGCCAACGGCGACGTGGCTATTATTTTCGGCTTGAAGACAGCTGATTCCGACAAACCGACGTGGTATGCATTCATCGGTGATCTGAAGAAAATTGTTCCGGCTCAGCTGCTGCCAAAATATGACACTGCCTTTGCCATCACTATTCACCAATCGCAGGGTTCCGGCTTCCGTGATGTCGCCATCTTCCTGCCGACGCTGAGCGCCGGAAGTGATGCTGCCTCGTTATGCACGCGCGAACTTCTTTATACCGGCATTACTCGTTCGGAAAAAACGTGCCAGATTTTCGGGGCTAAGGATGTTCTGGGCATGTCTTTAAAGACCGTCACGCAACGCAGCGGAGGACTGCCTCAGCGGCTTAAAGAGCGCTTCAGCGAACAAGGTTAATTTTTAGTTCTCCTTGAGAGAAGAAGCCGAGCCGGTTAATCAAATCTAAACGGCTCTTCTCTTTCTACACCATGACAGATAAGAAATCAGGTTCTCAAAAACAAGAGCTCCGTCCAAATACTAACCTAAAAGTCGGGGAATAAATACATCTTGATCCGAGTCGGCTAAATATTTCTTCAAAACCTATTGAAAAATATAGGTTTTTTCTTGACTTTTAAAATGTGTGTATTATAATCATAGGCATATTTTAAAAGGTTCCTGATCATGTCTAAGCCAATAACCGGAAAAACTACCACCTCTGTTTGGAAGCAAAAGCGTAAAAACGGCGATATTTACGTCTGGGAAAGACAAACTGTCTACATTCCGGAGACGCGAAAGACCAAGGAACTCTCCCGAAAACTGCTCGGCAAGATTCCTGCCGGATCGACCGACGGAGAAATCGTGCCCGCCAGGCCCAAACGCAAAAAGACCGAGGATGCAGTACCTCAGTCCTCGACACGTTCAAAAATTGGATCGACTTCGCTTCTGCGTTGGGTCGGCGAGCAAAGCGGTATTACAGAAGATTTGCTCTCTTGCATGGATGAGGGCTCGGCTAAAAAGGTAGACACGATTGCTCAGTTTTGGTTGGCTAATCAGGGTGACAGACTGCAGAGAATGCAGAAGTGGCAGTTCCTTCATCCCACTCCTTATCCGGAGCCGATTTCAAAGGACGTTTACCACGACTTGTTTGAATATCTCGGATTAAACGAAGGCATCGTTCAAAACTACTTCCTTGCCAGAGCTAAACGCTGCCATAAGGAGGACGCGGTTGCCTTTGACTCTTCAACCGTCTCTTCATACTCCCGATACATTAAGGAAACTCGTCAGGGTTTTAACAAGGCCGGTGACGGTCTGGACACCGTTAAGCTTCTCACGTTATTTGATTTAGCGACGCGCCAGCCCATCGCATTTGCACGCGAACCGGGAAACTTGGCCGATGTCTCCGGCATAGAAAACGCTCTAAAGCAGTTCTCGTTCTTAAACATCTCCAAGGCTCAAATCGTTACCGACAAGGGGTATTACAGCCAGAACAATATCGGACAGATGCTGCGCAAACACATCAAATTCCTGACGGCTGCGTCTATAGATCTGTCTTGGGTTAACCACCACCTCCAGAAAAACAAGTCCGGACTGGAAACCGCCTCAAGCCTTTGCCCTTGGGACTTCAACATCCATGGCATTACGGTTCCGGTTGATGCTGAGTTTACCTACCAAAGACAGCGGAACAGAGGCGAAGCAGCCAAGGGCGACACTCTCAGTGAAACAAGGCGGTTATACCTGCACCTCTATCTGAACCGCGAAAGGGTTGGAGAGGATGAAAAACGCCTTGCGACAGATCTTATGTCCCTAAAGAACGATATTGAAAAAGGCCTGTGGGATGAGCTCAGTGAATCAGCTCAGAAGAAGGCAGAAAAATATCTCAACACAAGCCGGCTCGGCAGAGGCGGAAAACTCAAAGTTACGATAAACGAAGAGGCCTACGCCCAGGCCAGGAAAGATTACGGCTACTTTGCCCTTGTCTCCAACAAAGCTGAGGACTGCTTCGAGGCTCTAAGAAAGTACCGTCTGCGCGAAAAGATTGAAGAAGCATTTAAAGACACGAAAAATCGCCTGGACGGTTCACGCACTCGCGTCTGGGACGGAGATACCCTCAAAGGACGTATGTTCTGTCAATTTGTTGGGCTTGGATATCAGTGCTTCCTGCACACGAAGATAAAGGAACTCAAAGAAAAGCTTGAGTCGAGCCTCAGCGACAAGAAACTTCCGGAAAAGGACAAAGATCAGAACGCCGATCTGCTCAAATGGCTGAAAAAACAATCGATGCAAAGTTTAATCGACTGGTTCGACTGCATTGAATTGACGAGCCTGAGGAGCGATGACGGGACCGTCACACAAAGAAGCAGCGATACGAAACGTGACCGATTGTTCTTTACCTTGCTGGGGATACCGGGGTTTGAAGATAAGCCGCAGACTCAGCTAAAGGTCAGTCCGTAGAATTCTGATGTGACCTTTAGCCTACTTTTAGGATAGAACCGCTCGTGCGAGGATGGCTTCTTTTGGGCAAAGAAAAAGCCGGACTCGGCCGGCTCAAAGATTCTGATTGTTAACTCAATAATTGTTCTTTTCTGCTGCAATGGCTTTTTCAGCCAGCTCTTTGTAGAAGGCGTAGCGATCGGGATCGATCTCACCTTTCTCTACAGAAGCCTTAACAGCGCATCCCGGTTCATTCAAATGGCGGCAGTTCGTGAACCGGCAGTATTCCACGCGATCTCTGATCTCGGGCATCCCGCGCATGATGTCGTTTAGCGTCAGATGCGAGAGACCGAATTCTTGGAAACCCGGAGAGTCGACAATGGCGCCGCCTTCATAGTTGAACCAGCGGGCGGCAGTCGTGGTCTGCTTGCCGAGATTTAAAGCAACCGAGTATTCCTGAGTCCTTTGATCGGCGTTTTTAACCAGCAAATTCAAGATCGTGGATTTGCCCATGCCTGACTGACCGATTAACAGCGTCACCTTGCCTTCAAAAAGCGGCTCCAGCGTCTTAACCGTGCCTTCGGGATCC
>ERZ860076.1327-NODE-1327-length-12511-cov-11.498635_pt1 | contig 12511 bp, 18 predicted proteins | sample MGYA00509982_ERZ860076 | MGnify/ENA primary metagenome ERZ860076 (study PRJEB30046, sample SAMN00715193) | human gut metagenome | study: EMG produced TPA metagenomics assembly of the A metagenome-wide association study of gut microbiota in type 2... | reverse complement strand
AAAGAATTAAAAATCTTGAACACGAAATGAAAGAAAAAGGATTTGAATAGGAGGAACACTAAATGAACTCAAAATACACAAAAATCAAATATACCAATAGCGGAATAAAAGCCCCGGTAGTAACTTGTATGAAATCAAGTCCAGAACTTAGCAGGGCTAGCATCATTGAATTAGAATATGAGGAAATGATTATTACAATTAAAAGATTAACACGGAAAACTATGTATACCAGATCATCCTCTAAGATAATTATACAGAGTAATGATACTGATGAATCTTATGTTGCTATAGTCTATGATACCATTAACGATGCAAGAATTGTTTGTGAAAACCTTTACTTAATCATTAAAAAACCGGAATTGGATTTCCGCATAACGACCAAGGATTATGATAGCATTTATGAGTATATGAAGGGGGTTTTGTACAATGCCAAAAAATCCTAAAATCCCGACCACTTCAAAGGGACTTAACGTAAACCCAAACATGCTGACTACTGCTGAGGCTTTACATCTCCGCAGACAGCTTGCAAAACGTCTTAATCAGCGTATGCGTAGATTAAAGGCAAAAGGATTTGATTCAGAAGTAGGAGGAGCGTACGCTGACTATCAAGATTTACTTGTAAGGTTTTTTCCCGGACGGTCAACCATCCCGGAAAACTTGGAAAATGAAAAGTATAAAGGGTTACCTAGAACACAGGTCAAAGCCATACAAAAAGTATTGAAAGAAAAAAGTAGCACTGTGCAAGGTTGGAGAGAAATTATTGATAAACGTCAAAAAACACTCAGCACTGAATACGGAATCAATTTTAAGTCAAAAGAGGAAATGAAGCTGTTTTTCAAATCTGAGGTTTGGAAGTGGCTGCAAAGATTTTATGATAGTAAACAGACAATGCGAATCATCAGTCACAAACTGGATGATTCTACTGTTTCTGAGATCATAAAAGATTTGGAGAAATTCAGAGAAAGAACAGATCCGGATATGGCTGATACGATTGCAAAAGAGCTAGGTTTTTCTGGTGAGTCTGAGGCTTTGAAGTACAGACCATAGCAGGGGAGGTAAAGTAATGATAGTAGCAGGATATCCGGTTGTATACTTCAAAAAGTATGATTATATGAGCTTATTTGATGGTAATTTTATCCGGAGATCCAACGCAGGTCATTATCTTGGAGTATATGAAAAAATCATAACCGTAGACACGGAAACCTTTGTCTATCTCAACAAAAACATTGGTTTTGTTACTGATTGGACAATCACGATAGAGAATGATTGCTGCATCTATGGCAATCATGTATCAGATCTGATAGACACGATAGACAAGATCTGTACCACATTACATGCTGATGACAGCCACCTTGTACGCTTTTATGTGCATAACTTTCCGTATGACTATGTATTTTTAAGAAATCATTTTTTCCAAAAATGGGGGAATCCGGACAAATCATTAGCCGCTAAAACTCATAAGTACATCTTTATGAAATGGACAGGGCAGGGGATTGAGTTCCGTGACAGTCTTATCTTGACACAGCGATCGTTAGAAAAGCTTTGTAAAGACATGGGAACCACTGAGAAAGCTGTCGGAACATGGGACTATAAGAAGTTTCGAACACCAGCAAGCCCACGTACGGCAAAAGAAATAGCATATGTCTGTACTGATACGATAAGTTTGTGCAAGGCACTGCGCAAATACATAGATCAGAGAGGGTTTAACGTGGCGAACTGTCCGCTAACCAATACTGGTTTTATCCGAACCAATGCCCGCAGAAGATCAAGAAAAGACAAGAAATGGCGCAAGCAATTTGAGCAAATGGCATTAACACTTGAACAGTATGACCAAATGCTTGACTGCTATCATGGGGGATATACGCATGCAAACAGATACTATGTTAATCAATTGATAAAAGAACCTGTCGAATGCTACGATTTTGCAAGCTCATACATTGCTTGGATGTGCTATTGCAAATTTCCTATGACGAACTTTTGTTATACAAATAGTATAACATTAAAAGACATTATGGACTTGAAAGAAGATTATGCTTTTTCCGGTTATATAAGATTAAAGAATCTGAGGTTGAAAAAAGACTGCCCTATGCCACCTCTTGCTTTTTCAAAAGCAAAAGTTTGTGTTTTCCCGGAAGCAAAAAGCAAAAAAGAACAGTTCCATGATAATTTGGACAATGGAAAGATTGTAAATGCAGATCTTGTCATATATCCATTTACTGATCCGGATTTAGAAGTCATCCTGTCAAGTTATGATTATGAATGGGCGGACGTGTCAAAGGTCATGAGAGCGACAAAGGACTACTTGCCGGAGTGGTTCATTGGCTATTTGATGGAATTGTTTTTTAAAAAATGTACCCTTAAAGGTCTGGATGAAGCAAACTATATGATCTCAAAAGGGGAACTTAATGGAATGTACGGCATGACAGTACAGCGGATCATTCAAATCTTATGTACTGAGTTGATGGAATCCGGAGAGTGGGAGGCAAAAGAGCCAGAGGACAGAGAGAAAGAACTTGAAAAGTTTTACAAAAATAAAAACAGCTTTATGCCCTACCAGTGGGGAGTTTTTATCACAGCCTATGCACAGGCATATCTTTTCCGGTTGGGGTCTTGTTGCCGGAAATGGCTATACTCTGATACGGACTCTGTTAAAGGCACAGACTGGGATCATGATAAACTGGATGGATTTAATCAGTCCATCGTTGAAATGTCACAAAAAAGAAACATCGGAGTAGTTGAGTATAAGGGAAAAACATTCCGTCTGGGTATCGCTGAGTTTGATGGAATATACAGTGAGTTTATAACGATGGGTAGTAAGCGGTATTGTTACCGCTTAAAAAAAGATGCATCTTTGCATCTGACGGTCGCTGGAGTGCCAAAAGAGGGGATATATTGTCTTGATGATGATATTTCCAATTTTCGAAAAGGATTTATTTTCAAAAATGATCTTACATTCCGCAGGAACTACCGCAGGGCGAATGATTGGCAGGACCCCAAGTGGAAAATGAAAACGGAGTATCTTTTTCATGATGGAATCAATGAACTGACCATTGACGGATGCAGGATTGAATATGGCTGTGCTATCCGGTTGACTGATACAGAGTATGAATTGGATCATACGATTCCGTATGATAAAGAAACAGGATTGCCGTTGCCATTTGAAATGGAAGATACAGTATATGAATAGAATTGTTATAAATTTGTAATAGTTTTGTAACATAAATAAGTTAAACTGTATAAAGGAGGTGTAACCTATGAAAAAATTCTGGAAAGAAAACAAAGAAGATTTGAGTACATTGTTTTGGACTTGCGTCACTTTTGCTTGCATGTTTGCAAGCTGTCAAGTCTGGATGCTGTTAGGTGATTAAGGAGGTGAAGAACCATGATTGACATGTCAGAGATTTATGAAACACTGCGAACAAGCAGTCTGAGAAAAGTTAGCTATGAGGATGATGAGATCAGTATCATAGCATACAAAGTAGGAAATATCATTAGAATTGATGTAAAGGAGGTACAAAGATGACAGCAATTTATGAATTATATGATGCATTACTTACTATAAAAGATTATTGTGCGTCAAAAGACAATACATGCGAGGGTTGCCCACTCATTGATAGTGATGATTGCTGTATTTTTATAAAAGAGACAGCACCATCAAATTGGGAACTGGTTGAACCAACAAGAAGATTATGTAAATAAAAGGAGAAAAAATCATGTTAAAATCAAATGTAAAAATCACTTGCAAACCATATAACGGTAACTCAAAAACAAAAGCTTTTATTGATCTTAAACTTGATGACACACTTGTAATTAAAGGACTTACACTGGTTGAGGGGAATGATGGACTTTTTTTGTCATCCCCAAGCAAAAAAGGAAAAGATGGAAACTATTACAATTCCGTTTACTCTCTGGATAAAGAGTGGTCAAATCTTTTGCAGGATGCTTGCATTAAAAAGTATAAGGAATGCAATCAGACTTCGCAGCCTGCAACCTCTGGAGGTGGATTTCAGTAAATGAATATCTATAATAAAAATGGGTGGTTGGACGTTCCAAGGATTGTCCAGCTTGCCGATAAAAATAAAATTAATTTTATCTTTATCATTGGAGCAAGACGAACCGGTAAAACATACGGGATCTTCCAGCACTTTATCAATGATGTTTTTTCAAAAAATGAAAAAATCATTTACATGCGCCGGACAAAAGAGCAGCTGGCAAAAGTGTTTCTTCCGGAGTTTGACCCGTGGCTGGACATTAACAAAGATATGAATAAATTTTTTCATTTTGAAAAACCCAGAGGTGAGTATGGGCGCATCAAGATTGTAGAACAGGTTGAGGAAGAGGAAGTATACAGAGGTGAGGCTTTTTGTCTCACCTCGATGCATAACAACCGTGGTTTCTCCGGATCTGATTTTTCTGAGGGTATTTATGATGAGTTTATACCGGAGAAGATTGCAAAAGCAATCAGTGGGGAAGATGATGCTTTTTTGAATGCTGTAGAAACGATTTCAGCAAACAGGGAATTGCAAGGAAAGAAGCCCTTCCGCTGGTGGCTTGCTTCCAATTCCAATACACTGGATAATCCGATTGTACAAGCTTTTGGTTTGCTTCCAATCCTGGAGAGAATGAAAAAGAATAAGCAGGAATTTTCCTTGCTGAAAGAACGAGGAATCATTTTAGTTTTAATCAATGATTCCCCGATTTCTGAAAAAAAGAAAGACACTGCATTGTATCGTGCTTTATCGGGTGATACGGACTTTGCAAAGATGGCACTTTCAAATGAGTTTGCATATGATGATGTGTCAGCTATCAGATCAGAGGATATACGCCAATACAAGCTTATTTGTGTGATTGGAAAAGTAGCAATTTATGAGCACAAATCAAAAGCTCATTTGTATGTGTCGGATCATATCTCTGGGTCTTGTAAAGATGTATTTGAAGACAACCAACATGGAAAAGACCAATTCAGATGCTTTTATAGTTGGATTGATAGCTATCGTCTGACAAATAGGATAAGTTATCAGAATATTTCAGTAAAATTTTATATTGACAAATTATTCAAATAAACTTATATTTTAATTAGGTCAACGTGGCTACATCGACCGCCGGAAGCGGATGCCGTGGGATGATTACCCGGAAGCGTTGACCTATTTAATTAACTTCCGGCAGAAAAGGAGATAAAAATGAAAGTAGATCAGATTTTAGAACTTGGAAAACTTGGATTTACAAAAAATGAGATCATGGGGATTCTGAATGCTCAGAGCATGTCCGGACTTGGACAGATTCCAACTCCGGAACAGGGTACTCAGCAGCAGACTAGTCCTGCACAGGTTCCAACTCCGGGGCAGGATGCAACAAACACAGCGTTATTGACAGCAATCAATACTTTGACTGCTACCCTGCAGGCTGGGAACCTGTCAGCATCCGGAAAAACCGGAACAACACAGCGCACTTCTGACAACGTAGCAGAAGACCTTATGAAACTCATGAATTAAGGAGGGTAAATAAATGGCAAACAGTTTAGTAGTCCAGGATGCCTATTTAATCATCAATGATTTATACAAGATGGCTACCGGACGTGAAAACATCAAAGCAGTGGACACAAGTTCCTTTGTGTCTGTTGGTGAAACAATGCTGCGGACAGGCGTAGAACCAACTTTAAAAGCATTAAGTCAGTGGTGTGGAAGAACCTACTTTGAAATGGAAAAATACAGATCCGGTGTATTCCGGTCAATCATTGAGAATAATGAACGCTGGGGAGCTATCACACGTGAGATTATTTCACTTCCACTGGATGCAGAAGCGTCACAGGATTGGAACACGGATTTGAATGAAAATCAGCTTGCTGATGGTCAGTCGGTCGACATGTACAAGATCAATGCCCCGAAAGTAGTGGAGTTGAAATTCTACGGTAGCAAAGTCTTACAGTCTCATATAACACGATTCCGTGATCAGCTGGCATTAGCATTTTCAAATGAAGCAGAATTCCTCATGTTTGTAAGTAGCTATATGACTGCTTACTATAATGATATTGAATCCAGAAATGAAGCAAAGCGCAGATTGACGGTACTCAACTTTATGGCAGGCATTTCCTCTCTTGGAACAAATGAAGTAGATCTTGTAAAAGAGTACAATACAGCCTATGGAACAAAACTGACAAGAAAGCAGCTTTTAAGCCCGGAGTACCACAGAGATTTCATGGCTTTTGTGGTTGCAAGAATCAAAAAAGATTCCAAAAAGATGCAGGATCGCACGACAAAGTATCACATGAATCTGACTGGAAAAGATATCCTGCGCTTTACACGTCCGGAGAACCAGAAACTGCTTATGTATACCGATTTCTGGATTGATTCCGAAACACAGGTATTTCCGACAGTCTTTAGTGATGAACAGTTAAAGATTGCCGACAAAGAACTTGTAAACGGCTGGCAGGAGTTTGACAGCCCAGCCATCAACATTAAACCTAACATCATTGATGCGACCGGTGTTTCCAAAACAGCTACGACAGCGGTAAATCTACCATATGTACTTGGTATTTTATATGATCGTAGAGCAATGGGAGTGAACAATCAGTGGATGTACTCAGCAGCTACCCCATTCAACGCAGCAGGTGGCTATTACAATATCTTTGATCACTACCGGTTCAACGCTTGGAATAATTTCACACACAACGCAGTCCTTTACGTACTGGGGGAGGGGGCATAATATGTTAGCAGCATTATTAACTATTCCTGCCGGTGGTTCTATAGTTGTGAATTTTCCTTTTAAAAAAACAGGCATAAGAAGATTAATAGTATCTTCTCCTCATAATGATGTTACATTAAATTATGACGGAACCCCAATTATTAAATTTAACTCTTCCAACGGATTTGTTGAATTGAATTTTGAAAGCTATTACGGATATCCGGATTCGTCTTTATTTTCAATGGTTAATAATGGAACTACTCCTGTACAAGCGACAGTGCTTGTCGATCATGTCCCAGACGCACCTATAAATAGTGATTATTTTGAGAGGAGTTAGCATGATGGACACATTTTTAACTATCTTGGGAAACTATGCGTTTCCGATCGTATGCTGTTGTGTCATGGCATACTTTGTTAAGTACATGTACGATCAGACTAATGCAAGAGTTGACAAACTCAACGAGGAACACAAAAACGAAGTTGACACACTTTCTGAGGTAATTAAAAACAATACGATTGCTTTGGAAAAAATGAACACGTTAATCGAACAGATTGGAAAGTAGGTGCTATATGACAGCAAATGAACTTGTAGCATATGCTACTAATTTAATTGGTACTCCTTATGTGTGGGGTGGTAACACTCCTGCACAGGGACTTGACTGTTCCGGATTGCTTTACCAGGTTCAGAGGATGGCAGGTTCATCCGTTGGTCGCTATAATGCGGCAACTTATGCAAATATGGGTGTGAAAATTCCGATTGGTTTAGAGAAACCCGGTGATTTTTTATTCTTCGGTTCTCCTGTTACTCACTGTGCTATCTACATAGGTTATGGAAAAATGATTGAAAGCCAGGGTAGTCGTAAGAACACAAAAGAGAATCCGGGCAAAGGAGTTGTTATTTCTCCGGTAACTCGCAGGCATGATCTTGTCCGCGTCCGCAGGGTATGGGATGAAGAATATAAAGAACCATTGACCTATTTGATTGGAAAAACTTATACAACCAAAGTTGACCACTTACATGTTCGTTTTTCCGTTTGGGGACAGATCAAAGAGTATGCACAGCTGACAGCAGATGGAATGAAACACGCTTATTCTGATGGGTGCTTGAAAAAGGGAACCACAGTCACGGTAAAGGATGTCAAAAAGGATGAAGCCGGAGCAACGTGGGTTAAGATTCCATCCGGTTGGATCTGTGCCATTACTTCAAGGGGAGAAATCTATTTGTCATGACAGAAATTATCTTATATCATTTTTCCAAAAGAAAAAACAGTACCAAAAGACCAACGGGACAGGGCACTACTGTGCCCTGTCTTTTAAAATCAAATACCACTTTTCAAAATCCAGTATTTAAGTTAAAGCTAGCACTGGATAGTGCGTTGCAATTTAACTATCTGAAATGGGCTGACCATTACTATTTTATCAATTCAACAGTATCGTTAAATAATGACATGGTTGAGATCTCAGCAAGTGAGGACGTGTTAGCAACATACCGGACAGAGATCAGCAACTACACATGTTTTATCGAGCGATCAAGTAAGCAAACTACGCTTGCCAACGACTCTATGTATATCCCAACAAATGATTGGGTGTTAACCACAAGGAATGTAACTCATAAAGAGAAAATAATGACAAGTGCATATTCACAGCAATATATAATACGGGTAGTTTCGAGAACCGGAGTTGCGTCATATTATATAAACGGTGATCAATTAAATAACTTGCTTGACTTTATGTACACGGAATCAAATTTTACTGACGTAATACAAGATGCCATTACAAAGTTAATGTTTGACCCATTTAAATATATAGTTGATTTGAAATGGGTGCCATTTGTTGAATCTGCTTTTAAAAGCAGCAATGATGAAGCAATCCAACTAGGATTTTGGGACAGTGGGGTGGTAGCAAAAAGAATTGATGAAGATACAGTGGTTAATTTTTCGTATTCTTTTGCTTTTGACAATCCACTTTACGCTATTACAGATTTTAGATACTATACTTCATCTTTTTCAAACTATTTTATAAAACTCCCTTTTATTGGAGTGGTTGCCCTCAATCCATACAAGATAGATGAAAGCGTAAATGCACTATATCAGTTTGATGCAACAAGCGGATTATGCAACGTGTTTTTGCAATCAAAGAAAGTTGTTTTTGCGTCTTATCAGCTGCAATTATCAGTCCCTGTGCAAATCGGTTATGCCAGCACAAACATAGCACAACTAGCTACGTCAGCTGTGAGCCTTGTCGGTGCTGGCTTACAGGGAAACATTGCACAAGGAGTATCAGCAGGAATAGATGCAGGCAGAAGTATTACCGCACCAGAGATTTCTATGCTTGGAACTGTTGGGAACATATCGAATATTCTCAACAATCAGATTTTAGAGTTTAATTCCTATGCCTGTACAAGCATGGATCCAGATGGAGCAAGTGAGGGGTTTGTAGATGGCACTGTACGCTCTATATCTGGACTGACTGGATTTGTAAAGTGTAGAAATGCATCTATCCAGATTGCAGGATTTGAGGGGGATCAAGAACAGGTAAACAGCTACCTAAATAACGGGTTTTACTTTGAATAGAAAGAGGTGATAAACATGTGGACACCGGTTAATTTCGATAAAATCAACATTTGCACAAATTACTTCCAGCCATCCGGAATAAAAGTAGATAGCTTATACACAGATACGTTTGATCGGATGCTTTATGAGCGTGTTTGTTCTATTTTGGACATTACCTATAATGGAACTATTGACATTGATTATTTCAAATATTGCTTGCTTTTCGGGGGGTATATTTGCATCACAAAGACAGACCTTTATGGACTGATTGCACAGTATCCAATGCTGACAGGCTACAATATTTATTTCAAACCAACCACAGCTACTATACACACGTATGCAAGCAACGCAGAGATTGACATGGAGGACATGGAGATTGGAAAAGACTGTTCAGTCATCTATCTCAGTCCTACTTTTTGTGGGATTGGAGATATCATTGGTTTTTACAGCTATAAGCTGGCACTGGTAGCAAGTGCTTTTGACATGAACGTGTTCAACTCAAAATTAGCTTTTCTGATAGCTGCAAAAAACAAGGCAGCAGCACAGACGTTGAAAAAAATCTATGACAGCATACAAGCTGGTAATCCGGTTGAGGCTTTTGACGTATCGATAAAAAGTGAGGACAGACAAGGAGTCAAACAGGAAGCCTGGGAGAGCTTTAATAAAGATCTGAAGCAAAACTTCATTGCACCGGAGCTGATTGAGGTATTTGAGAAACTTCTGGATCAGTTCGATACAGAGGTGGGTATTCCATCTGTCGGATCTGATAAAAAAGAACGTCTGAATGTACTTGAAACAAGCAAAAATGATGCAGAATCCGTGACACGGCTCACTACTTGGCTTGAGACTATGCAAGCAGGGGTTGATATGACAAACAGACTTTATCCGGAGATGAACTTATCAATCAAGATCAGAAGCTATGAAACTGCGGAGGTGAAACCATATGGGACTTTATAGAGTGACGATAGCAGGACTTTATGAATGGAACGATACCCTCTTTGACAGGATGGAGTTCCCTGAATCAGCCGACAGGCAGAATTTTATCGACAGTTTGCTTCTGTCATATGGGGATTGTGAGCCACTTTATCCAGACTGGGATTTTATGCATGAGAATGCCATCCCTGCATGGAGCAGGAAGTGGAAAAGAAGTATAGACAAAGTATACAAGGTATTAGATTTAACTGAGTATGAACCACTTGAAAACTATGACCGTCATGAAGAATGGACAGATAGCCCGGATATGACACGAACAAGTCAAAGTTCCGGGCAGGATGTAAATAGGGCAGAGGCAGGACAGGGAACCACTACTACTAACTCTGGGTCAGATACAGCTACCAATGAAGTCAGTGCTTTTAATGATTCCAGCTACAGTCCGAACGAAAAAACAACGACAGAGTACGGGGGTAGCACAAAAGTACAAAGCTCTGGGGAAAACAAAAACACGTTTGAATACGGAAAAGGTGAAACAAGCCGAGAGACAGGACAGAATAAGCATTCCGGACGTATTCATGGGAATATTGGTGTGACTACTTCGCAACAGATGGGGCTATCTGAGCTCAGTCTGAGGAAGCAAAGCTTTATTGACTATTGTACTGGACTTTTTGCACAGGATCTGCTTTTATTAATTTATTAAGGAGGAATGATTATGTTTTTTGAATACCCACATAGTTCTATGCAGGATATGAACCTGGACTGGTTGCTTAAAGTTGGCAAACAGGCAAGTAAAGATCATGAGGAGTGGACACACATAAAAGATACAGCTCAAACCATGATCGATGATGCTATTCAAAAATCACTTGATGATGGAGAAATCGGAAAAGTAGTAAATGATGCTACTACAAAAGTCATCACTGAACAGATTGTTCCATTAAAAGAACAGGTTGGAACAAATACATCTGAGATCACAAAGTTACAAAAAAGGGAGGGACTTTTTGACCACTCCGGAAAAACCATCATCATCGGAGACAGCTACACGGTTGGTTATAGTCCAGATGGTAATCTACAGCCTTGGACTACTAACTTTATCAATTACACAGGGCTTGAGAATGTTACTATTTCTGCAAATGGTGGAGCTTCATTTTCGACAGCTTCCAATTCATTCCTTATGCTTTTAAATGCTGTGCCAGCTTCTGATGACGTGAAACAGATCCTTGTAGTTGGGGGGTTTAATGAGTTCGGAACCTATTCAGAGATTGAAAATGCAATCAATGCTTTTATTGGTGCTGCGGAGGTCAGATTCCCAAATGCAAAAGTATTTGCCGCTATGGTAGCATGGTCAGTTGACCGGACGGATGACCCAAACGTGCAAAATCGGTTAAAGATTGCAAAATCTGTTTATAACACACAGCGTAAGAATTGGCGGTATTTGGCAGGGTCAGATTATATCCTCCATGCTGACGGCTTTCTTGCATCTGACGGATTTCACCCCAACACAACAGGGCAGGAACGGCTTGCTACCTATCTTGCTACAGCTGTCGAAACAGGGGCATGCAGCCCATCATTTTACGAAGTCAGTGCAAATTTTGAAGCAGGCGACTTTACACCTGCTCCTGGGGCAAGCTGGACTTTTGTAAGCTCATATAATGAAAATACAAGCACTTTAATCTGGGGTAACTATGTTTGCCTACCAAACAGCGGAACTCTTGTCTGTGATGGCACTGAATACCGTTTGGGGCGTATCTATTCGACTTCATTTATTGGAGACCATAACGGCTATACATGCTACCCAACAACCGTGATCGTTAAGTCCGGCAGTGACTTTTTTCACATTCCTGCACAGCTTAACTTCCGAGGTCGACATATCTATTTGAGCTTGTATGATATTTCAGACGATAAGCATAACTACCGGACTTTAACAAACGTTACACAGGTACAGATTCATAGAGGGTCAATTACGATGTAAAAGAGAGGTAGCCCAGCAGATGCCGGGCTACCATTTTATTTTGCTTCTTTCAAAAGCTTTCTGAGCAGCTTGATTACACCCCAGTTTGTTGATGCCTTGTAGATTTTAAGTCCTTTAAATGACTGATAGTAAGCTACCGACCAATCCTTATAGCCAGTTAAGGCTATTTCAATGTAATCTATATAGCAAAGATAGTATACACATAAATAATCACCATCTTCGGATATCTCACAAGTGAAGCCTTGTTTCTCAAGATCATGAGTAAGTTGTTTAAGGTTCATGACCTCTTTGTTATAATATTGATTGTATTTCATGGTTTAATCCTCCTATTCAAATCCTTTTTCTTTCATTTCGTGTTCAAGATTTTTAATTCTTT
>ERZ860076.1321-NODE-1321-length-12532-cov-3.399615_pt1 | contig 12532 bp, 10 predicted proteins | sample MGYA00509982_ERZ860076 | MGnify/ENA primary metagenome ERZ860076 (study PRJEB30046, sample SAMN00715193) | human gut metagenome | study: EMG produced TPA metagenomics assembly of the A metagenome-wide association study of gut microbiota in type 2... | reverse complement strand
TAGTTCAGAGTTGCCAATCCCTTGCCTGCTTCTACTGCATCGCCTACAGCAACATCAATACTTGCAACAGTACCGTCTTCAGGAGCTACCACGGGGATTTCCATCTTCATGGCTTCGATGGTAACAACGGCATCACCCTTCTTTACTGCGGTGCCTACTGCAGCGTCAATCTTGAATACTTTACCTGCTGCACCGGCTTCTACCTTAATGCTTCCTGCGCCTGCAGCCTTGGGTGCAGCCTTGGGAGCGGCGGGTGCTGCAGCCTTGGGTGCTGCGGGAGCTGCAACGGGTGCTACGCCTGCGGATGCGCCTTCTTCTACTACTACATCATATACGTTTCCATTTACGGTAATGGTATAATTTTTCATTTTTTCTTCCTCCGATTATCTTCTTTTTCTAATGCTTCTGACTACAAAGCCGTCAGTACTCTGTGAACCTTCATAAGCGGCAATGGCTGCTGCGATAACCGCAACCAGCTCGGTGTCGTCTTCTGTGCTTTCTTCTTTTTCCACAATCTGTGCAATGGTGTTGTCAATGGACTCTTCCTTTTTGCTTTCAGGCTTCTTGGCAAGCTTTGCCTGCAGCTTGGGAATACCTCCCATAGCCCAGATAATGATGCTGATTAAAATCAATACGGCAAATACCGTCATCATACCCATCAGGGTGTCCATGGCTGCCTTTGCCATCAGTTCGCCCATGCTCTGGTCAAGGTTAAGTGCACAGGATTTCAATGTCAGGAAAATGTCGTTTGTAAAAATCAGTTCTGCGGTTGCAGTTCTGACATTTCCGTTGGAATCTGTCTTGGTTCCCGTAACGGGTACGGAAACAATGATTTCGTCACCTGATACCTTATATGTGCCCTGGAAGCCTTCGGATGTCTTGATATCTCCCAGTTCATCATAGGTGTTGTTAAAGGAAACCATACCGGTCAGGATGGCATTTCCTTCCACATCAATGGAGTCATAGCCAAAATTTATGTTGTAATTCTGGCTTACCATGGAAATGTAGAGAGAAAAATAATCCTCTACCTGGCTTTCCACTTCGTGCACATTATAGTTTTCCTGAACCACAAGTTCATCATCAAAGAAGCTGGTCATGTAGGGAAGAATAAAATTGGTTGCCATGGAAACAGCTTCGTTGCCCTTCTGCTGCTCCATTTCGGTAGGCTCATATTCTCCGCAGGCGGTCAGTCCCAAAACACAGGTGAGCATACATAACATTGTCAGAAATTTTTTCATATTAAGTATCTCCCTTTCTAAACTGTTCCATGCTTTTTAACCGGACGTTCTTCACATTTTGTAAAGAGCATTTCAAAGGCACCGATTACATACTTTCTTAAATCGGCAGCTTCGACAATCTGGTCAACATATCCTCTCCTTGCGGCACTTGTCACATTGTTCTGCAGTGCTGCATATTCGGATGCCTTTTCTTTGATTACTTCGGCACCCTGTCCTTCATACATAATCTTGGCTGCCAAATCTGCATCCATAGCTCCGATCTGTGCATCCGGGCATGCAATGGTAATGTCTGCGCCGATTGCCTTGGAGTTCATGGTTATGTAAGCGCTGCCGAAAGCTTTTCCTAAAATAACGTTTACTTTTGCAACGGTGGCATTTGCGAAAGCAAAGGTAAGGCGTGCTACAGCCTTGGCAAGTCTCTTTTCGCCGCATTCACATGCTGTATAACCGGTAACGTCTGTCAGGGACAGAACGGGGATTTCAAAAGCATCGCAGAAGTTTACAAAATCCGCTGCCTTTTCACATCCGGCCGGGGTCAGGGTCTCGTCCATTTTCTCGACAACATTTCCGTCTGCGTCCAGAATCTGGCTTCTGTTTGCTACGGCGCCGACGGTCACACCGTCTAAACGTAAGAAACCGGTTACCATATTCTTTGCATAGTCTTTCTTAACCTCAACGAATTCGTTGTTGTCGGCCAAGATGGAAAGCGTCACTGCCGCATCCTTGCAGCCGGCAAGCTCTGCGGTAAGTCTGTTCAAGTCATCAGTACCTTCTTCAAAAGCAAGGTTCTCCTCGTTGTTGGCGGGAAGCATGGAAATCAGGTTTCTCATACCGGAGATCACTTCTGCTTCGTCTCCCACAAAATCAGCATTGCCTGCTTTTTCACTCTGGAACTGTGCGGAAGAGGTATCGCATTTTGCAGTGCTGTTGCCTTCAATGGCATTGGGAGAATTTACGAACAGCTTGGCATCATTCTTTTCCATAAAGGTAAAGTCAGCCATGGCTGCCATAACGGCAAGTCCGCCGCCGCATTTTCCGAATACAGCCGCAATCTGGGGAATTACGCCGGAAGCATCGGACATTTTTTTGTAAACGGTACCGAACGCATTCAGGGCGTCGGTTGACTCCTGCAGTCTGAAGCCTGCAGAATCTAAAAGTCCGATGACAGGTGTGCCTGTCTTCATGGCAAGGTCGTAGAGATTGGCAATTTTCTTTGCGTGCATCTCACCGATGGTGCCGTTCAATACGGAAGCATCCTGACTGTAAACGTATACAGGATTTCCGCCGATTACTCCGTAGCCGGTGATAACACCGTCGGAAGGAGTCGGGGTCTGCTTTAAGTCGAAATCCGTCGCTCTTGCAGTAACGAAAGCACCGATTTCAACGAAGCTGTTGTCGTCGAGCAAAGCATTGATTCTTTGGCTCGCTTTTGAAGTACTACTCATGTTTTCAAGCCCTCCATTTATCATAAATAAATAAAAACAATTTAACGGGGAGACCTTTTTTGCACCTTTGCAAAAATATCTCCCCTATTATCAATGTCCGTATTATTGTAGCATAAACGAAGTAATCTTTCCATCATAAATTTTACTATTTTTTCAATTATCTTTTATTTTTGTGTTTCTTAACAAAATCTTTACATGCAATCGGCATTTTCCGGACATTTTTCCGCCTTGTTTATGAAAAAAATCAACCGGGCAGGAAAATACGGCATACCTTCGTAAGACACCAGAAAAAATCAATTCTCTCCACCGTTTCTGCCGTCACAATTTCTTCCCTATACAAAAGAGTATCGCCCGCCAGATAGACAATCTCTCCCACCACTGTGCCTTTCTGCACCGGTGCTGTAAGGTCAGACACCACCCTGCTTCGGGTTTCTATTTTTTCGCCGTCCTTTAATAAAATTCCTATGCTTTCCTTCTTATTTTCCTTAAAAGCCACAAAATCCACGCCATCATGCCGTTCTTCTCCTTTCTGTATACTGCCCGGTTTTATTTTCACAGGCACTAAAAACTCTTCTCCCGGATATGCCGTCTGCGCGTCTTTTACCGGGATTGGGGCTAACAGTTCCTTCTCATAGGATGCCTCCGTAAGCGAATGATATGAATAATTTTCAAGTCCGTAGGAAAAAAGGGTCCTGGCATCCGACCACTTATAGGTCTTATGGTTCGGCCAGCCACAGGCAAGCAGGGCAATGGTAAACCGCCTGCCGTCCCGTTCCAGTGCACCCACGTAACAGTAGCCTGCCTTGTTGGTAAACCCGGTCTTGCCGGTCAACGCTCCTTCCATCATGCTTAAAAAGGCGTTGTGGTTTACGCAGGAAAAGCTGCGTCCTTCCATGCTCTGAAACGTATATGCAGAGGTCCGCGTTATTTTTAAGAACTCCTCTGCCTTAGGGGAATGGAAAGCGCAGTATGCCATGATTTTCGCCAGATCTTCCGCCGTGGTGCCGTGGTTGGAAATCTTGCTGTCCCCGTCCTCCTCCGGAACTGTTTTCTGTGCATCCAGGCCGTTTGGCGTCAGAAACAGGGTATTTTCACAGCCGATTTCCTCCGCCTTCCGGTTCATCATACCGGCAAAGCCTTCCATGCTGCCGCCCACATGCTCGGCAATCGCCATAGCAGAATCGTTGTGGGATTCAAGCATCATGGAATACAGCAAATCCTCCAGCAGGAAATGTTCCCCTTCTTTCATATGGAGCTTGACCTTCGGCATACCCGCCGCCCGTTTCGATACCTCCACCGTATCCGACAGATTGCCGTATTCCAGTGCCAGAATGCAGGTCATTATTTTGGTGGTACTGGCATTTGCCAGAAACTGTTCCCCGTTTTTTTCATACAAAACCCTGCCGGTATCTCCATCCATAAGCACGGCTGCCGTAGCGTATAAAGGAAGTGATGGTTCCGCCTCCGTGGTTGCCGTCACTGCTTCCTGTGTCAGCAAATCCGGCTGCGCATCTTCTGCCTGCACCGTGCGTGCCGGAATCGTTCCCATAAAAAGGCTGCACAAAAGCAGCACGCCGATAACTTTTTTAAAATAAAAAAACATAGTAGCAACATTCCTGATTTGTCACTACTATGTATATGTCTTTTTCCGAAATTTCATTCACATGCCCATTCCGGAAACTTTTTCTATTCGTTTTCTTCCAGTGCATTCTCCGCAATGGTGTCCGCCGCCAGGATGCCTGCTTCCGCCTCTGCCTGTTGTTTGAATTCCTCTACCTGTACCAGAGACAGTTCCGGCAGTTCTTCGATGGACTTCACTCCGAAGCAGCGTAAAAACTGTTCGGTGGTGCCAAATAACAGGGGGCGTCCCGGTGCATCCTTTCTTCCGAGCTCCGTAATCAGCTCGTACTCCAAAAGCTTGTTGATGGCGTGGTCACAGCTTACGCCTCTGATTTTTTCGATTTCCAGTCTTGTAACCGGCTGCTTGTAGGCAATAATGGAAAGGGTTTCAATCACCGTGTCCGTGAGCACCATCTTACGGGGTGTCTTGGCTATTTTAATCAGGTATTCATACAAATCCGCTTTGGTGGAGAGCTGCACGCTGTCCTCTAACCACATGAGAAAAATACCTCTGTTTTCCTTCCGGTAATCCTTGTCCATTTCTTTTAAAAGTGCCGTCACTTCCTGTTTGTCCATTTCCAGGACGGCGGCCAGCCGAGAAATTTCCACGGACTCTCCCATGGTAAAAAGAATCGCCTCAATTGCCGCTTTTGCTTTATTCTTGTCCATTCTGCTGCTCCCTTGCCGTAATCATGATATCGTCGAAAATATTTTCCTGTACAATATCAATCTGTCCCATTTTCATCATTTCCAAAATGACCAGAAAGGTCACTATCACTTCCATCTTGGTGCTCTGTTTTTCCAAAAGCTGCCGGAAGCTTGTCTTTTTGTGCTGCTTTATGTAATCCTCCACATAAGCCGTCCTGGCATCAATATCAATTTCGTCCTTTTCGATGTTGCCGTAGGTGCTCCGGATGGGGTCAATCTTGTCTTCCTGCTTTTTAATAATGGATTTGAAAATATCCTGCAGTTTCTGTAAATTCATCTCGCCGATCAGCTCGGAATAGTCCACCGGCTGCCTGTAGTTTTCCACTTCCCTGGGAAGATGCTTTTCCCGGTAGAAAAACTTTTCCGCATCCACCTGCCTGTCCCGCAGTTCATAGGACATGTATTTATACATCTTATACTCCAGCAGGCGCTGTACCAGCTCGGCTCTCGGGTCTTCCTCCTCGCCCTCTTCATTGACTTCCTTGGGAAGAAGCATCCGGCATTTGATGTCAAGCAGGGTTGCCGCCATCACCAGAAACTCACTCATGACATTCATGTCCTCGGTCTGCATCTGCTTGATGTAAGTCAGATACTGGTCCGTAATTTCCACAATGGGAATATCGTAAATATCGATTTTGTTCTTTTCTATCAGGTGCAGTAAAAGATCCAAAGGGCCTTCAAACACCTCTAATTTCACGGATAATGCCATCTGTCTGTTCCTTCCGTTATGATACCTTTCCGGTTATGTGTATTCCTGCGTTCTGTTACTGCGCAGTCCCGTTTCTGCTTACTCCTGCGCTGTAAGCTCCACCACTATCAGTTCACCGGGGTTAAAAAGCCGCACCTTGGGCGCATGGGTTCCGATTCCTCTGCCTAATACCATGGAAGCGCCCTTCTCCTTAAAAAGTCCTCCGTCATATTTAGGGAAAAAGCGGATTGCCGGGGAAATAAAGCCCCCTAAATACGGCACTCTTATAATGCCGCCATGGATATGCCCGGAGAGAACAAGCTCTGCTCCCCACTCCGCATATTCCGGGAAATAATCCGGGTTGTGGGCTATTAAAATATTGTAAGTATCTTCTGTGGGTCTGCCAAGCAGGGAATCCATATAGCCTTCGGGCATCTCCCTGGTATGGAATCTTTGGAAATAAGAATGGTCCAGTACCAGTCCGTAAAGGGAAATCCCCCTGTCCGCAAGTGTGCTGTGGCAGTTGTTAAAAAAGGAAATGCCGGCTTCCGTCCGTTCTTTTTCAAAGCGTTCCGCCGTTTTTTTATATTCCTCTTTCAAAATAATTTTCTGTTCATGATTGCCATACGTGTAATACAAAGGATAACTGCTTTTCAGCTTTTCGATGAAACGCACGGTATGCACCGTCTTTTCCCGGTTGCTTGCCGTAATCATGTCTCCGGCAAGTATTACCAAATCCGGCTTTTCCGCTTCGATTGCCGCAAAAAGCTGGGCATTGTCCGCACCATACCTACAGTTGTGCAGGTCGGACAGCATAACGATTTTGGTATTCTTTTTTATTTTGGCGGAGGCAAACCGATACCGCCTTGTCACAAAATGGTGGGTATCGTAAAGCATAATCCATAACCCCACAATAATACAGACCGCTAAAATAATACACAGCACGCCAAGCATTCCGTTACTCCTTTGCCGTGTCCCATCCGGCATGCCATTCTGCTGCCGGTGCAAAACACCGACAACATTATAGCATAATTTTTCCATCCTTACAAATGAAAATAAATGCCCAGTACTTTCTTAAAGTAGTCGCCGAATCCGGCTTTTTCCACGGAAGCATCGTACAAAACGGCAACTCTGCCTATTTCCTCGCCGCCTATCCGGTAAACAGCCTGCCCCGCTGTTTTCCCTTCCGTCACGGGAGCCTTCACACTTTCCGGCAGCTTTAATTCTTTTTCCACCGCCGATAAATCTCTGCCGGTGACATCTAAGTATCGGAATTCCTCTGCATAATGTAGGGACACCGATTCCTCCACACCACCTTCCACACGCATCTGTGGCAGCGGTTCCTTATTTTCATCCACATAGAGATTGCTTACCGAAAACCCATAGTTTAACAGCTTTTCCGCATCGTGGAACCGTTCCTTGGGATCGGGTGCCCCCATGATAACAGCAATCAAATCCATGCCGTCCTTGCTTGCCGTAGCGGAAATGCAGAATTTTGCCTTTGCCGTAGATCCGGTTTTGAGTCCCGTTGTCCACTGATACCATTTCAAAAGTTTATTAGTGCTGGACAGGGTAAAGGTGCTGCTGCCCCGCCTCGTCACATGGGTAATATCCTCCATCCATATCCGGGTATATGTAAAAACTTCCGGGTATTTTACCGTCAGCTCCCTGGACATAATGGCTACGTCTTTTGCCGTTGTGTAATGACTGTCGGAATCCGTCAATCCGCAGCAGTCCTCAAAATGGGTGTCCACCATTCCGAGTTCTGTCGCTTTGGCATTCATTTTCTCCACAAAATCCGCTTCGGAACCCGCTATATGTTCCGCCACCGCCACCGATGCATCGTTACCGGAAGCGATGACAATGCATTTAATCATGGTTTCCAGCGTCTGCGTTTCACCTTCCTCTAAAAACACCTGACTGCCGCCCATAGACTTGGCATGGGCGCTGGTCACCACCTCATCCTGCAGGGAAACCTTTCCCTCCGACAGTGCTTCAAAAATCAAGAGTAGCGTCATAATTTTTGTGATGCTGGCGGGGCTCCTCCTCTCCGTTGCATTTTTTTCATAAATAACCTGCCCGGTGGAGGCTTCCAGCAGGATTGCCGAGGGTGCGGTTATCTCCGTCGCGGCTCTTACCGGCAGGACATTTCCCAGAAACAAAGTCATACAGAGCAAAAAAACTAAAAATCTTTTTAACTTTCCCATAAAAAAACTGCACTTCCATATCCTTTATTAAAAGATATGGAAACGCAGCATTTTGTATGACTTAATACGAAATATCTTATGTCTGTGTTCCTTGTATTTAATACCATCTTGCCTTGAAGCTACGGTACTTTTCAATGACGGCTTCTCTTTTAGATGCTACATCTACCTTAAATACTTTCAGGAGCTGTACAACGTAATCAATGACCGCAATCAGAAGAATACCGCTGACTACGTGTACCACAATACGCATATTCATCCGGTCAATCATGCTATATACAAAGTCATTCAGGTAACACACCACACCAATCGCATAGAAGCCCCATGCAATGGTGCTTTCCAGACACACAATTCCTTTGTAATTGAAAGGCTTTTCATTGTAATCCCACCAAAGCTCGCCCAAGAGTCTGATCATCATCATGCCTACCAGGAATTCAAAAAAGGTAGCACTAATGGCTCCCGCAAAATACAGTGCCAGTCTGTGGTGACGAAGTGGTGTCAAAACCAGGTTGCCGATTACAGCTCCAAACCCATATATCGGACAGAACGGTCCTTTGGCAAATCCTCTGTTGGTAATTTTTTTATTACAGAAGGACATGTAAATGGACTCTACAAGCCATCCTAATATACTATAGATAACGAAAGCTGTGACCAGATGATAAATATCTGTACCGAACAATTCTTTCGTCCACATATAATCCTCTCCTTATCAGAAAATCTTTTCTAATACATAATATAGTATGAAAGATTTTCTATAAAAATCAACCGATAAAACATAAGTCCCGGATCAAAACGACCAAGGACTTATCTGATTAGTTATATTTACGCTTTCTTGCTGCTTCAGACTTCTTTTTACGTCTTACACTGGGTTTCTCGTAGTGTTCTCTCTTGCGGATTTCCTGCTGGATACCTGCCTTAGCACAACTTCTCTTGAAACGACGTAAAGCACTGTCTAAAGTTTCGTTTTCTTTAACGATTACGTTTGACATGAATGCACCTGACCTCCCTTCAGTCCCTTCAAGCATCTCGACTGATATGGGTTAATATATGTACATGACCGCATGCACAATAATTATTATAACAGAAAATGTGTATTCGTCAACTATTTTTTTAGAAATAATTTAGATTTGTTTTCTGTTACGGAATATATTTTCACTATTACAGCATGCCCTCCAGCACCTTTTCAGCCTCTGCGATTGCTGCGGGAATACCGGCAGGATTCTTACCGCCGGCCTGCGGACGTCCACCACCGCCGCCACCTACCAGTGCGGCAATTGCTTTGATCAGGTTGCCTGCATGAGCGCCCTTTTTCACAGCTCCGTCGGTTGCCATGGCTACCATATTCACCTTACCATCCATGTCGGAAAGAAGAACCACTACGCCTTCTCCCAATTTGGCTTTCAGGGAATCGCCTAAGTCACGAAGTCCGTTCATGTCCACACCGCTGACGCTGCTTGCTAAAAGCTTAACACCCTTTACTTCCTTCACCTGGTTCATTACGTCACCGAGTGCATCCTTGGCAGCCTTTGCCTTTAAGGATTCGTTTTCGGAAGAAAGGCTCTTCATTTCAGCCATCAGATGTTCGCATTTTTCTACTAAATTATCCGGAGTGGTCTTTAAAACTTTGGCTGCTGCCAGAAGCTTTTCTTCCATTTCCTTATAATATGCCAGCACGTTGTCACCGGTAATGGCTTCGATACGGCGCACGCCTGCTGCTACACCGTTTTCGGACAATATCTTGAAGGAGCCTATCACACCGGTATTCTTTACATGGGTACCGCCGCAGAGTTCCTTAGAAAAATCCCCTATGGTAACCACGCGTACGGTCTCACCGTATTTTTCACCGAAGAGAGCCATGGCTCCGCTCTTCTTGGCATCTTCAATGCTCATTACATCGGTTACCACATCGATGCTTTCCCGGATTTTCTCATTGACAAGAGCTTCTACTTTGGCAATTTCTTCTGCGGTCATTGCCTGGGAATGGCTGAAGTCGAAACGGGTTCTTCCGGCATCCTGATAAGAGCCCTGCTGCTCTACATGGTCACCGAGCACTGCCTGCAGCGCTGCCTGCAGAAGGTGGGTTGCGGAATGGTTCTTGCAGGTATTGTTACGGTTTACGGCGTCCACGCTTAAGGCTGCCTTTTCACCGACCTTTACGGTACCGGAAGTTACTTTTCCTATGTGGCCTACTCTGCCGCCGGACAGTTTTACGGTTTCTTCTACTGCGAAAGTACCGTCCTTTGTGGTGATGGTACCGATGTCGCCCTTCTGGCCGCCCATAGTTGCATAGAACGGAGTCTTTGCCACTACGACAGTTCCGGTTTCCCCTGCGGAAAGAACCTCTTTTCTTGCCGTTTCATCTGCAAGGGCAAGGATGGTATCTTCCCCGGTAAGAGTATCGTAACCGTTAAATTCAGTTGTGACGTTCTCTCCCAAATCATCAAAAAGACCTGCTCCCACATTTAACTTAGTGGAGAAGTTCTGGTTTTCACGGGCTTTCTGCTTCTGCTCTTCCATTGCTTTGGCAAATCCCGCTTCGTCCACGGTAAGACCTTCTTCTTCTGCCAGTTCCACGGTAAGCTCAATAGGGAAACCAAAGGTATCATAGAGATAGAAAGCAGCTTTGCCGTCGATAACGGTTGCCTTTTCCTCTCTCTTGTTTTCCAGAATCTTATGGAATTCCTTCAGACCGTTTTCCAGAGTGCTTTCAAAACGTTCAATTTCCTTTTTCAGTTCGCTTATGATAAACTCACGGTTCTTCGTAAGAAGCGGATAGCTTTCCTTGTAAATGTCATCAATATACATGCCGGCAATCGTTAAAATATGCTCTTTGTTCAGCTTTAAGGCACGGGCATGTCTTACCGCACGGCGGATCAGGCGGCGGAGAACATAGCCTGCACCGGCATTGGAAGGAAGAAGCTTTGCTTCATCTCCGATTAACATAACGCCGGTACGGATATGGTCTGCCAGAATTCTCATGGATCTGGTGAGTTTTTCGTCCTGCTCGTATTTTACGCCTGCCGCATCCTCAATATACGCAATGATGGGCGCAAATAAATCCACACGGTATACGTCTTTGGTTCCGTTTAAGAAAGCTAAAATACGCTCCAGTCCCCATCCCGTATCCACATTTTTCTGCTTTAACGGAGTCAGATGTCCATCATGATGCTTTTCATACTGCATAAATACGTCGTTGCCAAGCTCTGTGTATTTACCGCAGCTGCATCCGGGTCCGCAGTTCGGACCGCAGTCCGGCCTGTCTGCGATGTAGAACATTTCGCTGTCGGGACCGCAGGGACCATACTCCAGTCCCCACCAGTTATCATCTGCGGGAAGGTAATAGATGTTTTCTTTCTTAAAGCCGGATTCTATACGGTACTTTGCGCCTTCCTCATCACGGGGTGCATTTTCATCCCCTGCGAATACGGTTGCTGCCAGGTGGTCCGCATCAAATCCGAATACATCGGTCAAAAGTTCAAAGCTCCATTTGCATCTTTCTTTTTTGAAATAATCTCCCAGGCTCCAGCTACCCATCATTTCAAAGAAGGTAACATGGCTCTTGTCGCCTACGGAATCAATATCGTTGGTACGCACACAGCCCTGCACATTGCAGAGTCTGGTACCAAGGGGATGCTTCTGTCCTAAAAGATAAGGCATCAGAGGCTGCATACCCGCTACGTTAAACATAACACCGGTAGAACCATCGGAAACTAAGGATACGGCACCTACATCCACATGTCCGCGGTCCATGTAAAACTGTTTCCAGGTCTTTCTCAGTTCATCAGATGTGAATTGTCTCATTGTTGTTTGTCTCCTATTTCTATTGTCTTAGAAAGTAAATTTATCCGCAAAATAAGCATCTAAATCGGCGATTGCCACTCTCTCCTGCTCCATGGAATCACGGAAACGTACGGTTACGCAGTTGTCCTCTTCGGAGTCAAAGTCATAAGTAATGCAGAAAGGAGTACCGATTTCATCCTGACGGCGGTATCTCTTACCTATAGCACCTCTGTCATCGAATTCACAGTTGTACTTCTTGGTAAGCTCTGCAAAAATCTTTTCAGCTCCCTCGTTCAACTTCTTGGAAAGAGGCAGAACGGCAATCTTAACCGGTGCCAGTGCGGGATGGAAATGCAGTACGGTACGCACATCGCCGCCCTCTAATTCCTCCTCGTCGTATGCGGCGCAAAGGAACGCCAGTACCACACGGTCAGCGCCAAGAGAAGGCTCTACTACATAAGGAATGTATTTTTCATTCTTTACATCATCAAAATAGGTCATATCCTGTCCGGAAACATTGGCATGCTGGGTCAGGTCGTAATCGGTTCTGTCTGCGATACCCCAGAGTTCACCCCAGCCGAAGGGGAACAGGAATTCAATATCGGTAGTACCCTTGCTGTAGAAGCAAAGTTCTTCGGGAGAATGGTCGCGGAGACGGATTTCATCTTCCTTCATGCCTAAGGACAAAAGCCAGTCACGGCAGAATGCTCTCCAGTACTGGAACCATTCCATATCGGTGCCGGGCTCGCAGAAGAATTCCAGCTCCATCTGCTCAAACTCTCTGGTACGGAATGTAAAGTTACCCGGTGTGATCTCGTTTCTGAAAGATTTTCCGATCTGAGCGATACC
>ERZ860076.1306-NODE-1306-length-12627-cov-2.474944_pt1 | contig 12627 bp, 7 predicted proteins | sample MGYA00509982_ERZ860076 | MGnify/ENA primary metagenome ERZ860076 (study PRJEB30046, sample SAMN00715193) | human gut metagenome | study: EMG produced TPA metagenomics assembly of the A metagenome-wide association study of gut microbiota in type 2... | reverse complement strand
CGTCCACATCTTCGGCAGAACGGACAGGGCTTTTGCTCGTCATTATCTGGCTGATAAATTTCTGCTTGCTCTCCACCAACTGATAGAGGTAGGCATCAAAAGTCTGCTCGGTCACATATCGGTAAACCTCCACCTCTGGAAACATATTGCCCTGCCGTTCAATACGCCCCTGCCTTTGTTCAAGGTCGGAAGGACGCCACGGACAATCAAGGTTATGGATTGCTATGAGCCTGTCCTGCACATTCGTACCTGCTCCCATCTTAGGAGTAGAGCCGAACAGCACACGGACTTCGCCGCTTCTGACCTTGCCGAACAACTCTTTTTTCTGTGCATCGGTGGTCGCTTCGTGAATAAAGCATATCTGCTCCGCAGGGATACCACGGGCTATCAGTTTCTCCCTCATATCGTCATAGACATTGAAAGTACCGTCATTTTTCGGGGTGGACAGGTCGCAGAACACAAGCTGTGTCGCTTTGGTATCGGCGTGTTCCTCCCAGATACGGTACACATTATCCACGCAGGCATTGACTTTACTTTCTGGGTCATCTGGCAGCATCGGGTCAATCATTCTCTGGTCAAGAGCCAGTTTTCTTCCATCATTGGTTATCTTGAGCATATTGTCAATGTTCGGCTCGACAAGCCTTGCCCTGACTTTCTCAGCCCGCTTCGCAAGGGAAGCTACCATTTCGGTCTGTATCTCACTCGGCTTAGTCTTAATATTGTGGTAATTGACCGTTGGCACAGGGAGCTTTAGCATATCGGCGGTCTGTATATCCGCCACCTCACGGAACATCTGCATCAGCTCTGGCAGGTTATAGAACTTGGCAAACCTTGTCTTGGCTCGGTAATTCGTGCCTTCGGGTGCTAATTCCAGAGCTGTAACCGTTTCTCCAAAGGTAGAAGCCCAACTGTCAAAATGCTGCAAACCGTTCTGTGCAAGAGTGTCATACTGCAAGTACCTCTGAACGGAGTACAGCTCAACCATTGAATTGCTAACAGGCGTACCCGTTGCGAAAACCGTGCCACGGTTGCCCGTGATTTCGTCCAGATAGCGGCATTTCATAAAGAGGTCGCTTGATTTCTGGGCTTCGGTCTGGGCGATACCGCCTACATTCCGCATCTTGGTGTAGAGGTACAAATTCTTATAAAAATGGCTCTCATCAATGAAAAGCCTGTCAACGCCGAGCTGTTCAAAGTCGATAACCGTATCCTTACGCTTGGTGTCGTTGAGTTTTTCGAGCTTCGTCTTGATTGCCTTTCGGGTTTTCATTAGCTGTTTGACCGTGAACTGCTCGCCTTTGGAAGCCTGCACATCGTCAATGCCATGCTCAATATCATCAAGCTGCTTTTCCAACTGCTCCCTCTGGCGTCCTATGCTCATCGGGATTTTTTCAAACTGCGAATGCCCGATAATGACTGCGTCATAGTCGCCTGTGGCAATCCTGCCGCAGAACTTCTTGCGGTTTCCCGTTTCAAAATCCCGCTTTGTTGTCACAAGTATATTTGCACTCGGATAGAGCCGCAGATACTCGGAAGCCCACTGACCGACAAGATGATTTGGCACAACAAACATGGATTTCTGGCATAAGCCGAGCCGTTTGCTTTCCTGTGCGGCGGCTACCATTTCAAAGGTTTTTCCTGCTCCCACCTTATGGGCAAGAAGCGTATTGCCGCCATAAAGGATATGGGCGATGGCGTTGACTTGATGTGGTCTTAGTGTGATTTCTGGACTGATACCTCCGAAAGTGATATGGCTTCCGTCATATTCACGGGGTCGCACAGAGTTAAAAGTGTCGTTGTAATAACGGACAAGGCGGTTTCGCCGTTCTGGGTCTTTCCATATCCAATCCTGAAACGCCTGCTTGATGACTTCCTGCTTCGCCTGTGCCGCCGTGGTTTCCTTTGCATTGAACACCGCTTTTTTATTGCCGTGTTCGTCATACACATAATCAAAGATACGGGTATCACGCAGATTTAAGGTGTCCTCAATAATACGATAGGCGGAAGCTCTTTTCGTACCATAGGTGCTGTCCGCCTTTACATTCCCCATATCGGAGCTTTTATTCTCTATGAACCAGTCTCCGTTTATCGGGGTGTATCGTACCTTTAATCTGCCTGCGGCATAACTTGACGGAGTTAAAAGCTCCATCACAAACCGCTGTATATCTTCCTGCGGTATCCAAGTTGCACCCAGACGGACAGAGATTTCCGCCGCCGAGAGGTCTTTGGGAATGACCTTTTCCAAGGCTTCCACATTAACTGCAAGCTCTGGGTCATTCTTCGCAGCAAGATCCGCAACCGTCAGCTTGTTTCGGACATTTCCCGACAGATACTCGTCTGCGGCTACATAGGAAACATGCTCACAGTTCGGTACTTTGAAGATAACACCTTGTAAATCCTGCACAAGCTCAGCCTGCGTTTTGCCTGTGAGCTGCTCCATATAAGGCAAATCAACACGGGCTTTCTCCCCGATAGAGAGGGCGAGGGCTTCGCTTGCAGTTTCAACCGAAGTTACTTCTCGGTGGGGTTTGATAGTCCGCTTTGTGAACATATCTGCCTTCCGTTTGAAGTTGCCCTCATCATCAAGCACCTCCAGAGAACATAGAAGGAAGTAGCTCTCATCTGAAGCAAAAGCAAGATAGTTTCCTCGGCTGTTGATTAGACCGTATTTTGCGGTATAAACATCATACAGACGGTTGAGGTTTTCCTGCTCGGTGCGTATCATTTCCTCTGGGTAATCATCGGTCTGATACTCTATGAGCTTACGCACACAGTCACGAATTTGGATAAGTCCCTTAATACGGTTTTCTGCGGTCATCGACACAGAAGCAGGTTGCATACGGTCATTCTCTCGGAAGTAAACCCTGCCGTCCACCAGAGTAAAAGAGAAGTTACGCACATTCGGGTCAGCAGGAACGGAAAGCTCCTGCTCATCGGAGATTTCATCAACCCTATTATCAAGCTCTGGGATTTCGCCGTTTATCCTCTGAACTGCATTGGACAGAAGCTCGGAAAGTGGTATATCCTTACGGGCTTTACAAACAGGCTCAAAAGTACCAAAGCGTGTGCTTTCCATCTTTATTTCGCCCAACACCATTTCGGGGTGTTCGACAAAATATCTGTTCATCGTAACACCGTTTTCGTCCGTATCAAGGTGTACCCAGTCTGGCTCTATATCCATCACTCGGTCACGCTTTTGCAGGATAAGAATATCGCTCGTGACCTCCGTGCCTGCGTTTGCCTTAAAGGTGTTGTCTGGCAGACGGATAGCACCTAAAAGCTCGGCTCTCTGGGCAATATACTTGCGTACCTCTGGACTTGCTTTATCCATCGTACCCTTTGAGGTAATGAACATCACAACGCCGCCGGCACGGACTTTATCCAGAGCCTTTGCGAAAAAGTAGTCGTGTATGAGAAATTTCTGGGCGTTGTATCGGCTGTCATTGACCCTTATCTCCCCAAAAGGCACATTACCGAGGACTACATCAAAATGGTCGTCTGGGAGATTTGTTTTCTCAAAGCCCTCAATGGCAATGTTCGCTTTTTGGTAGAGCTGCTTTGCAATCCTGCCTGTGAGAGAGTCGATTTCCACGCCGTGGAGCTTGCTGTTTTGCATACTTTCGGGAAGCAGACCAAAGAAATTGCCTGTGCCGCAGGACGGCTCCAAGATATTGCCCTGTGAAAAGCCCAGGCGGTCAAGTACGTCATACATCGCCTTGATAACAACAGGCGGCGTATAAAAAGCGGTCAGCGTTGACTCCATAGCGGCACGGTATTCCTCTGGGGAAAGGCTGGCATATAGCTCCTTAAACTCCTCCGCCCACGCCGCATTGTGTTCATCAAATGCCATAGAAAGACCGCCCCAACCGACATACCGAGACAGGACTTCCTGTTCTTCGGGTGTGGCAAGTCGGTTTTCAGCAGGTTGATTGCCGCCATATTGTTACGGAATTTTTCTTTTGCTCCGCCGATACCGATGGCATCATCGGTAATACGGAAATTATGACGGTCTGTGGCAAGAGTTTCCGTTTTTTCTTCGGGTGGTAATTCGGTTTTTTCCTGTTCCAATAGCTTTTGGATATAGCCGATTTTCTCCACTCGGTTTATCGGAAAGCCCACATTGTTCTGGAATGTGATGTCACGCAGGGACACATCACCGCTGATTTTCCCGATGCTCTCAATGAGATATTTACGGTTATCTATGATGATTTCCCTGCCTATGAGGTCATCTGTGGATTGCTCCATTTCAATGACAGGAGCTTCTGAGCCATTCACTTTATCGGCATTCGCCTGTGGTTTTTCTTCGGCTTCCTCGGCTGTCCTGTACCAATCACTTTCGGTAGCCATAATCTCATCAAGGAGCTTCTCGTCCTCTTGGGTCAGCTCGGTGTGCTGTTCCAAGAATGGGATAAACTCATCTCTGCCACGGAGCAGGCTTTCTCGGTCATCTCCATATAGCTGTTCGCCCTTTGGCGATAAGGCATAATCGTAAAAATTCTTAATATGGGCAATTAAATCGCCCTCACCATCGCCAATATCAAACCGCCCTTCATAGTTAAATTCCTCGCCGCCGATAACAGCCTTGATAACAAAATCTGTCTTGTGATACCACCCGATATTTTTATCGCCCTCACGCTCACGGTGCTGTTTCTCGTCCAAAATACCAAGCAACTTATTACCCAGAGCAAAGCTCAAATCCGTATAGCGGTCATTAAGCTGTCTGTCATAAAAGGCAGGGTGTTCGGAAAAACCGATAGAAAACTGTATTCCGTCCTGCTTTTTCTCGGACGGTGCTTCTGTCCTCTGTTTCTCGGTTACGACCACTTTCAGATGGTCATTTGCAGGATTTTCCGTTAGCTTTTCTTCAAAGTCGGCTCGGCTGTATTCCTGCCCCAAGATAGGGAACTCGGCATTTTGCAGATAGACCTTTTCCTCGGTAAGTGTTGCAATCTCATATTTATCCGCACCGATATACACCACATCGCCCTCATTGTAGAGGTAGCAAAGTGGGTGCAGCTCCCTTAATTCCTCGGTAAACTTCCACCCATTACTGCGGCTGAAAACCGAGGTCGTTTTCCATTGTACCTGTGCAAGAAAGTCTATGAGCTGTTGAACGGTTGAGGGGTCGGATAAGTGCTGTTCCATTTGCTCGGCGGTAACATCTGCAAGGTCGCTTCGTTCCACAACAGATAACAGGTCTTTTTCGTACCTGTCCAAGTCACGGATAAAGTCAGATAGCCGCAAAGCAAGGGTATCCCGTTTGTCGGCAGGCGGCAGGTCACGATGGGCGTCGATAAAACGCTGCCTTGCTATTTTCCTCTGGGTGTCAATCTCATATTGAGGGGCTGACACGCTCTCCAGATAATCGGCATAATGGTCTTTTTCTTTCGGATTGAGATAGCGGTTATCCTTAATCAGCTCACGCAGACGCTTTTCAACCTGTGACCATTTCAACACAAGGTCGTGATTGGTATAAGTGCCGTTTCGGTCAATGGCAAGACCTTTGCTGTCATACCAAGAATGACCGCTGAAACCATCGGGGAAGATGTGCGTACCGCCGCCCGTTCCATACTCATTTTTAAGGAACTCAATATTTTTCTGTCTGTCCACGCCCTTTTGGAATTGGCGGTAGATGCGGTATTTTCCGTCCGCAACACCGCTGCCTTTCTGAAGTACGGAGTCAATATCTTCTTTGGAAATAGCAAAAGCAGAGGCTTTTTCGTCCTCTGCTTTTGCTATCATTTCGATTTGTTCATCTACGGTTGGAAGATTGACCCTAACCTCATCCTCTTTGGCAACGCTTACTTGTAAATCAGTTCGGTCAGTATCACTTCCTCCGCTTGGCTGCGGATGTTGTTCATCAGTCCGACCCACTGCATCGGTGCTTTCTCTTTCAGTTCCTCTGTCACGCCCTGCTCGGCTGAGAGCTGCTTCGTCAGAAGCTCCAACCTCTGGAGTGCTGTCTGCTCTACCTCGTGCAGATGCCCGTTCAGCCTGCCCGATGTCAGCAGATTGAGATAGGTCACTCGCTTGTGCTTCTCCAGATAATCCCTGTGCATCAAAGCGTACCTGCCAAGCGGAAGCTCTGGCTCTGTCGGTAATGTTAGGTCGGGAATAAGATAATCCCCCTGTCTGCTGTAAGTGATTTCGCTCATTGTATTCGCTCCTTTCGGGTTGTTGTCTGTCTTTATCATACTGAGCCTGCGTTCTTTGTGCAAAGGTGCGATTCTGGTCTTTTTCCGCCATTTGCACATTTCGGATAGACTGTGAGATTTCCCGTAACGCCATTTCCGCAATATCGCTCGTGGCAACGCCGATGGCGTTTATCGTTGCAGGGGTATTGAAATTTACAATATCCGCAAAATCCTCTCGGTCAAAAAACTCATTCGTATCCAGACCGCAGCGGCTGATCAGCATAAAAGCAACGCTGTTTGCTGCCAGCCGCCTGTAAATGACTTCTATATTAAAGTCGTCCAGTTCTTCCAAAAAGCTGTCTTTCGTGCAGTCCTTTAACTGAGAAAAATAGTCTTGCAGATTGTCCTCCACGGCGTTCTTTGCCGTTTCCATTAAGGCAGAAGCAAGGTCAGTGCTTTCCACATCTCCAAACCTGTCTGAGAGCCTTTCCATAACAGCCTGCTCGTATCGCTCATCCATCTGCCATATCGGAACAGGGCGGCTGCCATAATAGCCCTCGTGGGTGTCGGACACATCAAAATAGTATTTCAGCGTATTCCTGCGACCTTTCGGGTCAAATACGGCAATACCCTTGCTGTCCTTATTGACCCAACGCTTGAACTGCCTGTTCCAAGTTTCGAGCTTCGCAACGGCGACAGCATCGGGGCGTTGGGCGTATATTAAAAGCTGTTCGTCAAAACGGCATTTATAGTTGCGGCAGGCAGAGGACAGAAAGCCCTGCCACGCCTGCGGATTTTTTGCAACTGCAACGCCTGTACGCCGATACAGCTCTGTGATTAGCTGATACTTCGCAGCCATTCAACCTACACCTCCTTATCGTTTCTGTTTCAAATATTTCTGTTTACTCACTCCGCATCACCGCCAAGAAAAGAAATGACCTTGTTCGATTTAATGCTCTTTTGCAGGTCATTGATGAGGGTAATATCCGCAACCGTAATGCCCTGCATAGAAAGAATATCGTCCATAGTCATAGCGGCAATCGCTTTTTCATCGGTAAAGCCTGCTTCCAAGACTTTATTCAAGACCTTGACGGCTTTCTGATTAACAGCCATATTCTAAATCCTCCTTATCGTTCCAAATCCTTGTGCTTCGGTGTTTTCTGCGGCGTTTGTTCCGCAGGTTTCGGCTCATAGGTCGCCCCGTTTTTCTGCATACGCTCGGCAAACTCGCAGATGTGGTACAGATTGCTGCCGACTTCGGTATGGTATTCATCAATAAAGCGGCAGGGATACTCCCGTTTCTCTCCCCAAGAGGTCGTGACAATGACCTTTCCACCGTCGGGGATACGGAACAGTTCTTTATATTGAGGGTCAATAAAGCGGATACCTTGTTCCGCTTTCTGGATATGCTTATCAAGCCATTCCTTCACATAACAATAGCAGTAAAAATTATAGTCGCCTTTGGTGGGATTGCACCGAAGCAGAAAAGCGTGTTTCTCCGTATCCACACGGAAACCGTACTCAGTACAATAGTTGCCCTTTATCGCACTTTCGGGAAAATGCCTTGCAAACGCACTCATATCATAGCGGTTATGCAAAAGCCCTTTATCCTCCCGTAAAGCATTGATGACCGTATCAAGTCTGCCTTAAATTCGTCAGATTTCCATTGGGGTCTGGTATCAAACCAAGTGGTGTAAAAGCCATAGCCCGTTGTGGCAAAGTCTCCACGCAGATGCCCGATAGTGCCTGTCTGCCCCTCAAGCTGCATACTTTGGGCATAGGTGTATTTCTGTTCTGTCGGGGTTAAAGGTCTTGTCTTTATTTCATTACTCATTCGGCTGCTCCTTTCTTTCCTTTTTCTCTTTCTGCTCGTCTAAAATCTTGCGAATACAGACATCGCAGAAAATAACTGACCCGTCCTTATATCGGGGATAAGGACAGGTCGTGCAGTCATATTTTATTTTATCGCTCACGGTCATCACCGTTTTTCTGCTTCTGGGCAGGCTGATTATAGGGCATACGGCACTCTGACTGGTATCGTTCATTCAGCTTTTGCCGTGCAGCATCAAGCTCATTCGTGTAATAACCCCAGAAATAATTTGAGCCGCCCTTGCAGTACCAACACACATAAGGGTTGGGTGCGTTGGGATTGTGACCGATGACAAGCTCTGTACTCCCGATAGTACAGCTCTCAATGATTTCATAGTTCTGATTGGAGCGTTTTTCTTCGTCCATAAGCACCTCTCTATTCTTTGGCATAACGCCGATAGGCTTTTTCGCCCGTGGCTCTCATTTTTTGAACAGGGCGGCTCCCTGCAAGCTCTGGATGCTGTGCCTGCAGCTTGCGGCGTGTCCTGCTGACGCTCTCAAAGCTCGGCAGACCAAGATATTTGTGCTGCGTCATTATCTCTGCAAGCGGCATTGCCCCTGCATCCTTCAGACAGGCATTACAAAGTGCAAGATACAGCACCATATCGTCATTTCTGGCATCTTCATTCTTTTCCAGAACAGCTCTGACTTTCTTTTCAATGGTTTTTAGGTTTCTCATCTTTACCTCCATAAAGGAAAGGGCGGCATCTTTCAGCCGCCCAAACCACTTACTTATTCTTTCTGTTACGGATATTCAGCCATACCGCCGCACCCACAATGAACACGACAAGCACGATTGCGATAATGGTTTTAGCGTCCATCAATTAGTCCTCCTTTTTCTTCTTTCTGTTCTTATAGCCGACAAATCCGAGAACGCCCGCACCGACAACAGACAAAACCGAAAGGCTTACCCATAAGCCCAGATTGAAATCATCGCCTGTTTTCGGGGTATCCCTGAACTCATTGTGCATCTGCACGATAGCCGTAGCGTTCACCTTTACCGTTACCTGTTTATCGGCAGGAAGGATATATCCTGCGGAAGCCTTGTCGTTTACTTCGGATACGGTATAGTCGCCAATCCGCAAGCCCTCAATCACGATTTCTCCGTTCTTATCTGTCTTAAAGGTCTTGTCATAGTCCACGCCTGTCACACGGAAAGAGAAGTCCTCCACCTTACCGTCAGAGGAAGTCTTTACGATTTTAAGAGAGCCTTTCTGTGCTGCATTGATAAATCCTACACCCGCCTTATTTTCCACGGTGTAGGTCTTGCCGTTCTCCTCAACGGATACGGAATACACATTTTCATCAAGCACAAAGCCTGTCGGAGCTTTGCTTTCCTTTACCAGATATTTGCCGTAGCGGAGTTCACTCATCTGGTAAACGCCGCCGTCAAGTTCTTTCATTTCGCCAAGCAGCGTATCGTCTTTATCCAGTTTCCCATCGCCATTAGTATCGGAGTAAACCTCAAATACCGCACCAGACAGCTTGTTGTCGGGATAATCCTCATCAACCTTTGTCAAAGCGATGTTGCCCTTAATGAAGTAGTTGACAAGTTCGATTTCCACAACTTCGTCCACCTTGCCGATTGTCACGGCGATTTCTTCCTCGGAGAGTACATATCCCTTCGGGCTTTCGATTTCACAGATTATCCAAGTTCCATACGGCACTTTGGCAAAAGAAAAACTACCATCATCTTTTGATGTGGTAGCTGCAATCGCATTTTCCTTTGTAAACTCGGTAGTTCCTGTCTTGAAGATACCGATAACTGCACCGCCCAGAGTTTTTCCGTCCTCATCAGATTTCTTACCGCTTACAGAGCCGTAAATAATGTCATTTGTGATAGCTTCGCCCTCGTTGGCTGTAATGCGGACAGTTTCGGTATCCTGTCCTGCGTATTCAAAAATAACAGGGTATTTTGCATCGCTGACAATATATGCGGAGTTGGTCGAGATTTCCTGCACATAATAGCTGCCCATCGGCAGGTCGCTGATAGCTTTCCCGTGACCGCTTTCATCAAGGGAAATGACCTCAATCAGACCGTCCGCAGGAATGGTCTTTCCATCTGCGGCTGTGAGTTCCTCTGCCGCATACAAGCCAAAGGTCACATCAAAGATTTCTCCATTCTTGCCAATGCCGTAGGCTTCATCAATGGCAAGGCTCTTGATGAGGTCGATTTCAACATGCTGTCTTTCATTATAGAAAGAAGTAGCCGTTTCCGTTACATCAACATTCTGTCCTGCATACACAAGCTCAACAGAATGGACTTCCTCATTCAGCACCATTCCATACGGAGCTGTAATTTCCTTAACCGCATATTTTCCGAGATACAGTTCTTTGGATTTTGCTGTACCGTCCTTTCCTGTCGTAACGGTATCCACAACCTCGCCCTTTTTGGCTCTGACCGTTCCGTCCAGAGTGACAATATCCTCGGCTGCGGTAATCTCATAGACTGCACCCTCAAGACCGCTGACAGAGAAAATCGGCTGATACAATCCCTTATCGCCTGCCACGGAGCTGAATACCTCGCCAGACTTTTCTACGGTAATTGTACCTTTCTGTGCCATATTGGAGCGTACTACCTCAATAACGGTAATGCCGCTTTCTTCCTCGGAATTTTCCTGCACCACATCAAAATAAACAGGCTCGGAATTTAAGACATACCCATACGGGGCTTGTACTTCCACAAGGGAATAGCCTTTGCCGTATTCCAATGTCTGCGGTGTGATAAGGTCGCCGTCTGCCGTAGTATAGAAGGTGTCAATGGTCGTCACTTCGGGATAAGTGAAAGTCATAGTCACAAGCTTTCCATTCGGGTCGTAAATCTGGAAGCCTGCACCTGCATACGGGATTGTATTGCCTGTTTCTGCATCTTTCTTTACGATTTTGATATAGCTCTCAAAGTTAGCGTTGTTGATAAGGTAGCGGTAGGTCTGACCGTCCTTGCTAATAAACACATCAAAGTCTTTCATCAGTTCACGCCCCTCCCAACCAGAGGTCTGGCGGACGGTATAAATGCCATACGGCATATCCTTTGTCTGGGCAAAACCGTTCTCGTCACAGGTCAGCACATCACGCTCGGTTTCCTTTGCATTTTCATAGCTGCCTGCGGATTTGAGGAACACTTCAAATACCGCACCTTCTTCGGGTGTTTCAATCTGGGTTTCCCCGTTATCCGTATGCTTGATGAGTGCGATATTGCCTTTGATGACCTGTTCATTCACATCGTTTGCGGTACTGTTCAGCTCTACCGTGTATAGCTCTGGTTCTGCACCTACCTTGTGGATTGCGGTATCCAGAAGATACCCCTCGGACGGGCTGATTTCACGGACAGTCCAATCATTGTCACAGATATAATACTTGGTCGTAAACTGACCGTTTTCATCAGTCGTGTAGGTGTCAATCAGTTCCTCACCCTTATAGATGGCGTAAACCGCACCTGCAAGGGAAGCGTCGCCCTGCGGAGAACCTGTTTCTGCATCGGTCTTTGTCACAGTCACTTGGAATTTCTTCAATACATTGTCGAAGCTGCGTTTTGTGACCTTGTTCCATTCAATCGGAGCTGTCTGGGAAGCAGGAACGACATAGCGGACTGCGGTATCCACTTCCTCAACCACATACGGGGTATCGCCGCTGATAAGGACATTTTCAAACTTAGCCAGACCGTTTTTATCAGTCACGGCATACTCGTCAACAGGCAAGCCGCTTAAAGATGTGCCGTAAAGGTGGAATTTCATTCCCTCCACCAGATTGTCCTCGGAAGTCTTGACGATTTCCAGACTGCCACGCTTCAAAGTATTGCTGAAGGTCACAGTAGAGGTTTTTCCTCCAATAAGGGTCACGGTCTGGGTTTTCTGCGGCTCATAACGGTCAATGGACTGTTCTGTGACGGTATAAGTGCCAGGGAATAATCCCTCCACGGAGACAGAGCCGTCCTTTCCTGTCTTAACTGTCTTATTGAAGTTATCACCTTTGATTGTAAAAGAGATGCCCTCCACAACTCCGTCCTCCGAAGTCTTTTTGAGGGCAATCGTGCCTGTCGGCGTTTCGATATTGATATATGCAGACACGGTATCAGCATTCTCCACACCTGTTACCAAATCCTGCAAGTTCGGGTCGCCATAGGCAATGAGCTTTGCACTGTTGCTGACAGTCGGCACATTGTTCCTCTTTGCCGTAATGCGGACAGAACCGCTGATAGCTACGGTGGAGCTGATTGTCAGCTTATTTCCAGACTTCGATACACTCACATTGCTGTCAGAGCTTGAAAAGCTGTAATCGGAAAGGACGCCGTTGCTGTCCGTCAATGTGATGCTGTACTTTCCGTCCTTGTAGGCAAGCTCCTTTGTGATGTCATTCTTACCGCCCGACATAAAGCTCGGAATGGTGTTATGCTCACGCAGCATTGCAACAATCTGGTCATACACTGCCCTTGCTCCGCTGTTGGCATAATTTGAACCGAAGTGCAGGCTGTAAACGGTAGTGCTTGTCTGGTTATATGAGCCTGTGGCTTCACGGCAGCCTGTGACAAACTCCCAAACGAGTGTCTGCGTGGCAAGCCATTTTTCATCATCACTTCCCGACAGATTATTTCGGTTGCCCTGATACCCATAGAGCAGGGCAAGTC
>ERZ860076.1304-NODE-1304-length-12636-cov-2.592640_pt1 | contig 12636 bp, 3 predicted proteins | sample MGYA00509982_ERZ860076 | MGnify/ENA primary metagenome ERZ860076 (study PRJEB30046, sample SAMN00715193) | human gut metagenome | study: EMG produced TPA metagenomics assembly of the A metagenome-wide association study of gut microbiota in type 2... | reverse complement strand
CCATAGTATTCCAGCTTGTTCCATAAAGTGTCAATGGTATGTTCTGGTCAATAGTTACCACCAACGGATTATTCTCAGAAAATTGCGGGGAAGGGTTTTGCTGCGGATTTCCCTTAATTTCCGTACAAGCAATTCTTACACGAGAAGTTCCATTCTTTACGGCTTTTTTCAGCACAAGAGTGTAAGCATCGTATCCGGAGGGAAGACTGTCAATATTGATGTCTTTATAGTAATTTGTATTAGGAATATTAAAAACCATATAACAGTCGTTTTCTCCTGTCTCATAAGCATCTATTTTAGCTTCTGGGTATCCTACAGAAGTAAAAGTCATAAAAGGCTCCTGCCCATCGATAGGCAAAGCCGCCAAACGAGGAGTAATGGTAATCAGCTTATTGATACGCTTACTGATAGTCTTCTGAGTAAGCGTATCATAATACCGTGTTTCCACGTCATAAATTCCACGGGTAGGAATGTTTATTTCTGTGGAAGTTAATATTCCATTTGTAAGAGTGAAATCAGCCTGTGTACGGTGTACAACTACATCCTCAGAAACAGCACTATCTCCATTTTCTTTCAGAATAAACACTTCAAGTGTATGTTCACGTGATAAATCGTAACCATTATCTGACACTATTTCTACCGTAAACTCTTGGTTTGTACGGTTTACTTCGGAAGATACACTAACCTCATGGTAGGGGAGTATTTGATTCTGCATAGCATACAGATAACGCACTAACGAGGCTGAAAAAAGCTCATTTGCATTACGATAATTGACCGCACGCACTTCCTGCCTTAAATCTCCAGAGCCAGATACAGGAATTGTTATTGATGTTTTCTGCGAGGTATTATCAATAGTCTCCCCAATCATAACGGAAGGGTCGGAAGTACTTCTTTTGGTGAAGTACATCTTTTGTGCCCATTTTGTTGTAGCTTCCAAACTTACTGTTTCACCTACAAGTGGGAAAGCGTTGCTAACATTCGTAGCTAATTTAACACGCCCAATACCACCGATTAGTTTATTTACATATTCCTGATTACTCATAACTTTCTTCTTTAATGTTCAACGTGTAATTGTTATCTTCTACGTACATACCTGTTTCCTCATTATACGTACATTGCAAAGATGCTGTGATTATTTGCCCAAAGCGGATGAACGAATGTCCGTTATCAGATGTAAACAGGGATTTTATAAAATTCCGTCTATTTTTTGAAGCTACCTTGATGATAATAATGTCATCTGTCGGTACAATGTAAGCGGCACTATTATTAAACGTATCTTGGTCTATTGTATTTGTCCCTTCATACCCGGCACTTGTATCAGTAGTTTCGTCCCATTGTTCACCAAATAGATTATATGCACCCGGAGATACATTGTTAACGGATGCACGCAAATAATCCATATCAAATTCCGGTGCATATTCCTTATTTGACAGATATGTATTTTTTAATGACTCCAATAACTTGTAATCAGAACCACCTTCATCAATATTCAATATACTGTCTGTATTACTCAATGCGACTGAATCAGTTTCATAATCACGAATTTTGTATTCTGCCAACTTTCTTGTTTCAAAAGAGAAGTCTAAATAGCCGTCTTCATTGATTTCCGCTTTTACAGGAGAAAAGTTAGTAAATCTTTCCGATGGATTATTATTCCAAAGAGGAGAAGCATAGATATTATTACCTGAAAGATATTCTTTCACGCCTCCACTGTTAAGGAATGCAACATACGCTTTACCTAATTTATTAATAAATATATTATTGTAATTTACCAGTCTTTCAAAATTACCGGATAAAAACTCTTGAGATGCTGAAAACTCACCATTAAAGTAAACAGTATTATTACCAACATTGAGTTCTTTAATATTAGAGCATCCGAATATTCTTCTGACGTAAGCGTACTGACCACCTGTAATATTAGAATGAAACAGATTACTTTTTATATTGAAACGCCGCATATCTCCGGAAATACTGAAAGGCTGTCCTGCACAATTTTTAATTGTGTTTCTAACCAAATCAAATTCACTCACGTCACCAATAGAGCATGTGTATTCTATCATACCTGTGCCGTCAATAGTATTGTCTGCCAGTTTTAAGTAGGCATTATTTCCGGTGAAAGCTAATACACTGGAATGTCCGATACCTGCCGCATTTATGTAATAATCCGCTTGTAGATATGAACGGTTTATTTCCGCACTTGCAATCCCGTTCATATACACTGCCACGGCTCCGGCTCTGTCTAAATTACACGAGTCAAGAACGATATTTGCCACATTCTTAAATCGTAAGCAATACCAAGTATGCGCCTGAGTACCGGAGCTATTTGCATAATAGCCATTGAACTTACAATTATGCAAAGCAACATTCTTCACTTTATCGGTATCATCATTGCTACGTACCATAACAGCTGCTAACTCTTCAGGAGAAGCAGCACCGGAGAAATTGCAATAATTAAGCATGGAAATACCTTTGATAAACACATTGTCCACATTCTCAAAAAGCAATCCACCGAGCCACTTGCAATTGATGGTATATAGCCCGTTTCCGTTGATGGTTAAGGTATAAAGGCTGTCTTTATTCCAATCAGTTAAGGTAGATGTCCAGATTCCATAAGTTGAGTTCCGTTGTGACCCGCGTACCTCTGTAGCCTTCTTTACGCAGGAAATCATAATATCCTTTGTGAGTTTATCCGAATAATCCTCTTTTATTGCGGCAATACATTCTCCAAGTCCCGAATAATAAACGGATGGTTTGTCACTACGAATAAGAAAGTCCGTGTCGGTCTGAATTAGTTGTTCCTCCATCCACACATACATCGTATGGTCAGTATCCAAGTTTTCAAATATATATTCTGATACAGCCCCTTGACTAACAGCATCCACATTCAGTTTTAACACCTGATATCCATCTTTGGGGACAATCGTAATAGTTACCGTTCCTGTTTTAGTAGCTGTAATGTAGTAGCTGCTTTTATCATCAGATTCAACTACATTTATTGTATCTCCTGTAGCGGAAATCGCGCACTGTCCTACGTTTGCCGGGTTAATGGTTACTTTTATGGAAACCGTCTCTGTGATACCACCTTTAGCTTTTATTACCTGATTATTACCATCCCAATAAACAGTATCATTATCAATGTGCTTTCGGAGTTTACTTACAAAATTATCCGTCCAATCTTCCCAACCTTCATCTGTATACAAACGTGTATATGTATTGCCAAATTCATATCGTACTTGCAATATATCACCATTATTCGATATAACTAAAATACCTTTGATCTCTCCTGTTCCATCTTGCAAAGAATAAGTATAATATCCTGGATCAATGACATTATTAAACTCTGATTCAGAAATACCACCCAGAGAAGTAAATAGACTATTATTAATTCTATCTTTTAAATCATTTATAGCTATTGTTACAACCTTATTCTGTACAGGGTTTTTGCTTTCCAATGACAATACATCGTCTACTGTTACTCCTGAGTTCTTTATGTATTCTTCTTCAGTTCCAAAAAAGTCACCTCTAAGTACCGCAATTTCATATGCGGAAAGTCCATCATATCCATAGCTTGCCACATTCGATTTTATCCGTATAATAACCTCGCCTTCTCCAATGTTGGTAGCCTCACTTTCGTACCCTGTAATACCGAACAGATTATCTTTGCGGCTTCGCATAATGCAACGGTCATTATATCGACAGTCTATAGGGCCCGGTTCCCGACAGCCGTCTATAGGCGGTATATGCCATGAAGGAAATCCCCCGTTCAATCTCCTCAAATTTCCCCAATTTTTCGCATATATTAGCTCCAACGAATATATCCCTTCAGGTAATCCCGGTGGAATTTCCATGATTAACGTTCCATTTGTTGCAGTTGCATCCAGCAAGTACTTGTTGTTTGGTCCTATAAGAAAACATTTCACTAATGCACGTGAAAAGTCTTCTCTGACATTACTCGTACCTTTTAGCACTGTCCACTCAATATTAATAATCCGGTCTTTATAAACGTATATCATACCTTATTCTTTTTGTTCCACAAAGGAAAAGCAATCTATAATATGTTTTTTACACTTTGATAATTTTGTAGGCATTGTAGCGTAGTCAGGATACAAAATTCAAATACTTCTAAATATTCCATTTCCAATATTGATTTTCAATTTGAAATGATTATCTTTGTACCAAACATTAATTTAATGGGTAACTGGGAGAAAAGACAAGAGGCAAAGAAGGAGGTCAAGGAGAAAGATAAAACCAGAAGAGATAAACTTGCTGGCTATTTCTTTGATTTATCTAAACTTTCGTTTGCCGGACTTGTTATAGGAGTTGTAATACCATTGTATTCAGATTTCTCGAATGAGAATAACTGGTATTCTATATGCACTGGAATTATATTAACGATTATATCAGCTGCTCTTGCTAATAAAATATTAAAATAGTACTAATATGGATGCATTAGGTTTTATTTTTACGGTAGGAATAGTAGTAGTAGGCGGTATGTACCTATGGACTTTTACCAAAAAAGGGAAGAAATGGCTCACTAACTTGTAAGATAGAAATCCCGTGCACTTGTTGATGCATGGGATTTTAGTTTAATATATGCTCTTGGGGAACATCGTAATTACCTTTGGAACCCCATTTTCAAACCTGCCTTTATTGCATCACTCTTTTTCTTTATGATAAATATTCTGATGCTAACTAGCACCCAAATATTATTTGGTCACTTCGTTCATAGCCTCTTTCAGTAGGAACATTTGCGCTTCTAATTCTTCGTTACCGCTTTGCTTAAACGCATCTCTCATTTTCTTCAAGACTTTATCCATCTCTTTAAATTCTATATATTTCCGATATTCATCATTATTGATCATCTTATTATACAGAGTCTGATATTTAGCGTAATCAAAATCATTCGTTTGCGGATTTTCCAGTTCTTTCTTATATCCATTTACCTCTTGTCGTATTAACTCAAAGCGATCACGATTATTAAAATATTCTTCATCAATTCGTTTTTGAACACTTCTACTATCAGCACTTCGCATGAATCGACTGAGAACCGGTGCATTCCTTAATTCCTGCAAGTCTTCATTAAACGGCATCATTGCAGTTTTCTTTAATTGGTTGATAGTCGTCCCGACACCACCCAAGTAGCTCTCAAATAGATGTTCCACCCGCGCCGGATTAAAGTTTATCATGCCCTTTTTATATTTGGTTCCACCAGTCCACTCATTCAATGTTTCGCTCAATTTCACGAGTTCTGGGGAAGTACTACTATAAGCCTTTGTCCACTCCGGCATATTCGTATTGAAGTCATTCTTCCGGTAAATAGGAATTCCAGTCCAGTCCTTATTGGCTACGTAAGCTTCCGTAATAGGCTTCACATAGCTTGGTATGAATGCAGAAAAGCCACCGCCTCCCTCCATCATATCAATAGGCATAATCTGAGACACTTGCTCGGCAACTTTCTTGGTTAGTTTCCAGCCAGTCATGTTTTCTTTACCCGAGAGCACTCCGCAGGCCAACTCTCCAAGTCCGTAAATAGCCTTCAGTTCGATAGGAAGAGGGATAGTCAGCCACTCACCGCCCATGTATATGCAAATATTGTTCCTTCTCACGTATTCGGGCAGATTATAGTAATCATCCTCGTCACCGTCCCCTCCCATAGCCGAAGCAAGTGCCGCATTGATTACCGGCATCATTCCTCCCAATACGAAGTAAGATGAAGCCAAACCTGCAAACTTACCAGGATTACGTTTGGCCAATCTTGCAAAATTTGTCAACCCCTGAACCCCTGCATTCCAGAAGATATAGAGCCCTCTTGCCGTTTGCGAAGTCCAAGCCTGTAGCGCATTCATGCGGTTTCCTTTTTCCCACTTTCCGGCAGTTTTAGCTCCAGAACCTTTTTTGTTAAAGTTTACTGATATTTCCTTGGCATCAGATATTGACCTAGCAATACTTCGCCCCATTTCTCTTGAAGTTCGGTATGCCGCAAAGCGTGAAGTATCTTCAGCCCATCGACCAAAAGTATCCATTGCTTCACCAAGAATATCAAAGGCTTTACCAGGTGCAAGCTTACTCCGATTTTGCTTTTTCAATTCCTTTGCTATAATACCCTTATATTCCTCTACACTATTTATAAAGGTATATCCGGTTTCACCGCCATTATTTATAAACTCAAGAAACATCCGGTCTATGTCATTATTCATATCAAGACTGTTCGTCTTATATCGCTTTACAAGACCGCCCATTTCTTTAAGACTTTTTGCCCAATTCTTATTGTACTTTTTTGCATATAATGGACTTTTCTTTACCCATATTACACTATTCGAATAAAATCCATCACGGAACATATTGCTGATAACAAAGGCAGGATTCCGTTGCGTGAAGTTAGCTGCTAAAAATCTGTTAGTAGCTTCAAAAGCCTTTATTACCGGATTATCAGTTGCATTTGGGTTGGTCAGTCCATTTAAAGCCTGAGCGGCCCTTGGATTCCCATTAATGGTAAGTACATACTCTTTTCCATTTCTCTTCACTATAACCTGATGTTCTTTCAAATTGTTTGGCAATATTTTGTATGGAATATCTCTTGCATCTGAAGCCTTTTTATATTCATCCGGATTATTTTTTGAGAGTTCTTCCATCCGTGCATTAAATTGGGACACTATATTTTCAACTTCTTCAGCTGAAGCATTATTAGGAATTTCAGGAAATATAGCCGTCCACTTGTCATTCACTGCATCATATTTAACCCAAAGTTCACTCACACTAACCAAATTACTCGGATGATTCTCTACCATCGTCAAGAATTTCTGTTTCATGAGATTTCTGTTTCCTTGTAAAATACCACTTTCCGCTATATTGGCAATCGTAGGCAACGGATCATCCGATTTGCTTGTACGACCCTTTGCTGTTTTTAGCGGTGCATTAAATACAGGAGTTTCAGAAGTAATGTAATCATAAACTTCGTCAGCAGTTTTTTCCTCCCATCCACGTAACGGCACATAAAATTGATACATATCCTGTATGGATTTGTATGTGTCTTTATTCATCAATCCGCTATCTCGTTGCTTATCTAATGTTGCAGTAGTAGCAGCCTTCACTTTATCCAATAATGGATCCGTTTCAAACTTTCCTTCGAAATCTTCTACAGCCTTATAAGCTTCAGCAGTAGTTTCCTCCATATCATCACTAGGGAACATAGCAGAAAGGCCACTATAATCGACACTCATATCCGCACCGTAACTTGCTGCAATTCTATCCAGTTCTTCCTGTTTTTCCTTCCAGGACATACTATCATTATTCCAAATATTCTTTTTATCTTCTGTCCACCGCTCTATATTTTCTTTTACGGTATTTTCATCTTCTGCAAGCGCCTTTCTAACGGCCATTTCTCTATTACGTTCAATACCGTGCTTAGTTATCAGATAATCAGATATATCTTCATATTTAGCTCCCAGCTTTTTCATTCGAGCAATTTCTTCAAGAATAGGCTTATACACTAGTTCACGATATGCATTTATTTCCGCCAGACTTCTTGAAGAAAGAGCATTCTCAGCCATATAAGCATTTTCATAGTCCAGAATTCGACTATGCGTAGCCTTTGCAATCGCATCTTGTGCCTCTTTAAGTCCAAGCATACTGTCTTGCCATGACTCTCTCATTTTATATCCAGCAGTCTGTAAGGTTCGCTCATACATTCCACGAGCATTCCCTGTTTCTCTCTCCACCACTTCTACATCCTTACCAGCACTATCAAATATACCACCAACAATACGGAATCTTGTACCTTCTTTAGGAACAGACTCAGATGCTTTCTGAGTTTCATCTAAATCAATGCCAAGCTTATTTCTCATTACTACATCCCTTGCATGCTCAAACAAATCTCCACTTTCAAGTTTCTTTCGACTTCTCCACAGCAAATACTTCACATCATTTTCACTCAATTGCATGTCAACACCCATTTTACGAAAGAAATCACGAATAGCGGACACGACTATATCCCACCATCTGGGAGTTTCATCCTTTTCAGCTTGTTCAGCCAAGTATTCATCCATAGCAATAGACACATTACTTGCATATCTACGTATGGCTATATCTGCAATTTCACTCCTTACATCCAATGGAAGTTTCTCGAAAAGATCCATCATGATGGCATCAAACTCAGATTCATTTTTTGTTCCGAACAAATTACGCAAACCTCTATGGCCAACAATCTCATGGAGAACACTTGCTATTGCATCATCTACAGAATCAGCATTAGGTATATAAAGAAATACTTCTCTGGTTCCTGTATCAAACCAAGCTTTTACTTTTCGTCCTTCTTCAATGGCATGTTTGGCTGATTCATCAGATATTTCATCTAAGGACCGAGCAATACGCACCGGTGTATTCAGCTTGCCGGATAAGTCTTCTACAGATTGGATAATTTGTTCTTGATTGGTATCTTCTTCGTATCGCCATTTTCCGTCCGATCCACGTTCCCAACCGGTAGCCATCTTAATTTTCTTCGCATTTTCTTTATCATTTGTTTGGAGAATGGAAAGAAGTATGCTATCTTTGTTCTTGGCATAAGACGGGTTTGGTGCGTCCTCCGTTGGTTTAAAGCTTTGGGCAACTTCTATGAGGTTGCCTTTTTCTATTTCTGTGAGATAATGGTCGTAATAGAATTCCCCGTTCTTCACTCCGATTGTAATGCGAGCGGTATAGTCCTCCTCACCGATTTTCAAGCCTACCACATAATAACGATATGAATCATATTGTGCTTTCTCTTTGTAAGCAGGCTGTTCTTCTATAAAGATGGAATTTCTAATTAGTTCCGGTATGGCAACGATTGATTTCATATGTGCTTCATTCCCTTGACTGTGTGAAGTCACCTTCTTGGCACCTTTCTTAGAAATCTTTATCTTCTCACCGGTATCATCAATGTTGTATTCCCCACGAAGGTTATCGAGTATATATTTTTGCGCACTGTCACGGTTCAGTTCGTATTTGCCTTTATATTCCTCTCCTGTAATCTCCACCGGGTCAATCTTCCGCAACTTCTCAATACGTTCTTTTTTCGCATTAAAAGCGGCTTCCATCTCCCTTGCTACATTCAAGTTGTCCATGCGGGTAGTAGCTTCCTCTGCCTTATCAAGATTGGAAGCATCTTGCTCGCTCATGAGACGGTAACGCAAATGATCAATAATCCGCACCGCATTTTCATCAAAAACCACAAAATTCATTTCGTTGCCTTTCTTGTTGGCAGAATGACGACCTGCTTCATATTCTATTCCATTGAATCCAGCACGATTCAAAAATAGTGAAGCGGCCTTGTCACTCCCCAAAGCATCGGTCAATGATTTATAAAGTTGAAAACCTTCCAAATCCCTTCCCGCCTGCTTGAAATATTCTTTAGGAGAAACAACATCTCCATAGAAAGAAAATGATATTCCTTCTTTCTCCGCCTGATCTTGAATCTGTTTTTTCTGTTCTTCCGGTACAGTTTTATCCCAATTTATAAATCCTGTGTCAGGAATCTCAACGTCATAAATATGGCGGTTACCTTCTTCCTTCATTTCCCATGCCTTCGGATCTTCTTTTTGTAACTTGGAAACTGTTTCCATAATTGCAGAAGCAAAATCCTTATCCCCTTCTTTTTCCCACATTTTAGCATGACGCTTATTATCTCTGATAGCTTTTTTTACATCACCATCATAATTATAGATGATGCGGGAAACTTCATCATTCATATCAGCAGGCTTCCCATCCTTGTATAATACATAGGAAGGCATATTCCCGATAGTCTCAGCGTAATATTGGGCAATATCTTTTTTCTCAGTAAAATACAGTCCCCATCCAAACGCAGCATTCCCTTCTCCCGTACCAATCTTCTCTGTGGTAAACTTGTCGAAAGAAGCTCCGGTCCCATGGTGGACGATACGGAAACGTACACCTTCATCATAAATGCCAAGCTTCTTAAGTTCGTTTTCCTGCCAATCTATTCCACGTTTTTGCAATGCTCGTCTAGCTGCCTGTGTACTTTCGTTACCAGGATTCCCATTGGCGGCTTTCAGCAATTTTTCTATCGTATTCGGTTCTCGTAATTCTCCTTTAGCGAGTTTATCACGATACTCTTTTCGCAACATTTTACGGCGTTCTGTATAGTTTTTATCCTTTTTTGCTTGAGATTCTACAACCTTGTCTTGTTGCTTACCAGTTCTTTGCTTTCCTTTATGAAGAGCTACATCTCCAATACCCGAAAAGCTATACCCTTTAGAAGCCAAATATTCTTCTTCTGTCATTACTGGTATTTCAGAAACGGATGAAGTGGGCGTTTCCCCGTTCTTTGTGCCTGTTAGCTTCCTAAGTTTGTTTTCGGCTTCCTCCACTCTCTTTTTCTTTTCTTCAACCTCCTCTGGAGTATAGCCAGAATTGGTAGATTGAGCAACTGAAAGTTCTCGCTTGGCATCCATTAATTCATAACGTGCCCGTTTAATATCGGCAGCTCTCTTTTTGCTTTTAGCGGCGGACTTGCTTTGAGGTAAATTTTCCGCTACTTCACCGCTGTTTTTCTGCGGTGAAGTAGACTTTGAGGTAATATTACCTTGATTAGATAAACTTAGAACCTTCTCATTAGCAGCATTAAATTCAGCATCAGCCTCCGCTCTCATCCTTTTGAGAGTCTCATCATTTTTCATTGCCTCCTTTTCTTTAAGTCCTTCAGGAGAATTCGTATACGCTGAAACAGTAGCTTGTGTAGGATAATGCTCTGCGATATAATCAAGTATTCTATCTTCCCATTTCTGCTCTATATCCTCTAATTCTTCCCTGGCGGCATCTTCATTTATAATCATCCCGTCACTCCCTACATGTGAAATTGGGAAGCCTGTGTTTCCTTCTGTTTTCTGTGAAGAGTTCCCTATATATATTCTCCCTCGTTTTGTGATGGAATAAATTCCATTTTCTTCCTTCACTTCCGCCGGAGTAATAGCAATATCCTCAAACTTGGTATCACGACGAAGCGTGCCGTTTATGTCGAACGCATCTTTAATTCCAGAAGTTCCAGCATGAGAAAGTTTGTCGCTAATCAGATTTTCATCATTGACAAGATATAGTTTTCCGTCTCTAATACCATATACAGACTTCTTTGTAGGCTTGCTACCAACTCTTTTCAAGAAACCATTGCTTATGTCCACATCGGCAAACAGAGAAGCGTTATTCACATCTATAACTCCACCTTCGAGCATGTCTACAGACTTTTGATTACCCAGCTCATCTATCACGCTTTTGTATTCAGCAAAAGGTTTCGTCTTACGATGTGAAGAGTCAATCCATTTTTTGAATTCATCTTTAGAAACTTCGGAGATTGTACCAAGTCCCTTCCATCCGGGAGAATAATTTGAAAGGTAAGCGTCTCTCGCTTCATCAGTGGAATTGAAGCCATACATCACTTTGTGTTCATCAAAAGAACCGTCTTCGTTTATTTGGTCAATGACATATACTTTACCATCGGCCGGATTGTCCGATAAGAACACATCAATATGGTCACCATCTACGCTTTCTGTGCCACGGATATAACCATAATCATTATTCATGGTAATGCTCCATGAATTACCATCCCTATCTGTACCTGATCGCCCGCTACCTTTGGAATTCTCTATAGTAATGTCATACCCATCAAGTTTAATGTGTCCTTTCTTGTAGTTGCCTGCTTCTTTCTGTGCATCACTTGGATTAGTGTCAACTTGTTCACGGGCATCTTTTATTTCTGTGATGATACTTTCTTCTGATGCAGGTACGCCCTTGTTATCAGCACGCCCATCAGCTTCTGCGGAGATATCTGTTTCAATTCCTCTATTGTCACTAAGTTGTTCTGTAGACAATAATCCTTCGCTGCTTTCGCTTCCGCTATCAACTGATCTGCGTTCATTAATCGTAGTCTCTTCTGTAATTCTTCCATTGTTCCAGTTATTAAGTTCTTCTGCAAAGTTATTATAGAATTCTTGAATTGCATCTTTTGACAAAGCTTTTTCTTGAATTATATCGTTGATTACTTCTTCATATGTAATGTAATCAGCATAGCTCATACCAAAGTTTTCTTGAACCCATGCTTCTCTTTGTTCTTCTTCATATTCTTGTTCTGCAGCTCTCTCACGTTCGGCCATAGCTTCACGATTGTTTTTAACGTAATCTATAAGTCCTCCACGTGTCCTGACGGAAGAAAGAGCATCAAGTATTGCATTACGCCCGGCATTCGCATCGTTCGGGTCAAAAAAGTTACTGCCTGCCTCTTGATCGGCAAGCATCAGTACCTCTCCTGCTTTTTTAATAGAAAGTCCTCCATTATCTTTGGATTTGAACAAGCCGAACAAACCTTTTGCTTCATTCTCTCCAAAACCTGTCTCACGCTTGTAGTCAGAATATAACAATGGCAATCTGCCCAAAGCCAACATTTCAGCAGCCAGTTCTCTTCCGTCCATTGGTTCCCCCATCGCACGTATCTCTTCCGCAATTTTATCTCCTGGCTGTTCGGCATCTATCTTTGCGATCTCATAGAGGGAAGTCCAAAAATCAGATTCACGTTTTACATTGTCATATGCCTGCTTCGCTTTCTGCAATGCCTCCTCTGCCTTGGCCTCTCTGCCTATTGGCGCATCATCAAAT
>ERZ860076.1283-NODE-1283-length-12809-cov-4.699702_pt1 | contig 12809 bp, 13 predicted proteins | sample MGYA00509982_ERZ860076 | MGnify/ENA primary metagenome ERZ860076 (study PRJEB30046, sample SAMN00715193) | human gut metagenome | study: EMG produced TPA metagenomics assembly of the A metagenome-wide association study of gut microbiota in type 2... | reverse complement strand
CCGCCGAGCGCGTCAAGCGCGTAATCAAGGGCTACGGCGAGGGGAAAAACGCCGTGGAGGGCACGGGCGGCAATTTCAGCTTCTATGACTTGGGTGAACCGCTGCTTGTGGGAGATTGCCTGAATGAAGCGGTTGCCCCGGAGAAAATCCGGGAATACATCTGGTTCATGGAAACCAAGCAGCCCTATGCCCCGCCCAGCGGCGGCAATCCCTATTATCTCGGCAAGCACAACAGCACAGGCTATTACTTCTACTACGAGCCGCAGCGCGTGACGGTGCTGGACTATGCGTTTCTCTCTACCATTACGGAAAAAGCCGATGGAACGGTGATCTATGCCGACCGCTGCTCCATCAGCGAGGACAAGCTGGCAAAAATGGGCGTTACATTCAAAAAGATTCCGCGCGATATTAGCAGATTGTAAGGGGGTGTTCGCTATATGGAACTGAAAACATATCAGAAAAAGGTGATAGCGGACTTGACCCGCTATCTGGACCTGCTGAACGAAACAAAGAGTGACACAGCGGCGTTTCGCCTGTTTTGGCAGGAGAAATCAGCCCCGACTTTAGGGCTATACCAAAACGTTATACCCGGTGTCCCGAACCTTTGCTTCAAGGTGCCGACGGGCGGCGGCAAGACCTTTATTGCCTGCAACGCCGTTCGCCCTATCTTTGACGCGCTCCCCGCTACCAAGACAAAGGCGGTCGTGTGGCTTGTTCCGTCGGACGCGATTCTGACGCAGACGGCGAAAGCCCTGAAAGACACATCCCACCCCTACCGTCAGAAGATTGACGTGGATTTCGGCGGGCGTGTGGAGGTTTACACCAAGCAGGAGCTTTTGAACGGTCAGAACTTCAACCCCACCGCCGTAACGGAGCAGTTGTCGGTTATGGTGCTCTCCTACGATTCGTTCCGTGGGCGCGGCAAGGATGTCTTGAAAGCCTATCAGGAGAACAGCAACCTTGCCGAGTTTGCAAAGGTGCTGGGTAAGCCCGACAGCCCCATTGAAAAAGCGGATGAAACCGCACTGTTCCAGATCATCAACCAGCTTAACCCGCTTGTCATCGTGGACGAGAGCCACCATGCCCGGTCGGAATTGAGCCTTGAAATGCTGGAAAACTTCAATCCCTGCTTTGTGCTGGATTTGACCGCCACGCCGAAAAAGGAGAGCAATATCATCTCCTATGTGGACGCGGTGCAGCTGAAAAACGAACACATGGTAAAGCTGCCCGTGATCGTCTATAACCGGGACAGCCAATCCGAGGTACTGATTGACGCGATCGACCTGCGGAACAAACTGGAAGAAATCGCAAGCGCGGAGTACGCCAAGACGGGGAAATATATCCGCCCTATCGCGCTGTTTCAGGCACAGCCGAAGGGCAAGGAGGACGCGACCACCTTTGAAAAACTGCGGGACAAACTGGTGGACGCCGGGATTCCCGCCGAGCAAATTGCCATTCGTACCGCTGATGTGAACGAACTGAAAAATGTGGAGTTGATGTCCCTAAGCTGTCCGATTCGATACATTATCACGGTCAATGCGCTGAAAGAGGGCTGGGATTGCCCCTTTGCCTATATCCTTGCGTCTCTTGCCAATAAGACAAGTCAGGTTGACGTGGAGCAGATTTTAGGACGGATTCTCCGTCTGCCCCATACGAGCCAGCACACACAGAGCGCACTCAATATGTCCTATGTGCTGACTTCTTCCAACGACTTCAACAATACTGTGGCGCATATAGTCAAGGGCTTGAACAGCGCAGGATTCAGCGATAAGGACTATCGGATCGGTGAGTCCGCAAAACCGCAGGTTCCCGAACAGCCAGCAGAACAAATCACGCTGCCTGATCAACAAGGGTGTCCTGAAATGGAACCCCCTTTGGAAACCGCCGAGGACGATTTTTCGGGGCTGGATGGGAAATCTATCGGGGCAGAGTTGGAGCGGCGCAGAGAACAGGCACAAACGCCTGAAACTGCCCCGAAAGCCGACACCATGCTGGACGCTGCCGCAGAGGTCGAAAAGGCATATACAGACGCTATCCAACAGACAGACAATGACCCGATGATGGACAATCTTCCGTGGGAGGTGCGGGATAAAGTGAAATCATTCCAAGTAAACCCGCAGTTCCGGGAGAATATTGAAACGCTGCAAATCCCGCAGTTTTTCCTGAAAGTTGAGCAATCTTTGTTTACGGACGGTTCTTTTGAACTGCTGGACAAGGAAATGCTGGCAGAGGGCTTTACCCTCAAGGGCAAGGCATACGATATTGACTTTGCCGCCGCAGACGATGAAATCCGCGAAATCGACGTGCGGGAGCAGGACGGCGGTTTGCCAAAGGTGTTCAAGATGGAGAGCGCCGAACAGCGGTACTTCAAAGAGTGGTTCAACAATCTGCCGCCGGAAAGCCGGGTACGTCAATGCAAGGAAATGATGTTCAATCAGCTTAACAAGCTGAACATGGTGGACGCCGCCGAACTGAAAGCCTACATAGACCGCATTGTGAACGATATGGATAAGGCGCAGCTTGCCGCTATGGAGAAAGCCCCGCTGGGCTATGCGGCAAAGATCCGCGCCAAAATTGAAACGCTACTGGAATCCCATTATCGAGAAAACTTTGAAAGGTGGCTGGAAACGGAGCGCATCGTCTGCAAGCCCTATTTCCGTCTGCGCCCCTCTATCCATCCTGCCACATATACCGACATATATGCCCGTTCTCTGTATGCAGCAGAGGACGGTGACATGAACAAACTGGAACAGAAGTTGATTGTAGAGTTGACCGCCCTGCCGAATGTCCGCTGGTGGCACAGAAATATTGCACGTCAAGACTTTGCAATTAACGGCTTTATCAAGCACTACCCCGATATTCTGATTATGACCCAGAGCGGCAAGCTCATCTGTGCGGAAACTAAGGGCGAACATCTGAAAAATGATGACAGCCGGGAGAAAATCGCACTCGGTCAAGCGTGGCGCACAGCAGCGGGCAAGAATTTCCGCTATTACATGGTGTTTGAGAATGAGGAAAACCTCTTGCCGGGTGCGGTGAGCATGAGCCAGTTTATCGACACGGTTAAGGCATTGTAAATCAAATAACCATATATCCGTCACTTGCAGGGGGCGATAAAATCTACCCCCGATAAGAAGCAGTGCCGATTCGGGCAGCAGGAGCAATTCTGCTGCTCGTTTTCTTTTGTGTGACCCCCTGGCTCATGCGCCGCAGGGTAGTCATAAATAACAATCAGCAAGGAGGTTAATTGTCCAATGAAAAACAGTAAGCGAGGAGGTGCGCCGCCTATGAACCACATCGGGAATATCCGTATATCTGCAAGGGAGGGCTTATATGGCAAAGAAACTTGACCCTCAAGAGATAGAGCAGTCCCGCCGAAAAAAGACTCGCGCCGATAATCGGGAGGAACGCAAGGAGCGCATACATGACGGAATCCGCAAGAATCGGGAAAGCGGCGGTGTAATTATAATACCGCCACCCCCAGCCGTACAAGCACAAGGGCAGACTCCCCGAAAAATGCGTGTTGCAGCTTATGTCCGTGTCAGCACACAGGAAGAACAGCAAGTAGGCAGTTTTGAGATGCAAATTGTCTATTTCAAATCCAAAATTGAGAGCAATCCCGATTGGGAGTTAGTAAAAATCTATCAAGATTACGGCGTAAGCGGCACTTCCACGAACAAGCGGCAGGGATTTAAGGACATGATTGATGACGCAAAAGCAGGCAAGATTGACCTAATTTTGACAAAGGGCATAAATCGCTTTGGTAGAAATACGGTTGATATTTTGAACAATTTGCGTACTCTGAACGCCTTGACTCCACCTGTCCCGGTGCGATTTGAAAGCGAAGGGCTGTCCTCTATCGGGGATGGCAGCAACAATCTACTGATAGCGGTCTTGTCAGCACTTGCAGAATTGGAATCACAGCAAAAGAGCGAAGCCATCAAAAACGGTATTCGCTGGCGCATGGCAGAGGGTATCTACCAATTCTCGGTGATAAACACGCTTGGCTACTATTGGGACCACTTCGGACGATTGCTGATCGAGCCAACAGAAGCAAAGATTGTTGAGTACATCTACGAAAGCTGTTTGGAAGGTGCAACCCCCGCAGAAATTGCCGCCGCGCTGACCGAGCAAGGCATCAAATCGCCTAAAGGGAAAGATTTTTGGCGGGCTGCTACTATTCGCGGTATTCTCCGGAACGAAAAATATTGCGGGGACGCACTCATGCAGAAAACTTGTACGATTGATTTTCGGGAGCATAAGTCAGTGAAAAACACTATGCTCAACAAGTATTTCAAAGAGGAACACCACACAGCAATCATAAAAAAATCCGATTGGCAGAAGGTGCAACAGATTTTAGATGAAAAGCCACTACCCGGCAAATCGGCAAGGCTACACGCTATGCCAAAGCGGTTCACGGTCACACGTTCTAAAGACAAGTATTTCAGAGGGTATATCATTTTAGACCCGCGCTGGACAGCTTCGGAACGCCGCGAACTGCTGAAAGAGCTGAAAAATCTCTAATACCGAAAGGAAAATCCATTATGAAATTTGATTTTAACGCACTGAACTTTGAGATCCTTGATGCGAACACCAACGCATACCCCGACATTTTCATTAACCAGAACGGTGTCACCTTTACGAAAAAGGTACTTGATGACCTGAACTATCCTGCTTTTGTCCTGTGCCAGCTTGACGCAAAAAACAAGGTTTTTGCGGTTCGTATGTGTAAGAGTAGTGAGCAGAGGGGCTACAAGTTCTCCAAGCCGAAGGGTGAGCAGAAGGCCACGGTCAGCATCACCAACAAGAATCTGGTTGACCCCATTCGTGCCGCTATGGAGGGCGTTTGGCAAAGCGATAAACGCTATCGTGTGCGTGGCTTTTGGGTCGCAGACGCAAAAACGATGTGTTTTGACCTCTCCGAGGGTGTGCAGGAGGATTATAGAAATGCCGCCAGCGATAATGAAAGCGAGGAATAAATGGTGAACGGATTGTTCACCGTCTGAACTTCCGAATGACAGTGGGGCAAGCTCATTATGGGCTTGCCCCTTGCTTAAATAAAGGCGGGTATTTGCAGGTTGTAACGCACAAGGGGCAGATAAGTGAAATGTAGGGTGGTAATATGGCAGAGAAAAATAAACGGCGCACAAGCGATAATATCCCCGATATTTGCCCCGAAGGACAACAAAAAAACAGGCGTGGGAGTTGTTAGCGTCCCACACCTGTTGGAAAACTGATTTGTAGCAGCGGCGTACCTATATCCCTCGTGTAAGTTTTCTCTACGCCATTTTTACGCCATTTTCGTATAGAGTAGCATAGGAAAACATGAAGTTATATATGGTTGGTTTGTTCCAAAATCCGCTTCAAATCAAGTAATATTCGTATTTATTGAGGATTATTGAGATATAAAATCAGGTAGCGGTCCTCCAATACCTAATTTCATATTTTCAAAATCTCCTTTATTCTCTAGATTGTTTTTGACATAAGGGATTGTTTCCGCACCAATTCCGCACCAATTTTTCCCCAGCGCACCAATTTTAACAGGCACAGGCGGCAGCCTGCTCGAATTGTTTCACGGCGGAGACAAGGGAAATGTCTGTAACGTGTACATAGCGATCCATGGTGGTTTTGATGCTTGCGTGACCGAGCAGCCTTTGCAGGACTTTGGGCATAACGCCCCGCTCGATGGCACGGGTGGCATAGGTGTGCCGCAGGGCGTGCATACAAAATCGCCGGATGCCGGCCTCATCGCAAAGCTTATACAGGTGCGTATCGTAGGAGCTGTTTTTGGCTGGTTCGCCGGTACGGTAGTTGATAAAAACCAAGTCCCGCATACACAGGTATTTGGTCTGACCCGTTCGACGATCCACATATTCCAGAACCTGCGACAGCAGCTCGGATTCTTTGCGGGTATGCCGTTCATCGTAGCACGATTTTAAGATGTTGTACGCCTGATTCGTCAGAGGGATGGTTCGGTAGCTGCTGGCAGTCTTTGGAGGGCCAGCCCGCCAAACGCCTTCCCCGTGGCGATATTCCAGAGCCTTGCTGACGGTAAGTGTCCGCTTTTTCCAGTCGATGGCATCCCAGGTGAGGCCAATCATTTCCGAGGTTCGCAAACCGGTTTCCAACAGAAGCGCATATTGCCTGTAGTTGTGGGAGCGTTTTGCTGCCTCCAGAAATTTTTCCTGTTCTTCCACAGTCAGAAATTTAATATCATCCACAGCCCGAACGGGTTTCGTATAGCGAACACCGTTCATGGGATGCTTGATAAGCATATCATTCATAACTGCGGCCCGGAACATGGTCCCCATAGTGATGTATGCCTGACGAATGGTGGAACCTGCGTAGGTCGTTTCCATTCGGTTCAGGACGATTTTGCAATGCATGGGTTTGACATCACATAGACGCATAGTCCCGATGACAGGCCGAATATTGATTCGATACCGTTCCCGGTAGTTCCGTTTTGTGTTTGGGGCCAAGTCTGCAATCAGATTGTCGATCCAGAACGAAAACCAGGAATCTACTGTCATATCGGAGGAAGCGGTAATCAGGCCATGCTTATCCTCGTATTGTATATCAGCCAGCCAGTTACGGGCATCCGGGAGCGTATCAAAATGCTTTTCCCTGCGGGAACCGTTTTTGGAAGTAAATCTGGCGGTGTACTTTCCGTCCTTTCTTTGGCAGATACCTTTGCCGCATTCTCTGCCTTTTAGGTTTTTGCCCATTCGTGAACTCCTTTCCTGAGTACAGGAAACGTAGTTTCACCACGACGCTTTAATATACCATAAAAGCGTGAGTTTTTCAATATCTTTTGGGCTTTTTGGTGCGCACCAATTTGACATTCCTGGCACCATTTTAGATGATTTTGTGTTCCCGCAAAAACTCCTCACAGAACAGCGCCTCGTTGATGCTGGTTCCGTCAAACCACACAGGGTGGCTCCAATCAGGCGATTTTATCTTCTTGGTAATAGCTGTTTTCCTCCTTTTTCCGTTTTTCTACATAATCCCGCAGCGCGTAGATTGTGCCGTTTTGGAATGTCCGTAAAACCCGCTCCCGCTGTGCGGTATCCCCGGTAACCAAAGTATCCAGAAAAAAATCGACCATGGATTCCATTCGGATACTCTCCACAAAACGTTCATCCAGATCACTGCCAAGGGTGACGGGTGCATATCTCAATCTCCAGATTTGCAGTAGATGAAGATAGTTGCTCAGGGCACGGATGCAGAGCCGTTCCAAGCCGGAAGCGGTATTTGTTGGGGCAGGATGCACACACAGCCCCCGTGTTGTCCCTATTCCAAAATCGTTTGTCAGCTTTTCGACAGCGTCTTGCAGGGACAGCCCGAAAGGTCCGGCAGTGAAATCAATCACATCTCCATGAGCCCCGCATCCAAAGCAGAAAAAATAGTCTTCGTTCAGCTTTAGGCTGGGGTGCCGGTCTTCGTGAAATGGGCAGCAGGCCATGCCGTTGGGTAAAATCCGCAGCCCATAGCATTCCGCAGCCTTCCGCAGGGGGACGGCTGCTTTTGCTGCTTCAAATACGTTCATATCATACCTCCTTAAAAAATTGTTGTTGTCGCCGCCCTATTCCAATGCCGTTCCAGCCCCGGAGTCTCACCCGGGCGTTGCCTTGCTCCTATCATCGCAAAGTCATATCTCATTTTCTGGCGGGTATTCAGTTTTCAACGCTGGGACTGCGATCAAACCATTGGCCGTCCAGAGATTCAAAAATTTGTGGGTGCGTTGGCAGGACAAGGAGCAACGAAGGGCCTGTTTATTACGACCGCCAAATTCTCGGCGGCAGCTTATGACTATGCACAAAAGCAACATACAACGAAGGTTGTTTTGGTGGATGGAACTGCGTTAGCGAAGCTGATGATTGAATATAATTTAGGAGTTTCAACGGAAACAACGTATAGGATTAAGCGGATTGATAGCGATTTTTTTGCAGAGGACCTAGATTAAAATATACAGTTGAACTTGGTTTGTTGAACCTTCACCCTTCTTCTCAAGCATTCCTTGGTTGGCTTTCATAAAGGCATACAAATAAAATGCCCGGATACTGTTTGAACTACGGATAATCGTTACATGGGAATCAGGAACGATAGGGAGGCCCAAATAGTTGTCGCTCATTCGGTAGAAACCGATACGTCCTAATGTGCCATTACCTGTGGAATTTACAACTATGTCGCTGTCCTGCAGATATTCATCGGCTGAATATTTGCCCAGTGTGGTATCATCCAGATATAGAGCCAATCCAACATCTATGCCGTTATATTTTGTGTTGCATTTCTGAGCAAAAACGAGCGTACCGCTTCCATTGACGTACTTTGGTGATTTCCCACGACGAATCTCCTTAATGCAGCAGTTTTCTAATCGCACCCATTCCCATGAATCAGGAATGTCAAACGGAATTACTTCGTCAATACAGCTTATATCATGTCCTACCTTCTCATAATAAGAGGAAGTCACATATTTCGCTTATAATATTTATGCGGAAAACCGCAGAAATATTATAAGGAGGCCGCTTATTATGGAGCAGCAAGGAACGTTTGAAGAACATCTGCGAAAGAGCAATCTTTCTGAGAACACGATTACATCGTATTTGTGGACGGTGGAATATTATCATGGTCACTATGATGCAATCAGCAAAGAAAACCTGTTGGCCTATAAAGGATACCTCATGGAGATTTACAAGCCCAAAACTGTAAATCTCCGTATCCAGGCAATCAACAAGTACCTGGTCTATCTGGGCAAGGAAAAGTTGCAATTGAAAGCTGTAAAAGTACAGCAGAAGAATTTTCTTGAGAATGTGATCAGCAACGCAGATTACAACTTTCTAAAAAAGCAGCTCAAAAAAGACGATAATATGGAATGGTATTTTGTGGTCTGGTATCTTGCTGCCACGGGTGCTCGTGTCAGCGAACTCATACAGATCAAAATCGAGCACGTTGAGATCGGTTACTTTGACCTGTACACCAAGGGTGGAAAACTGCGCAGGTTGTACATCCCTAAAAAATTAAGGACAGAAACTCTTGAATGGCTGGAGGAAATGCACCGTTCCTCCGGCTATTTGTTTTTGAACCGCTATGGTGAGCGCATCACCACCCGTGGTATATCGCAGCAGCTCAAAAACTATGCGGGTAAATATGGACTGGATAAAAAAGTTGTATATCCGCACTCCTTCCGACACCGATACGCTAAGAATTTTTTGGAAAAATACAACGATATTGCTCTGCTGGCTGACTTGATGGGGCATGAAAGCATTGAAACAACCCGCATTTATCTTCGGCGCACTGCAAGCGAGCAACAGGCTTTGGTGGATAAAATCGTAACCTGGTAAAAGCAAGCAGCCGTCCTCTTGATTGAGGGCGGCTGCTGGTTATGTCAAGGCTACTGCAATAGAATTAAGATACGCAAAAGCTTTTTCAATGGCAGCAACAATACGTTTTTGTTCTTCCAACGGAGGCAGAACACATACATACTCCATAGCGGCTGAAATTGTAATTGTATCGACAGTGGTTCCTTTTGAGTTATCTTGCATTTGAGCTTGCATAAATTCTGATTCAAGCATATACCGAGCGAATCGAGAGTCTATCAATCCACTACGGTTCTCCAAACAAAGTACGCTGGCATCCTTATAGTAAAATCGATCGTCATCTTTCACTACATACACCTTGCCAATGGTACCTACGCCGGAAACCATCAAATCCCCTGGTTGAGGAACGCCACATTCCTTCTTTACAAGCTCATAATGTTCTTCGGATATAAAAAGGTCATTGTCAACATAGCCATTATCTGAAAAATGCTAAATAATAAAGTTGAAATTGCGTATCAGATATTGACTTCGAACATAGCTTTGACAGTTCCGCAGTATATAAAGGATGCAATTGAATGGCTAAGAAAGTGATTTTGGCAGTAGCGGGGGCAGGAAAAACATACCATATCTGCCATGGGATAGATCCCAATAAACGAAATTTGATATTGGCATTTACCCATGAGAACATTCACAATATTCAGAGAGAACTATGTGATGCCTATGGATGTGTGCCGGAGTTAACAACAGTATCAACATTTGACGCATTTGTATATCATCAGTTAGTTCTTCCTTATGAACCAAGCATATCCAATCACTTTGGATATCCTAGATTTGTTAGCCGCGGAATCAGTACAATGGATCCCCAATCTAGAACTATAAAGAGCACAAATGGAAACGTTGTTGCGAATCCAAAATATGCGGTAAAAACTAGACTTGAGCATTATGTCACCACGAGTAGACAGTACTATTGTGCCAATTTGTCAGAACTGGTTTTGCAAGTGAAAAAAGGTCGAGATGCTCTTGTAAAAAGAGCGACTGAACGGTTAAATTTATTTTTCGATTGTGTGTTGATTGATGAATTTCAGGACTTTCGAGAATACGATTATGATTTGATCATGGCACTAGCAAAGCAACTTAAGGACATTGTCCTGATTGGCGATTATCATCAACACTCTGTCTCAGCAACAAATAATTCTGGAAGGCCCTTTAAGAAAGGAACTAGAGAAGTTAGTTACGATGAATTTGTCAGTGAACTAAGAAAAGCAGGCTTTGATGTGGACACATCCATATTGGATAAATCAAGGCGATGCTCTGCAGAAGTGTGCAAGTATGTAAGTAAAAAGCTAGGCATTGATATTGCCTCTAGTGAAAATAACATAGGTGATGTCATATGGGTCGATGAAAGCGCCGAGACAATTCTTGAGGATCAGCAGGTTACAAAGCTCGTCTATAAAGGTGCGGCAAGCTATTCATTCCATGCATCAAATTGGTCATACTCCAAAGGTGATACGATGGATTCAGTTTGCGTAATTCTGACAGGTGCCTTTGAAAATCTTGCCAATGATAGGTTCTCGGTAAGAGGTATCCCTGGTCCAACTGTAAATAAACTATACGTTGCAATGACACGAAGTCGGGGGAACCTTTATCTAATGAAGGAATCAACATTTAAGACGTTGAAGACAAGATATACTAGGCGTTGAATATTCTCTGAGATCACATAAGAGTCTGGAGGTGGCAAAACATTCAGAACATCAGTAGCCCTTTGAATGATAAATGGGGGTATTGCCTGCTAAAAACCAATTAAACAAAGCATCCCACCAATCACAACCGGTGGGATGCTTCACATATTAACAATCAATCCTCAAGCCCGTGTTCCGCTGCACCCCGGAGATACCTTTCCAGCTCTCCAGACAGCACCAGCCCCGCATACTCCATAGGGGCGTGGTAAACCAGCCAGTTAAGGTCGGCCATCTGGCCAGTTGTGATGCCGTAGAAGTTTTCCACTTCCTCACAATTGATGGTCATGAAAGACCCGTCGCTGTAGGTCAGTTCTACGCAGTTGGTATCCATGTTGTAGATACCGTGAATCAGTTTCGTCATAGTTTGCTCCTTCAAAGTAACGTAGATTTTTCCTCACTTTGTCGTGGCGAAACCGTTTCCCGAAATGTCCGACCCTATTCTCCGCACCAATTCCGCACCAAACATCCATGGAGGTACATGGATATATGGGGATTTATAGAATAAAAAAGTTATGGAAAATGGGTAATATCGTTGTTTATTGAGAGATATGGAGATATGAAAAGGTATTCTTTCCTACGATACCTAATTTCATATATACTCATTCTCCTTCGATTTTCCTTGATTTTCAAGGGGTTTCAGCGTTTGGTGCCTTGGCTGTTACACCATTTCCGCATTTGGATTTATTGGATTTCATCAGACTACACCATTTTGCTGAAATTGCTTGATGGCGTAATCCGGCGATTCGGCAGTCACATGAACGTACCGATCCATTGCTGTTTTGATGCTGGCATGACCCAGCAGCTTTTGCAGCACCTTCGGCTGCATCCCGCTTTCAATCGCTCTTGTAGCATAGGTGTGGCGCAGTGCGTGCATACAAAAGTGCTTGCTCCCCGCTTCGTCGCAGAGCTTATATAAGTGGGTATCATAGGAACTGTTCTTCGCTGGCTCTCCTGTTCGCCAGTTGATAAAAACAAGATCGCACATGACAAGCCGAGAAGAAACGCCTGTACGTCTGTCTATGTACTCAAGCGTTTTGTCCAGCGTCGGTGACTCATTTTGCTCCGGGCGGTTACCCCAAATACCTTTGAGGATTTCATAAGCCCGATCCGTCAACGGTATTGTGCGGTAGCTGTGCTGTGTTTTCGGTGGACCTGCACGCCAATACTGTTCACCGTGTCGAAACTCCAACGTTTTGTTGACCGTGAGCGTGCGCTTTTCAAAGTCAATCGCGTCCCACGTCAGTCCAATCATCTCTCCGGTACGCAAGCCGGTTTCAAGAATCAGTGCGTACTGATTGTAGTTGCGGGAGCGTTTCGCTGTTTCAAGAAACACGCGCTGCTCGTCACGGGTGAGGAACTTAATATCGTCTGTCGCACGAACCGGCTTTGTAAACCGCACACCGTCCATTGGGTGCTTGGCAATCAGATCATTCATCTTCGCAGCCTTGAACATCGTACCCATTGTGATATAGGCTTGACGGATGGTGGAACCCGCATAGTCAGCATCCATCTGTATGAACACCTTTTTGCAGTGCATCGGCTTGACGTTGGCAATCATCATTTTGCCCATAACAGGCTGAATATTGTGGACATATCGCTCCCGATAATTGCGGAGCGTATTAGGGGCTAAATCGCCTACAATATTCTCAATCCAGTTGCGAGCCTCGGGGAGCGACGGAAGATACTTCTCATGCCGCCTTCCTGCTTTATCTACGAACCGTGCGTAATATAAACCGTCCTTTCTCTGGCAGAT
>ERZ860076.1282-NODE-1282-length-12811-cov-4.147774_pt1 | contig 12811 bp, 9 predicted proteins | sample MGYA00509982_ERZ860076 | MGnify/ENA primary metagenome ERZ860076 (study PRJEB30046, sample SAMN00715193) | human gut metagenome | study: EMG produced TPA metagenomics assembly of the A metagenome-wide association study of gut microbiota in type 2... | reverse complement strand
ATAAACATCGCACTCACCACCATTCATCCAAAATGGGACTGCCACGAAAAGGAGGTCATTTTTCTAAAAATCTACCACTTTGTGGCACTTACCTCCACTTTCTCCCACTTTTATTATGATTTTATACTAAAATAGGGTATTTTACAAGAGAAATCAAGTAGCTTTTTTCGACAGCACCACGTAAAAAAGCGCCTTGTCATACGGCAAAGGCGCTTTTTGCTACAATATCTGGTATAAAAATAAGAGCAAACACAATATCTATGTATTTGCTCCTGTTTCGATATTCTTAATAAATTTTTAAAAATTTTTAATATTTTTCCACTTTCGGCTGTTTTTCCAGGCGGATACGTACCACAACGTCCGTCACCACTGCAAAAATCACCATACACAGGGATAATACCTGTGATACGGCGAGGGTCGTTCCGGGGATAAACAGGGTATCTGTCCGGATACCCTCGATCCAGAATCTACCCAGTCCGTAGCCGCCGAAGTACAGCAGACAGATCTCACCCTCGAACTTTTTGTGCTTGCGGTACACCAGCATAAGGATCAGGATCATCAGATTCCACAGGCTCTCGTAGAGGAAAGTGGGATGTACCTGAATGTAATTAGTCCCATCGATAATGTGAGCTGCTACATTCTCAGAAATATCCCGGCTGCGCACAGCTTCGATAGGAAGCCGCATGGCCAGAAAACTGTCCGTATATTCCCCGAATACTTCACGGTTCATAAAGTTACCCCAGCGGCCGATGATCTGTCCAAGAATCAACCCCGGCACACACAGATCTCCCAGCCGGAACGGGTTGATCTTCTTGATCCTGCAATAAATGAGCAGTGTCAGGAATGCTCCGATCACACCGCCGTAGATCGCCATACCGCCGTTACGGGTATTGAAAATGCTTAACAGATTGTCCTTGTAATAGTCCCAGGCAAAGACCACGTAATAGATTCTGGCTCCGATCACGGAAAAGATCACGGCATAAATGGCGAAATCCCAGATCGTATCCGGATTTTCTCCTGTCACCTTTGCCTGATGCACCGCCATCAGAATGCCTGCCAGTACCCCGATTCCGATGATCAGGCCGTAAAAGGCGATTTCGAAACCGAATACGGAAAAGCTTCTGGGAACATTCTCCAGGTAAATGCCTAAATGGGGAAATGCAATATCTCCTGCATTCATCATAATATTTATTTCCTTTCTTGGTACTATCCGGCTTCTGCGCGCTTCGCGCTCCCGAATCCGGCACATACATTCGCATTCCGGGCTATCGCCCTACTTGCTCATGGCTCCATACTATCCGGCTTCTCCGCGCTTCGCGCTCCCGAATCCGGCACATACATTCGCATTCCGGGCTGTCGCCCTACTTGCTCATGGCTCCATACTATCCGGCTTCTCCGCGCTTCGCGCTCTCGAATCCGGCACATACATTCGCATTCCGGGCTATCGCCCTACTTGCTCATGTATGTTTGATCCGCTAATAGACAGATTACTCTGCCTGCAAGCAGTCTCGTAATCTGTCTATTGCGGATCTTAGTATTACACGTTGAATCTAAATAGGATCACATCGCCGTCCTGCACTACATAATCCTTGCCTTCCATGCCGACCAGACCCTTTTCACGGGCAGCGGCCAGAGAGCCCTGCTCCAGCAGATCCTTGTAGTTTACTACTTCTGCCTTGATGAAGCCTCTCTCGAAATCGGAGTGGATCTTGCCGGCTGCCTGAGGTGCCTTGGTGCCAATCTTGATGGTCCATGCTCTGGTCTCATCCTCTCCTGCAGTCAGGAAGCTCATCAGACCTAAGATATGATAACTTGCCTTAATCAGTTTCTCCAGACCGGATTCCTTTAATCCCAGGTCGTCTAAGAACATTGCCTTCTCATCATCATCCAGCTCTGAGATCTCTTCCTCGATCTGTGCACAGATCACGAATACCTCACTGTGTTCACCGGCTGCGAACTCTCTTACTTTTGCCACCATCTCATTGGATGCGCCGTCATCTGCCAGATCATCCTCGGCTACATTGGCTGCATAGATCACAGGCTTATAAGTCAACAGATTGTATTCCTTTAACAGAGCCAGTTCATCCTCATCGGTAACATCCAGGCTCTTTGCCATCTTACCGCTCTCCAGATGCTCCTTGATACGCTCAAGCAGTGCCAGCTCCTTGGCATAGGTCTTGTCCATTCTGGCTGCCTTGACTACCTTGGACAGTCTTCTCTCCAGTACTTCCAGATCTGCGAAGATCAGCTCCAGATTGATGGTCTCGATATCACGCAGAGGGTTCACGCTGCCGTCCACATGGATGACATTAGGATCCTCGAAACATCTTACCACATGTACGATAGCATCCACTTCACGGATATTGCTTAAGAACTGGTTGCCCAGTCCCTCACCCTTGGAGGCACCCTTTACCAGACCTGCGATATCCACGAATTCGATCACTGCGGGAGTTACCTTCTTGGAATGATACATCTCGCCCAGTGCTTTCAGTCTGTCATCCGGAACTGATACCACACCCACGTTAGGGTCGATGGTACAGAAGGGATAGTTGGCGGATTCTGCTCCCGCCTTGGTCAGGGAATTGAAAAGTGTGCTCTTTCCCACGTTGGGAAGACCTACGATACCCAGCTTCATTTTATCTTTACCCGTTCAAAAATCCCTCTATAAACGGAATTTTTGCCTTTCTGTTTATTAGTTGAACAATATAATCTAAAATTATAGCATAATATGTGTTTTTTTCAAACACCTAAATACTTTTCTTTCGAAATAAAAATATGCTATAATATGCAATATCATAAACCAAAGAGGAAAAATTAATGAAAAGAATACATTATTTTGATTTGCTTAGATGTACCTGCTTTTGCTTCATTATTTTTTATCATCTGCTCTTTCAGCTCTATCTCTCCGGAATCTGTCCTGTAGAGAGACTCAATCCTCTGTTTTCCAACAGCAATATGCATCTGGCAACCCTGGGTGTTGCTGTATTTTTCATGTTATCCGGTGCCAGTCTCTCCTATACTGCGAAGGAGAACTTCAGCCTCGCAAAATATTATAAGAAAAGATTTCTGCGCATCCTGATTCCCTTTTATATACTTTACATTGTTTATTTCCTGTTTCTCCTTTTCCAGAGCCATTCCGTCCACAATATTTTTCCTGAAGGAATTCCTGCGTGGAGAATTGTTTTTACTTTTCTTGGAATGGATTCCTGGGTCAGCATGCACGGGATCAGCACCTTTTCCCTTACCATCGGAGAATGGTTTCTGGGATGTCTTATTCTGTTGTATCTGATCTTTCCATTGCTTCGATTTTTTATGATAAAAAGTGAAAAGTTCTTTTTTATCATCGCTACCGGGATTTATTTGATTGTTTTATTTCATTACGATTTCTCCGTCCCCATCCATATGAACTTCTTCCTGAAGGGCTACGAGTTCGTAATCGGTATGATGATTGGTTATTATCATGAAAAATTCAATCCTAAATGGATTTTCTTATCCCTGCCGGTGGTGATTTTCTTTGTTCTGTGCCCTTTTGCACTTCCCATCAGCACCGGTTTGAAAATAACGATACTGGCCGTTGCCTTCTGGATTTCCGCTGCATGCCTGGAACCGGTTCTCGAAAAAGGAAACGGCCGATTTCTCCGTACGATAAGTAACTACTCTTATGAAGTATTTCTGGTCCACCATATCATTATCTATTTTATCACTCCGAGGGCTATTCCCTATATGCGCGGTATGGTGGGTGTTTTAGGTTTGTTTCTCGTTGAATTGCTGCTGATGGCAGTGCTGGGATTTCTTTTGAAATTCATCTCCGATCAATGCATTGCCGCTCTATCCAATCTTACTGCTGTTGAAAATAAACGTTAATCCCCTGCAGCAATCCTTCCGCCAGTTGATCCAGTACAGCATTGCTGTGATCGGAATATGCATTTCCCAGTTCCATATCCACGGAAGGGATCGTACTATAAGAAGTCTGGGTCAGGTCAATGCTCATGTTTCCTTTTCCATAGATCGTTGCTCCCTGTCCCCGCAGCCCTTCCACCAGATCCGCTCCCAGAGCATCGTGCTGCTGCCAGTGGGATGCCACCGGTTCCATACTCTTCAGTACTTCCGGCACAGAGATGTAAAAGCATCCCTTGTCGTAATTCTTGCCGTCACCGCTGTCCCAGTGCAGTGCGATATGGCAGTCTGCCACGTTATTGCAGATCACGGTCCTGGCCACATTGTCCAACTGCACATCCTCTCCGTCCCTGAGCATCAGTACATCATAGCCAGAGGCCAACAGTTTGTCCCGCAGGATCTGTGCCATCTGCAAAGTAACCGTTCGCTCCGGTGTCCCGTCCTGAAATGTCATGCCTCCGGACACTGCCGCAGCTTCCGTAGCTCCCGCTGCCGTACTGCCTCCCGTAGTCTTGGCCGAACCGTCCGGATGGCACAGCGTCTTTACTTTGGCCCCACCGGCGGTGCCATGTCCCGCATTCACTCCGATAATGATTCCCTTGCTTCCGGACTCCTCTGGTGCCCGGTATAGTACTGCGGCTCCGGTATTTATCTTCGAATGATCCGCATATTCCCAGTCCGGATTCAGAGTGATCTGCTGTAAATCAGTGTATTCTGCAGGCTGGCTTGACACCGTTTCTGTCTGATCAGCCCCGTGGGCTTCTAAAGCTTCACTTTGTGGTACCGTTTCTTCAGCCTCCGGTATACTATTCTCCTGTAACGTTTGCGTTTCCCGTGCCAGGGCATCTTCCGGCTCCTGTGATGGCAATGTCTCTGCCTGCGTTTCCCTACCAGCCACTGCAGAAGCCATCTCATTCTCTATGCTTGTCCCGTACACTCCGGTACTATGTGTATCCACACTCTCCGGATATTCAGCATTATTCTGTGCGCCACAGGCCGTCATGCCTGCTGTCAACGCCATGCCGGCTATGATTGCCACCATCCTGTAATGTTTTCTATAAAGCATCTCTCTTTCCTTCCTCCGACAGGAAAAGAACCACAGCTGTAATCTTACAGCTATGGTTCTTCTGTTCTTTCTTCTTCACGATTACCGAAAACAGTCTCTGACTAACCACGCAGTTTGAAATGCTCTAACAATTCATTCAAAGTGGTTGCAGAAGCGGAAAGTTCTTCACTGGTCGCAGAGGTTTCCTCTGCTGCTGCGGAGTTGGACTGGATAACATCGTTGATGTCCTCCACACCCTTCTTGATGTTGCTGACAGATACTGCCTGTCTGTCGGATGCAGTACGGATATTAGCAACCTCCTGGATGATCTGATCCAGTTCGGTCATAACCTTCTGCATTGCTTCGTTGGTCTCCCTGGTAACCCTGTTACCCACTCCTACTTCGTTCATGGATTCTTCGATCAGCTTCTTAGACTCTACTGCGGAATTTGCACTCTCTTCTGCCAGCTGTCTGATCTGGTCAGCCACGACTGCGAAACCTCTTCCGGCTTCCCCTGCTCTTGCTGCCTCAATGGAAGCATTCAAAGACAGTAGATTGGTCTGGGATGCAATATTCTCGATATCTGCGATGATCTTCTCGATATTCTGGGTCGTGGTATCGATTTTCTTCATGGCATCTACCAGCTCATCCATCTTCTGCTGGCTGTTGGCTGCCTCGATACCTACCTGTTTTGCCTTATCGTGAACGATATCGGTAGACTTGGTGTTCTCCATTACCTGATTCGTTACTTCTTCTACGGTAGCCACCAGTTCTTCAACAGCTGCAGCCTGACTGGTAGCACCTTCTGCAATATCCTGTGCACTGACAGCCAGCTGATTGCTTCCGGCAGACACCTGTTCGGAAGATCCCTGAATACCGTGCATAGTCTCACTGACCTTGTTCACCATATCATCCAGTTCATCCAGTACATTGCGGAGCTGTCCTACATACGCATCGGGGCAGTTGCTATGTACATCAAAATTACCCTCAGCAAAATGCTCTACAATATCCTGCAGATCTGATACAACCTTTTTCAAAATACCGGCTGCGGTCTCAAAACTGTCGGATAAGCGTCCCAGTTCATCCTCGGACTCATAAGGAGTGCCGATCTCAAAGTCACCGGAAGCAATCTTCTCAGATGCCACTACCAGACTCTCAATAGGCTCTACCAACATTTTGGCAAGCATCTTTGACATAGCTGCATTAAATGCAATAGCTAATACAACTATGATCACAACAATTACGCTTCCCACATAGTTTTTTGACTGTATCAATCCCACAACTGCCACCAGTGCCAGCACCACATATAAAACGTCCATAATGCGGAACACAAAAGAAAGCTTATTTTTAATCGTTTTCTCCCTTAGCATTTCTTCCAGTTTTTTCATTTGTTTCCTGCTCCTTCCGTTAATTAACCTACATACATTTTATTTTAATTTCCTCTGGTTGTTTCGTCAAGATTTCTCTGCTTAAAATTATGTAAAAATCATGTATGGGATGACTGGCTCATCTCCAGAAGCTTATCCCGCATTTCATTTTCGATCCGCTGTAAGTCTTCCTCTGCGCTCTGTCTTCTGGCACGGCCTTCCTCCTGGATCTTCATGACTTCATCCAGTGTGGTCATCAGTGTCTGGTTCGTGGTCTTGAGGGTCTCGATATCCACAATACCTCTCTCTGATTCCTTCGCTGTCTCCACGGTTGCCACTTTCAGTGCTTCTGCATTTTTCTTCAACAGTTCATTGGTCATATCCGATACTGCACGCTGTGCCTTGGCTGCATCGGTGGCATGATCCAGACCGATGGCAATGACCATCTGGCTCTTCCACAGAGGGATCGTATTCACCAGTGTGGACTGGATCTTCTCGGACATAGCGATATCATTGGACTGGATCAGTCGGATCTGGGGTGCCATCTGCAGAGAAATGGCTCTGGTAAGTTCCAGATCATAGATCTTCTTCTCGAATCTCTCACACATTGCTGCAAAATCCTTCGCAGCCTGCGTATCCTCCGGCAGTCCGCTCTTCTGTGCTTTTTCCAGAAGTTCCGGCAGTTCCACGTTTTTCGCCTGTGTCAGTTTCTTTTTACCTGCCAGAATGTACATGGACAGTTCTTTAAAATAATTCAGATTCAGCTGATACAGCTTGTCCAGTACCGCCACATCTTTTAGCAGCACCACCTGATGATTTTCCATGGCATCACAGATCTTGCTGATGTTCATTTCCGCTTTATCATACTTTGCTTTCAGATTATTCAGCTTATCCCCGCTCTTTTTAAACAAGCCGAAGAATCCCTTGTCTTCCTCTGTATCAAAATCCTTGAGCTGTGCCACTACATCCGTCAACAGCTGTCCAACCTCGCCCATATCCTTGGTCCGGACATTGCTAAGTGCTGTCTCAGAGAAATCTGCGATCTTTTTCTGACTCCCCGCACCGTACTGCAATACCGCCTGGGTATTGGTCAGATCGATCTGTCCCGCAAAATCATCTACCATTTTCTGTTCTTCCGGTGTCAGTTCCATCTCCGGAACAGCCTGCTCCTCTACCAGTTCCTCCGGCTTCTTCTCCACGATCTCTGCCTTTGCCTCCGCAAAGGGATCCAGTGTAAGGGTAGGTGCCTCTTTTGTTGCTGCATCCAGATCCATATTCATACTTATAACCCCGCCTTTCCATACTCTCTCATGATTTTTTATTTACCATCAGCATTACTTTCCTGCTGTCATACACTTTTTTCTCTTACAAAATCCGATTCCGTCAGCCCTTCCTTAGCCAACATCGTCTGCAATACCTGTGCATCCGCCGATGCATCAAAGGCTGCATCCCGGAACAGATTGTTCAGCAATGTAACAAATGCCTGATTGATCATATCCAGTGTCTTTTCGATTTCTTTTTTGGCATCGAGAATATCGTCTCCCGGGCTGCTGATTTCGTCAAATTCCGCATACTGCTCCACCAGTTTCAACATAGTAGGCAGGTAATAATCCATCAGTTTATGCATCCGGTGCATCTGCTCCGGATGCTCCTGCACTCGGTCAAAGATCTCCTTCAACAGATTTTCCAGCTGGTACAGCTTCTCAGAGATCGCTTCTCCTTCGATCCTGTCATTCAGATCCCGCAGATGACGGATGTATTCCATTCCTTCTGCCACAATACTGTGCAGTTCCTGCCCTCTGCGGCTCTGCTCCGTATCCTGTGTATCGGTGCCCGCTGTATTCTGTTCCTTCTTCTGCTCCAGATAGGCTTTCTCCGTCTCCAGATACTGACGGTAGATCACATTATTGAGCATAAAGCAGGTCTCTTTATCATCCAGATGTCCGTCCGGAAACATTCCGGCTTTTAACATCTTACGAAGATCTCTTCTGACATAGCGGACACTTTTTCCGGTATAGCGGGCCATTTCGTTGATCACACCATACATTTTGGTGCCGCACAGCTCCAGATATTTCTCCGCACGCTTTAATCTTCTGCGCTGTCCGTTGCCATAAGAGATCATCTCTAAAAATACCAGAGACAATACTCCCGGAAGGATTGCCGCACTCAGAGATGCTGCCTGAAAAGCTGCCAGTAACAGCTGTACCAGAAGTCCCAGTCCGCTGAACCCCAGTCCGATCCCGCCGAACACAGTGCACAATGTTCCGGACACGTTTCCCTTCTTTTCCATTTTGACCAGAGAAGTCATTTCTGCCGCAGTAGCTTTTCTGGGTGTCACCGGCTGTGCCTGATTCCGTGCACGGTTCTGCTCTGCCTGAGCCTTCCGTTGTTCTTCCCACTGCTTTTCCCGCTCTCTGCGCTGCCGGTGCCATTCTTCGTTCTGCCTGCGGCGCTCCTCCTGCTGTTTTTCCCGTTGCTGCCGTTCTGCCTGGATCTCTGCCTCGGTCTTGACTTCCTCCCGCCTTTTATCCTGCCAGCTGCGCTGGGAATTCCACACCTTTTTTTCCGTGGCTTCCCTGGACAGATTTGCCTGGAAATCCGCCTCCCGCAAGGCATCGTTGACCGTATCCGTCACCAGCGTGTTCAACGCATGAAAATCTCCGGTCTTCATTGCTTCCGCAATGGTCTCTTTGAATTTTTCCCCTAGATTATTCTGCACTTCACTCATAATTAATATTTTCTCTGATTTTTCAGTTCATCATAGAGCAGACAGTAGTTCTCATAACGTATCTGCGGGATCTCTCCCTCTGCCACAGCAGCCTTGATACCGCATACCGGCTCAGAGATATGGGAGCAGCCTCCGAATCTGCAATATTTTTCAAAAGGGGCAAACTCCGGATAAAATTCCGCCAGCTGCTCCTTCTCCAACCGAAACAACCCCAGGGAGCTAAATCCCGGGGTATCCAGAATATACGTATCCTGTGCAATGGAGATCAGTTCGGAGTGCCTGGTAGTATGCTTTCCCCGCTCGATCTTCTCACTGATGGAGCCGGTCTCCATCACTGTGCCGGACTGCAGGCAGTTTACCAGAGAGGATTTACCGACACCGCTGGGACCCGCCACCGTAGTGGTCTTGCCGCGAAGCAGCTCCTGAATGGTATCTATCCCTTCTTGTCTGGCTGCGCTGACCGTGATCGTACGGAATCCCGCCTGTTCGTAAATGGCACGATAATCTTCCTTTTTGCCTTCCTCGTCAATATCCTGCTTGTTAAAACAGATAATGCAGGGAATGTCCTGCTGCTGCATCATGACCAGGAAACGATCCAGCAGATTAAAATTCGGCTGTGGCTTCGTGATGGCAAAGATCACCAGCGCCTGATCCACATTAGCTACCGCCGGACGGATCAGTTCACTGTGTCTGGGAAGCAATTCCCTGATATTTCCTTTTTTCTGTGCCTCATCCAGGACATCCATCTCCACGTCATCCCCGACCAGGGGTTTTCTGTGATCCTTGCGAAAGACTCCTTTTGCCTTGCATTCGTACACCGTGCCCATTGTATGGCCATCGTCCGCTACATGGACGTAATAGAACCCGGCGATTCCTTTTATAATCTTGCCCTTCATAGCTTCCCGCCTTTGATCTTATTCCTTTACGAACTCAACTCTTCTGGTAAAGGAACGGTCTTCTGTCGTTCCGGGAACCGTCACCTGCTCCCCGGTATCCGGGTTCGTTGTGGTGGTCGGTTCGCTTGTCACCTGATACGTTATGGTGAGCGTACCACCGGAGGCAGTCATACCGTTGAAATTGGTAGCTACCGGGAAAGTGCTGGTCTTGGTATCCAGCAGTACGTTATTGTCATCCGTCACCAGTTTGATGCTGACTTCCATTCCCGATACATAGCCGGGTGCTTCCGAAGTCGTCGGTGCCGCAATGCTGACATTACACTTGTAAGTCACCTTCTGAGCTCCCTGACTGACCTTGATATCAATGGAAGTTCCCTGCTCCACATAGGAGCCATGGGAATAGCTCTGGTAACAGATCATGCCTTCTCCCACTTCGTCACTGTAGATATAGGTCACACTGCCTACGGTCAGTCCTGCCTCGATGGCTTCTACCGTGCCGTCCTGCTCGGACAGACCGATCAGATTCGGCACACGGATCTTGGTATCTTCCTTACCCAGACTTACTGTCACAGTGATCACACTGCCCTTTGGTGCTTTGTTGCCCTCGGAGGGGGTCTGGGAAATCACCCGGCCGGACTCTACCGTATCGGAATAGTTCTCTGTCTTGTTGACCAGGAATCCCTTGCTTACCAGCTGTGTATTGGCTTCATCAAAAGTAAGATTCACCACATTGGGTACTTCCACACCCTGAGTTCCTGCACTGGCTTTCAGGGTTACCTTGCTGCCCTTATCGATCTGTGCTCCCACGCTGACATCTGTATTGATAACAATACCTTCCGCTACCGTGTCGGACTCCTCATAAGTCACCTCTGTGAGGATTCCCAGACTGGTCAGGGTGCTCTTTGCATCTTCTACCTTCATGCCCTTTACATCCGGCATGGAGACCTTTTCCACTTCTGTGGCATCCGTCTCTTCGGTCGTAATGATCGGTCCTGCATCAGAGTCACTGCTTCCTTCATTTTTGCCGCCGAAGATCTTCACTGCCAGAACGATCAGGATAATACAGATCACCACACCGGCTACAATTGCCAGGATTGTGGTCACACGCTCCATCTTGGGGTCGTAGTCGTAATTATCTTCGTCTTCGCCATCTTCTTCGTTTTCATACATGGCTTCCGTATCGGAACGCAGACGCATGGTCTCATCATGATCCGGTTCTTCGTATTCCCGTCCTCCCTGATAAGGGACTTTTCGTTTGATCTGCGCCATATCCTCATCGGAGATCATCCGGGTACCACCTTCCATATCCGGATCGGTGTTCACCACGAAATCTTCCTCCGGGTTGATCAGGGACTGCTTCAGATCTGCGATCAGTTCTGCCATATTCTGGTATCTGCGGTCCGGAGACTTCTGACAACATTTCAGTACAATACTGGCTACGCTGGAAGGGATCTCCGGTACAAACTCCTTCGGAGACGGCATTTCTTCCTGAATATGCTTGATGGCGATGGCAACCGTAGTCTCCCCGTTGAATGGCACTCTTCCCGTCAGCATCTCAAACATGGTGATGCCCAGCGAATAGATATCACTCTTTTCATCACTGTACCCACCTCTGGCCTGCTCTGGAGAAGTATAATGTACGCTTCCCATGACATTAGAAGTGATGGTATTACTGGTAGCTGCTTTGGCAATACCGAAATCCGTCACCTTGACCTTGCCATCCTTGGAGATAATAATATTCTGTGGCTTGATATCCCGATGGATAATATGATTATTATGTGCAGCCTCAATACCCATGCTTACCTGGATGGCGATACTTACCGCTTCCTTGTAAGACAGTCTGGCCTTCTTCTCAATGTACTTTTTAAGGGTAATACCCTCTACCAGTTCCATGACGATATAATAGATTCCGTTCTCTTCCCCGACATCATAGACATTGACAATATTGGGGTGCATCAGTCCTGCTGCCGCCTGTGCCTCGATCCGGAATTTGGATACAAAATTAGCATTTTCGCTGAATTCCTGCTTCAATACCTTGATCGCCACATAGCGATTCAGCTTGTGACATTTTGCTTTATAGACATCTGACATACCGCCGGTTCCGATTTTTTCCAGGATCTCATAGCGATCGCCGATCATCATTCCTATTTTGATCATACTTGCTCTCCATTTCCAAAAAAGCTGGGTAATTTACGCGCACGGCTCGATCAGTATCACACTGATATTGTCTCTGCCGCCGTTGGCATTGGCCGCCTCCACCAGGCTCTCTGCCTTCTCCACAAGGTCTCTGGCTCCGCTGATAATCATGCGGATTTCCTCGTCTTCCAGCATATTTGTCAGACCATCCGAGCACATAAGGACGATCTCACCCTCCTGTAATTCCACGGTAAAGAAATCCGGCTCCACTTTGTCTTCCGCCCCTACCGCTCTGGTAATAATATTTTTATCCGGATGGTTCCTTGCATCGGCACGATCCAGTTCTCCGATCCGTACCATTTCTTCTACATACGAATGATCTCTTGTGATCTGGCGGATCTTGCTGCCCACCACATAGAGTCTGCTGTCTCCTACATTGGCCACCTGTAAGAATCTGCCCATGCAGGATGCCACCACGACCGTAGTCCCCATTCCTTCCAGCTTTTCATCCTCGCTGGCTCTCTTGCGGATCACATCATTGGCTTCCTCAATGGCTTTGCGGAAGATCAGGGTGGGATTCTTCTCAAAAGAATTCTCCATCTCGGCAAGCATGGTCTCTACCGTTACCTTGGACGCATAGTCACCCGCATTGTGACCACCCATACCATCTGCCACGATAAATACATTCGGCAGATTTCCCACCGGTTTTTCAGAGGTATAGATATAGTCCTGATTTACTTTT
>ERZ860076.1267-NODE-1267-length-12923-cov-2.146876_pt1 | contig 12923 bp, 7 predicted proteins | sample MGYA00509982_ERZ860076 | MGnify/ENA primary metagenome ERZ860076 (study PRJEB30046, sample SAMN00715193) | human gut metagenome | study: EMG produced TPA metagenomics assembly of the A metagenome-wide association study of gut microbiota in type 2... | reverse complement strand
CGTTGTCTCTTGACCTGGCACATAGAATACTTCTTGTGTTGGCCGATATCCGCCGCGAAGGTAAAGAAATGACTTATCTCCGTCCGGACGCCAAGAGTCAGGTAACTATTGAATACGATGATAACGGTACGCCTGTCCGCATCGATACAATTGTAGTTTCTACCCAGCATGATGATTTCATCCAGCCTGCCGACGACAGCGAAGCTGCCCAGCTGAAAGCGGATGAAGAAATGCTTGCCACTATCCGTCAGGATGTCATCAATATCCTGATGCCACGTGTCATTGCTTCTATTCATGCAGAGAAAGTACTTGCATTGTTCAATGATCATATCACCTATCATGTTAATCCTACCGGAAAGTTCGTTATCGGCGGACCTCACGGAGATACCGGTCTGACGGGACGCAAGATTATCGTAGATACCTATGGTGGTAAAGGTGCTCACGGTGGTGGCGCTTTCTCCGGTAAGGACCCCAGTAAGGTAGACCGTAGTGCCGCTTATGCAGCCCGTCATATTGCCAAGAACCTGGTGGCAGCCGGTGTGGCTGACGAAATGCTGGTGCAGGTGTCTTATGCTATTGGTGTGGCTCGTCCCATCAATATCTATGTCAATACTTATGGCCGCGGCCATGTAAATATGAGCGATGGTGAGATTGCGAAGAAGATAGATGAACTTTTTGATCTTCGTCCGAAGGCTATTGAAGATCGCCTGAAGCTTCGTAATCCGATTTATCAGGAGACTGCCGCTTATGGCCATCTGGGTCGTGAGCCACAGATTGTTACCAAGCACTTCAAGTCTCGTTACGAAGGTAACAAGGATGTAGAGGTGGAACTCTTCACTTGGGAGAAACTGGATTACGTGGACAAGGTGAAAGCCGCTTTCGGTCTGTAATCTTTCTCTGGTTTTGTAATCAGCGTAGCTTTACAAGCTATTTATATAGAAGCCGTCCTGCTTCCTTTCGTGTGGCGAAAGGAGGGGACGGCTTTTTATTGGTTCTATGATAGTAATAAATTGATTCTTATTTATTGATATCTTAATCAAATTGATGCTATTTCTTTGTTTTATGTAACTGTGGACGTTTGTCAACCTTGCATTATAGGATATCCTGTGAATAAATAAGGAATGTAAATTCGTTATTTTTGCATATTCTTACATGTTTCAGGGCTTCTTATGCAGAAAAGGGTTACTACTTACGGGTGAAAGGGTTACTACTTATAGGTGATATCATTACTACTTACGGTCAAAAGGGTTACTACTTACTGGTAATATGTTCGTTTGCCGTACAGATTTTCACTTATAGATGCTTTTGAGGGGATATTTGCGCTCTATAATAAATGTAAGTATTTCGATATCATGTTAATAATCCGCTGTTTACTGATATACGTTCGCATATTTCTGTTCTTATATGATATGGGGCGGAAACAGCGCATTCTCCGCTCACTAAAAATGCAAATTGTCAAAAGGATAAATCTGCGATACCTGTACTTTTATTGCGTCTTTTCTGAATGAACTTTTCGGGATTTGTTGTTATCTTTGTGAATATAGAAAAATAAAATAATCATGAGAAAACTATTACCTGCCTTATTATCCTTTATGTTGTTTACCTTATTGTTGGGTTCATGCGGAAAGCATTCTTATGAGAACAGTTCGATCCTGATATTAGCTGATTCTTTGATGCAAACATACCCTGACAGTGCATTGCAGCTGTTGGAAGAAATATCTGTACCGCAGAAAATGGGGAAAGCTAACCGGGCATGGTATGCGCTACTATTGACGCAGGCGAGATATAAGAATTATGTACCGTTGAAGGATGATTCTTTGATACGGACTGCTGTTGATTATTGCGAGAATGGCAGGAGTAAGGAGAGGTTGGCGAAATCTTATTTTTATTGGGGGTGCGTATATCGTGGGCAGGAAGATATACCTAGTGCCATAGACTGCTATTTGAAGTCATTAAGGATTATGCCGCAAGAATGTGATTCCGTATTTTTGGCCATGACGTATAATCATTTGGGAGATTGTTATAATGAGCGGAGCATGGAAGAAACAGCACGGGGGATGTATAGAGACGCCTATGCTATAAATTTAGATGTTCATGATACCCTGCGGGCATTCCATAATCTGCGGGGAATTGGAATTACTTTTCTTCTTGAACTCCAATTTGATAGTGCGGCATATTATTATAAACAGGCGTTGGAAATGGCGCTTTCGTTGGATTATCCGGTATTGTCGGGCATCATATATAAAGATTTGTCCGGAGTTTATAGTGAGCAGAGAGAATATGAACTGGCTTATGCGTATATTTCAAAAGCCATATCCGGCTTGTCGGATATAGAAAGTTTGGCTTCTGCATATTCAATGAAAGGCGATGTATTGTATAATATGAATATGAAAGATTCAGCTCTTTATTATTGGCGTCTAAGTAAAGAATCTCCTGATATTTATACAAAGACTTCAAATTATTATAATATATATCGCGTAAACAAGGAACTCTCTGATTGGGAAAATGCGGTTTTATATGCAGATTCTTTTATTGTTTGTTATGATTCGATTCAGGCAATGAATGACCGTGCAGAAATAGACAAGTTAATGGACGATCATTTATTGGAGCTCCATAAATATGAGTTGTCTGTTGAGCAAAAACGAACTACTAATCTTTTGCTTGTATCATTCTTATTTTTTGTTTTAGGACTGATTTTCCTCTTTATGTGGAGAGACAGGCACAGAAAGAACAGATATATCACTTTGCAGAAACAGTTGATGGATAATCGGGCAGAAACGCTGTCATTGAATGAACAAGAAATTTGCGGAGAAGACAAGAATAATAAACTGCATGAACTGAAAGAAGCGAAAGCCGGCATTTGTATTTCCTTATTTAAGTCTACAGAAGGATATAAAAGACTGGATGAATTACAGAAAGCAAAGCCCAAAGAACGTACCAAGATTATAAAGAATTATAGAAAACTGATAATAATTGATATCAAGAGAACCTTTGTAGATGTCATGGAAGATTTAAGTGGTTCTTGCTCTTCTTTAACTGCTGACGATTTACTGTATTGCATTTTAATATTGCTTCATTGCCCGAAGGAGATCGTTATGGATGTGATGAATGTCACTTCCGATGCAATAAAAACCCGTAAAAGCAGGATTAAGAATAAAATGGATAAGGAACTGTTTGATGATATCTTTGGAGATTGATAATCTGCAATTTACATTAGGTTTGTTATCTGCCGAGATTTGCCTGTTACCATTGTTACCACATATTATTTTGTTTTTATATGAAAATAGCGTTCATTCGAAACGTCATTTAAAAATTTTATATCGTATGAAAACAACATTTTTACTTTCGTTGCTATTGGCATTTTTCTCCTTGAATGTTTTTGCGGAACAGGCAGAAACAATAAAACGAATTCATTTGAATAAAACTAAGACTACTCCTAAAGTATTACCCGGTACGCGTTCCGTACAACTATTGTATGTTTCCGCCTATTTAAGTTCGGATAATAGTGCTTTAGTGGTTGATTTTTTTAGGGAGTATGATGAAGTGCAAATCCTTGTAAAAAGTGCTTTGACCGGTGAAATGATTTACTCGGATTCATACACCACTCCAACCAATGTTGTCATTGCCATGCCGGAAATGGAGAAAGGAAGGGAATATTTGTTGGAAATATCTTTAGGAGAGACCATTTTATCGGGAGAATTCAGTATCGAATAAACACTACGCGCTATGAGAAATAACAAGCGAACGCTTAAACGGATAGCTGCTATATTCATGCTGTTCATGGTTTTATCTGTGTGGGCAGGTGCTAATGTGTGTGCTCAAAATAAAATCAAGTATACTTATGACGATGCCGGGAATCGACTGACACGCAAGAAAGAAATTGTGGTACAAACAAGAGGAGCTTTAAATAATGGAGAAGAACCATCGGTATACGAAGAAGAACTTTCGGAAACGAAAGTAACTATTTATCCCAATCCGACAAAGGGAATGCTCAAAGTTGATATTTCTGGAGTTGAACAGTTTGAGAACGCCCAAATATCTCTCTATGATCTTACCGGAAAGCTGTTGCAGCAGTGGGCGGGTATATCCCAGTCCAATACAATTGATTTATCCGAACGGACTCCGGGAATGTATATCATGCAGGTTGCCTACAATGGTAAGATTAGCAGCTGGAAAATAATTAAAGAATAAGATAACCTTAAAACACACTCCTCCATGAAAACACATTTATCATTGATATTTTTTATCGTGTTGTTCTCATCCTCTGTTCATGCACAACAGGGAAATACTAGATCATATCCAATTGAAGTTGGGACTTATAATTCTGAATTTGATTATTCTGATTCACAAAACACGGAAGATTTTACAAACAATTATACGGGGCGACCTTCCAATGATGTTTTTTATAAATTTACTATAAATACTAGGATGAAGGTCATCATGAAGCATTGCGAATCAGAGCTTTCTGATACCTATTTGAGCCTTTTGGATGCTTCCGGAAAATTAATTGACTATAACGATGATGCTGACTTCTCCATGGGCTGTGGCGGTGGTGCTGGAGAGGCTTATTTATCAAAGATACTGGATGCCGGCACGTACTACGTCGTGGCAGAAGGATATGAAGAGAACGGAGTTATTACTACTCAAATAACCGGGATATTTTTATCTTCAGAAGGGGATAGTCGACAGAGTGCTATTGACACCGGCACTTACAGCAAGAGTTTTGACTATTCTGATACACAGAATATGAGTCTTTTTTCTAATCAGTATGCAGCCGGAGAACAAGAGGACGTTTTCTATAAGTTCACATTAACCAGTAAAATGGCTGTAATAATAACTCATTGCGGATCAATGGTCTATGAAACTTGCGCCTATCTGTTGAATGCCGCGGGAGGTGTTATCGCTTCCAATGATTATTACTCAGATGATGGTCGCTGTTCTTCATCCTCTCATGCCTTTATACAGAGAACTTTAGAACCGGGCACCTATTATATAGTATCGGAAGGATATGATACAGCAGAACTTATTACCACCAATATTACCGGATATGCCTCGGAAGATTTTGATTATCCGGACATTCCCAACACATATAGTGCGGAACCGGAAGCCGTTGGCTCTCTTGGTGGAACTTTTGATGTATCGGCTACTGGAGCTGCTACGTATTCAATTCCTATTAAAATTCCGCAAGGTGTAGGAGGTATGCAACCTACGCTTGTTATCGTTTATAATAGTCAGGCGGGAAATGGAATGTTGGGTTGGGGATGTAATTTGTCGGGAATGTCAGTTATAACTCGCGGTCCGAAGGATATGTATCATGACGGTACAGCCAAGGCATTGACTTTCTCCGCCGATGAGGCCTATTATCTGGACGGCAAACGCTTGGTTTATTCTTCTGGCACTATAGGGCAAGAGGGAGCCGTATATTATCCGGAATCCGATCCTTTTACTAAAGTGATTGTTCATGGCACATACACTACTTCTACAGCTAATACATGGTTTGAAGTACAATCTTCTACCGGGCAGATATGTTATTATGGAAATACAACCGGTGCCCGACAAAGCTACACAGCCGGTAATTCCCCCAGAATCTATGCATGGTATCTGGATTACGTGGAAGATCCGTTGGGTAATTACATGAATTATACCTATAATAAGTGGAGTTACTGCATGTACCCCAACACTATAATGTATGGAAATAATAAGAATGGGAGTACCGGTTTACAGAATACGGTTACTTTCAGTTATGAAACTCGCTCCAATGATCCACAGCTATTTGTTATTGAAGGCGTAAAAGGAACCATGGATCGTAGACTGAAAACCATTACAAGCAAAACGGGAAATTCGGTTTACCGTGTTTATGACTTGCAATACAATACCACCGGTGATGCTTCCGGTACTAAATATTCACGTCTGACAAGTGTTACGGAGAGGAATGGCGCCGGAGATGTTATGCAACCTGTTAAGTTAAACTGGTCTTATTTGCCTTCCCTATATAGTATTCCTGTTTCTCCTCAGGTGAATGCTGCTTCTGTTTATCCAGCAGTCGCATTTTCTGAACAGCAATTTATTGCTGGTGATTTCAATGGAGATGGTTTGACGGATATGATGGGAATCTCTCCTGTAAAGATACCGACAGGTACGAATTCTTGGACTTATGATACTTACGCTTATATATATTGGGCTTCGCTGGACTCTTCTGGAAATGTCCGATTTGTCGATGGAACGAATTATCGTCTTGGAGCAAGTTTTCAATTGTCTGACATGCAAGAGTACAAAGCGGGATCGTCCGTCATCGATTTTGATGGAGACGGTCTGAATGAATTTGTAGTACCACATGTAAGCATCAATGATCATTGGAAGCAAATAGCTTTTTATGTTTATGGAAACACGGTTCAGGGGGCTTTCGGATATAACTTACAATACAGCAGCGAAATGCCCGCCTATGCTACTGGTGATTTAAATAATGACGGAAAAGGAGATATTGTTTTCATAGAAAAGGGACATAGTGGTAACAGGTATCCGGGTGAAATTATTGGGCATAATTCAGGAACATCTTTATATCGCACGGCATTTAATTTGACTTTACCTTCTAGTCCTGATAAGGTATTTGTATCTGATCTCAACGGCAACGGGTTGGAAGATATGATGGTAATTTATAGTGGAGGTTATACCATCTTTTGGAATCAGGGTAACGGAATAACAGGAACCACCTTTTCGGATGCTAAGAAAACTACGGGAACCAATGTTTCTAAAGTGTGGATGATTCGTTCCGGTGATTTCAATGGCGATGGTTTAATGGATATCCTAATGAACAGTACCGGTGAAAGTAGTTGGTATTTTGCTTTGAATAATGGCAATGGAACTTTTACTAAGTCGCAGGCATGCACATTGGGGCTTTACGATCAGAGCTTTACTTCAAAAGATGATTCAAGGTTTGATTGCCTTATATATGATTTCGATCTTGACGGGAAATCGGATGTGGTGATAACCAAGGCCATGTATGATAAGAAGAGCGCTATATTTCAAGGTTCTTGGGGCGAATTCAATAAAACTTATACCTATTGGATGCATTCTACAGGAAGCGCGCTTACCATAGTGCGTTCGGCGACTTCTAACAGAGATGAAGATGCCCTCTCATTCCGTTATCTGGTGGGCGACTTCAACGGTGACGGTCAGGTGGAACTGATGAATTATGGTTACAATTGTTATAATAGTAGCGATGCAAACAGAGACCCTGTATGGCGATTATACCCTAATAGTAGTTACAATACAGACAAAGGTAAGGTAACTTCTGTTACCGGTGACTATGGCAGTGTGACGAATATTACTTATACCTCCCTTGTCAATGGCGGTATCTATACCAAAGGTACGGGTAGCAGTTATCCTGTTGCCGATTATACTTTGCCTTTGCATGTAGTAAAGAAAGTAAATTCGGATAATGGTGCGGCAGGCAGAACAATGACAACTAACTATCGCTACAGTGGCCTTAAAATGCATTTGCAAGGAAAAGGGCTGTTGGGAATGTCTTCCATGATAGCTGAGAATACGACGTTGGGAACGGTTTCTGAATCTGGTGTAAAAGCATGGAATACTTCCTTCTATATACCATCTGCTACCTATACTAAAAATACCATAGACGGCAGTACGGCTGAAACTAACACTACGCTGACTATTGTGGATAAAGGCTCCAGGAAATACTTTGCTTACCCTTCATCTACTACAGAGAAGGATCTGGATGGCAATATGATTACTACCACCCGTCAGTTCAATACTACCTATGGTTACATGACCCAGGAAAAGGCAGACTATGGTAATAACATGTATCGCACTGTTCAATATGGCAACTATACCCTTGCCGGAAAAACCTATCAGCCCCAGCTGATCACAAAGGTACAGAAGCATACGGACGACTCGTCGACTTTCACGCAGAAGATGGAAATCACGTATGATACCTCTAAAGGATATAAAACGAAGACTGTTGAAAATTATGGTTCCTCTTTGCCTTTAACTACTGAATTCACCTACGATACTTGGGGAAACGTGAAGACGGAGAAAATCAGTGGCTCTGGAGTTTCCGCCCTTACCAGCAACTATGATTATGATACAACGAAACGTTTTATCGCTAAAACTTCTACTAATCCGTTGTCATCCATTATTGCTTATACATATGATACTTGGGGAAATGTCCTGACGGAAACTGACGAAAGTGATACTTCCAATAAGTTAACAACTAGGCATACGTTTGATGGATGGGGGAACAGACTGTCTACTCTTTTTCCCGACGGTACTAAGAGAAGTTATCTGAGTGGTTGGAATGTCAATTCAAGTAAACGATTCTTTACGCTTGCCCAAGCTACGGGAGAGCCCTGGATAAAAACCTGGTACGACAATCAGGGGCGTGAGGTATTGGTAGAAACAATCGGTCCCCAAAGTATGTCCATTAAAGAGGCTACGACTTATAACAACAAAGGGCTGATCACTCAGAAAAAGACAGAAACTGGCAATCTTACCACGACGGAGAACTATACGTATGATGCTCGTGGGCGAGTGCTGACCCAAACAAGCAGTGCAGGGAGATCCGTTTCTTACGCTTATGGGAACCGTACAGTATCGAGTACCACAAACGGGAAAACTTATACCCAAGTCTATGATCCCTGGGGTGGAGTGAAATCCGTGACCGATCCGGTTTCCAGCATTGCCTATACTTATAAGTCACTGGGAAAACCTCAAAAGATAGTCACAGGTGGAGCTACTTTCACTATGACTTATTATGACACGGGCAAGCAAAAGACGTTGACCGATCCCAATGCAGGTACCATAACCTATACGTATGACGCTGCCGGACGATTGAAAACTCAGGTTGACGGGAAAAGTAAAACCACGACAAATACCTATGATGTGCTGGGGCGTATGTCCTCTTCCGCAACGGATGGTGTAACTACGACCTATACCTATGGAACGTCCGGCAACAACTTGCTGCGTCTGACAAAGGAACAGACGGGTAATAATTACACGACTTATACGTATGACAATTACGGTCGTACGAGGACTGAGACACGTCAAATAGAAGGAACAGGTGCTTTGGCATTTACTTACTCTTATAACTCACAGGGGCAACTGAGTAATATTGCCTATCCTGGATCTTTGACCGTCAGTCGCAACTATGACGCTTATGGCAATCTGCGACAGGTGCTGGCAGGTACGCAAAATATCTGGGAACTCACGGGAGCTACCGGAACTGTCACTACTACCAAACTTGGCGGTACATTGATTTCTACCGAAACCCGTAATTCGCAAGGCTTACTTAGTAACCTGAAAACGATGAAAGGCACTACGTCGCTGCATAATATGAACTATGTGTTTGATGGTGCTACAGGCAATCTTACTTCGCGTACGGGTATGATTGGGCAAACGGAAACCTTCACTTATGACAGTGCAGATCGTTTGACTGTTGTAAAGCAAGGTAGTTCTACAGTCATGAACATGGGTTATCATGCCAATGGTAATATTGTTTCTAAAACAGGCTTGGGTTCATACAGTTATGACAAACCTCATGCGGTAAGTACCGTTGACAATACCGGTGGCCTGACTTCCGAGAATAACCAGACCATTGCGTATACTGCATTTGATAAAGTTTCCTCTATCAGTGAAACGGTCGGTTCGAACAATTACCTGTTGAACATCACGTATGGTCCTGATCGCCAACGTTGGAAATCTACGTTGAAGACGAACAATGCGGTTGCACGTACGACTGTATATGCGGGCGATTATGAGATGGTCACCGAAGGCGGTGTAACGAAACAATTATATTATCTTGGTGGCAATAACGGTTTGGTAGCGGTATATGTGAAACAATCCGGGCAGCCTGATAAGATTTATTATGCCCACAAAGACCATTTGGGCAGTGTTGTGAAGTTGACCGACAATGCGGGTACTGAGGTTTTCAAGGCTTCATACGATGTCTGGGGCAGACGTACGGTAGCTAATAATACCTTCAAGTTCCACCGTGGCTATACGGGACATGAACATCTGGATGAGTTCAAGCTGATAGACATGAATGGCCGTATGTATGATCCGTTACTGGCTCGGTTCTTGAGTCCTGATCCGTTTGTTCAGATGCCTGATTTCTCACAAAATTTCAATCGATATACTTATTGCTTGAATAATCCGTTAATATATACGGACCCGAGTGGGGAGTTTTGGCATCTCATCATTGGTGCGGCTATCGGAGGAGCAATAAACTGGGTTGCCAATGGTGCGGATTTAAGCTGGGAAGGATTGTCCTATTTTGCTACAGGTGCCGTTTCCGGTGCATTGACCGCTGCTTTTCCCGGTGCCGCTATCGGCATTACGGCCGGTGCCGGTGCTGCCAATTCTGCGATTGGTCAGGGTTTTAACAATGGGTGGAACAATATCAATCTGCAGCAAGTTGCATTTGACGGTATAATGGCCGGTACGATGGCTTACGTTGGTGGTGAAATTGCAAGCAAGTTCGCCGGTCCCGTTCAGAAACTGACGGAAAAGATATCGTCTCCGATGCTTCGGGAACTGATAGTGCATGAAGCTTCCGGTCTACCTTTCGGTACAGTGATGGGTGGGATAATGGCTGTAGCTGATGGTGACCCCAATACCTCCTTCTTGGACGGAATGTGGAGCGGTGCCAAAAAGAGCTTCGTGACAAGCGGATTATCGGCAGTTGGGAGTGCGGCGAATTATTCTTTGGATAACAAAGTGGGCATGCTTACAGGGATTCCCAAAGGAGGCGAGGTAAGGGTTGGACGTTGGATGTCTGAAAATGAGTATAATATAATGAAGAAAACGGGACGTATGGTGGAAGGACCGGAGGGATTGACATTTGTCGCAACTGGAGGATCTGATGCTTTTCAAGGAGCCAAAGTAGGTTCTGTATATGTTGAGTTTAAAGTACCTAAGAATAGTCTAATACAAGGCGGAAAACCTAATTGGTATAAAACTGTTGGTCCCAGTGCTAAGGGAAGTCAAATACGTGCTTTAAACAAACAAGGTGGTCAAATGTTGCCTAAAGTACGTAGTTTATCACCGATATTGAAAATTAAATAATAAGACAATGAAAGATTTAGGATGGGTTCAGAAAAATCTGATTCCACATTTAATAGATTATACTATTGAATGTAACTATTATAGCGAAGGCGATTTTGGTTCTCTTTATGCGATTACCTTTGAATCATCCCAAAAAGGAGGATATATTCATTTTTGGGGTTCAGGTTGGTTTGGAGTCGATGTTTATGATTATGAAAAAGATGAAGAGGTTCTTAATGTTTTATTAGAAGATAATGAAATAGAGGAACAGGATCAACTTCTTGAAAAACTGAAGAAAATATTATTACCAGACATGGAATAATATAGGTTGAGTGCAACCCGTCCAACCGGATATATCATCCGGTTGGACGGAAAACATTGAATATTTAAAATCATACTCAAATACAAATTTTATGATACGGAATAAACACATCTTAGGTTTGATGCTGTTGCTATTTGCAACTGCCTCTTTTGCTCAGAGCAGATATGCTCTTTCATTTTCCGATTACATGGATGGAAAGTTTACTGCATTGGAGAATCTCACTATTGAATCCAGGTCTAAAAGTAAGAGATTTTGGAATGGAGGTGCTGATTTTAAACCAGAGACAGGTAATAAGGAGACGGATAAGTTATTAAAGAAAGATGTAAAGTATATCATACATCAGGATACCTTGTATGTAAACTGCCGCCAGTTAAGGTATCAGGGATGTAAGTTTGGCAGCTGGTATGCGCCTGGTTTTCGTTTTGGTACCGGTAGGATTTGTTTCATCAGCACTAAGATTGGCAAGGAACAGACGAGTGAAGCTGTCACTGCCGGCATACTCTTTGGTGCTATAGGTGGGGCGATCGTAGCATCTAAGCAACTGAAAAATAAGGCTTGTTATCTGATAGAGTCTGACGATAAAGAAGTGAAACTTATTACCAAAAACAATATGAGGACTATTTTGCTGAATTATCCAGAGTATTCGCAAGAGTATAACGCTCTCCCGGAGAAAGAGAAAGAATCGGCTGCTGTAATCATAGAATTTCTTGTGAAGACCAATTTACTAATGAGATATTAAAAAACTGTTAGATGAAGATTATGAAATATATATTGTTGACGTTTGCCTTGTTTTACTTGAATGTAAGTATTTGGGGACAAGAGAAGAGCATTGGTATTACGCTTGAAGATGTGGCCGGAATGAAGGAAAAGGAAAAAGAACAGGAGAAAGCTATGCGAACTCCGAGAAATACGTTCATTGTCAATTTGGGTTATGGTTGGATAACGAGCAGGGTAGAAATGCGTTCGGGCACTTACAAGTGGAAAGGAGGTCCGGAGTATAAAGTGGCGTACAACTGGGTTGGTAAAAAGGGTTATGGATTCGGACTGGAGTGTGCAGCTTTCAGCACTGATTTTCCTGAAGAAACTGTGACATTGGGATATGTGGCTCCTTCCTTAGTTTATTGTCAGAAGATTGATGAGAAATGGATAATCAGAGGAACTGTGAGTTTTGGGTATGCCTGGAATGGTGCAGGCAGAGACCGATTCTCGGGGATAGCAGCCGAACTAAGTTGGGGAGTAGAGTATATGTTGAATAGAGTGATAGGGCTGGGACTGGGTGTGGAATGGTGGCTAGCTTCTCTCACTCGTCCTGATGACTTCAGTTCTGCGGTAATTGTGATTGATAGTGAACGTCATGGAGTAAATCGTTTTCTATAATCGGTGGTTATGTCTTTTTAACCAATCATATCTTACAGTTCTTTCAGCCCTTGTCAACTGCCCTGTTCATCGGCCTTCCGGCTGAAAGTATCTCCTGAAAGGAAAGATTCTTTGCTTTCAGCTTTCAGCCGATATTGTAATCATGAGATTCTTCATGCTTAATAAG
>ERZ860076.1265-NODE-1265-length-12954-cov-4.472750_pt1 | contig 12954 bp, 15 predicted proteins | sample MGYA00509982_ERZ860076 | MGnify/ENA primary metagenome ERZ860076 (study PRJEB30046, sample SAMN00715193) | human gut metagenome | study: EMG produced TPA metagenomics assembly of the A metagenome-wide association study of gut microbiota in type 2... | reverse complement strand
GGTTACCCATTCCTGGTCTGCCAGAAACTGTCTGGCGAATCCGGCGCCGTCGATTCTGCCGTCCTTTACCGCTTCTGCCGCAGTCTCGGGATCCATACGACCCGCACATACCACAGGGATATCCACAAACTTACGGATATGCGCCACATCCTCCAGGTTGCAGTTTTCCGGCATATAAATGGGCGGATGTGCCCAGTACCAGGCATCATAAGTACCGTTGTCGCAGTTTAACATGTCGTATCCGGCATCCTGCAGATACCTGGCGGCCTTTTCGGATTCTGCCATATCGCGTCCGACTTCCACATATTCTTCGCCGGGAAGCGCACCCTCACGGAAGCCCTTGGTCTTTGACTCTACACTGTAACGAAGGGATACCGGGAAATCCTGTCCGCATACCTTCTTGATTTCTTTTACGATTTCCACCGCAAAGCGATACCGGTTCTCAAAGGAGCCGCCGTACTCATCGGTACGTTTGTTGACATATTTTAAGGTAAACTGATCCAGCAAATAGCCTTCATGCACGGCATGGATTTCCACACCGTCCACACCTGCATCCTTAAGCAGCTTTGCTGTCTTGCCAAATGCTGAAATAAATTCCTGAATCTCTTCCACCGTCATCTCCCGGGAAGGCACCTTGTCCGACCAGCGGTTCGGAGACGGGCTGGGCGCTGCCGTAATCTTGTCAAGATCCATAACGGGCTTGGATAAAACACGCAGCACCTTGTTGGTATACAGGGTTTCCATCATCTTACTGATGGTAAAGGAACGCCCGAAGCCTGCCGTCAGCTGTACAAACAGCTTGGCTCCCGTCTTATGGAATTCCGGCATCCAATCTGCCAGATCCTCATACATCTTTTTATTTTTGTACAACCAGCTTCCGAACATGGGGTTGTACACCGGCTGACAGCCCGGCAGCACCAGGCCGCAATTGTTCTTTGCTACCTCCAGGATAAATTTAGCGCCATCTTTGTCAAAATGGTTTTTTTCCATCCAGCCCAAAAGGTTGGTTCCTCCCATGGATGTCAGTACAATGCGGTTCTTGATTTCGCAATTTCCGATTTTCCACGGTGTAAACAGTGGTTCTAACTGTCGTCTCATGATAGCTCCTCCTTTGTTTTCCTACATTCTCTCTTGTTCTCGTATCCCATTACACAAGCTCATTATACCATTCTTTGGGAATTTAGGATATGGGGGATTTTTACTTTTGGGTGTTCTGTAGAAGCATCCTTCTAAATAAAATTCGGAACGATATCAATGTAAATTTGATTTCGTTCCGAATAATGTTGGTCGATGTGGAGATTATTTGCTGTGCTTTCGATATAAAAAGAGACTGAATATGCAGGCAGCTTTCACATATAATAATTGTGCCAAGTATAGAACTTATCCTTAAATTGGAGACTTCCGCATAATGTTATTACTAAATAATTTTCTTGAAAATTTCATATCATTGCGCCTCATCCAATCTCATGATATTCTTGAGCTATATAACGAGTGAAGAGATTTGCCCCACAATCTGGGGCAAATCTCCTTACTAATTATTCGCTTATAAACCTTCATTCTCCTGCTGTTGCAAATAAAACATTGCTTTCTGTGTTTCACTCTCCGCTTTCAGTTCTTCTTCTGTTGGCAAGTATAATTTATACTTTGAAGCGAACAGCTGCTCATTACCATGCATCACCGAATAACGTGCAATATCTTCATCTGTATCAGAGCAAAGCACAATACCAATTGTAGGGTTATCTCCCTCTCCACGTTTCAATTCATCATACATGCGGATGTACATATCCATCTGTCCCACATCAGCGTGAGAAATTTTTTCAGTTTTCAAATCAATCAACACAAAGCACTTTAAGATATAGTTATAAAACACGAGGTCGATATAATAGTCCTGCTTTTCCGTATGGATATGTTGCTGTCTGGCAACAAATGCGTATCCTTTGCCAAGTTCCATAAGGAATTTTTGCAAATTGGAAAGAATACTCTTCTCAAGGTCGCTTTCCGTAAAATCGGTATTTTGAGCAAAGCCCAAGAACTCAGCAATTACCGGACTCTTGATAAACTCATATTTATCATTCTGATAACCGGCAGTCAATTCCTTCATCTCATTTTCCACAAGGTCCTGACGCTGTGTCTGGAGCATTCGATAATAGTATTGTGAGGAAATATTACGCTGTAGAGTGGCCACACTCCAAGTCTGCTCTAACGCTTCTTTCTCATACCAATCTCTAGCATCTTTATCATTCACTTGCAACAAGGTACGGTAATGCGTCCAAGATAAAAGTAATTTTCCACTTGCCGAGTGGAAAATCTCAGGATACGTTTTGTAAAACGAATAAAAATGATAGTTCTTCGCGGGTTGTTTTTGTTTTCCTTTTGTAGATGCAACCCCTGCGCTCAATGAGCGGTTCCTGAGCATCAGGATTCATTTCCGTTTCAGCCTCATTAAAGAGAGAGCTGGCCTTCTATCTGAATGGTAGTCTTTTCACTGGAAGATTCAAACTTTTCTTTACGAAGCAAAAGAATCATCTCAGTTAGATTGCTCACCTGATTCTGTAAGTCCTTTATGGTGTTTTCAAGGTGCTCAATGTAGGCATCTTTTTCATTCATAACAGGTATAATTCCTCTTCTGATTGATAAGATAACTATACCACAAAGTGCCTGCAATTCCAGTAAAATCAAGGCTTTTTGAGACTTTTGTGCTAACAAAAATCTCCCTTGTTTGCAGGTCTGATGGATTGTTTCTGTTCAATCTGAAGACCTTCCATGAGCCAACGGAATTGTTGCCGGGTAATTGATTTTACCTCCGCTTCCTCCCGTGGCCATTTAAAGGAACCATTCTCAAGTCTCTTGTATAAGAGGTCGAATCCATCTCCCTCCCAGAGCAGAGCTTTCATTTTGTTGCGGTTTCTGCCGCAAAACAGAAACAAAGAATTGGAGAATGGATCTAATTGAAACTGTTGCTGAACAATACCAGCTAAACCATCAATGGATTTACGCATATCGGTATAGCCGCATGCGATATAAATGTTTTCAGCAACGGTAATATCGCCTAACATGTAACTTGCAGCGCTAAGAGCACTGCCTGAATTGTTTCCTGACTTGTGCCTTCATTTATTTCAATAGTGGCAGTGCCAAGATGAATGATGACTGCGGCATTTGTATCCGGAACAGGAGTTGATACTTCCATTTTTTTGAATACAGTCGGCTTGTTATCATCCTGAATAATAGCCGCCGGAAGAGATTCCAACATTTCTTCTCGCAGCCTCTTTAGATTTCTATAGTATGTCTGTTCAATAATACCATGATCTTTACACCAGGCTTTGACAGTCATACCGCTTGCTCGCCACTCGCTGATAATGGATTTCCATTCTTCACGTTTTAATTGTCGACGAACTTTAGTAACTTGATCCATGACTAACCTCCTAACATTACTGCGCATTACTATAACTCGCATTAATATATGAAGTTTATTATCTCATGGATTGGGAAGGTGCCATAGGCACTAACTTATTGAGCGCTTACCTTGTCTCTTGTGAAGTAAGAATACCAAAAACAATGTCCAATAAATTACTCTTTTGTAATCGTGTACAACCAACGTAAACATCCCCGTCATACATTTCTGTATGACGAGGATGTTGGTTATATATTATCACTATGGTGTGTAAAAAACTTTTTATAATACAAGCATTGGTTAAACATGTGAAATTGGCTTTGCTATTCATAGCAAAGCACGAATTATATAGCCACTTTTAGTATTTACACAATAATTTGAAATATTATCAACAACTTAACTCAAATAAAAATCTACAACAGCCACACGTAAAATTATATACGGCATTTCCAATGCTCTTGAACATTTTTTATTTTAATATAAATACTCGAACATAGCTGCCATAGCAATATTCTTCATTTGTCTTGATTTATAATCACCGACATAATAAATTTTTTTTAAGTCAGTCTCTTCAATTAGTAGCAAATCCTTAATCGTGATTAACCTCTGTGATAAAACAATTCACTAAAGAGAGAAAAATGTTCTACGCATTTTTCACTCCTTATATATACTTAATATGTATATAATAATTAATAATATGATAAAAATCTTTTACTCAGGCTTTCGGGTCTGAGTTTTTTATTTATCATAACAAAAAGTGCTCTGAAGATGTTTCCTCTTGAGCACTTTTTGTTTGCGTCATAAAAAGAACATTTTATCATTCAATGTTCCGATTAATAAATAGATTCCATTCTTGCAATGCATTTTTTCAAAAATACAATTCTATTGCTTTTATTTATTTGAGAAGTCAACTATTTCAAAAATTGTATTCAAAATATTGTTTTGCCAATATTTCAAAAGCCTTAGCACTAGTATAAGAAGCATACTGGTGATAATCGTCTCCCTTATTGGGATTTGCAAAATCACTAATAGATTTCAATGCCACAAAGTATTTAGGTCTTGGCTCTATCGCCCATTGGGCAGCATAGTATACTCCATAGATTTCCATTTCTATTGCTAAAACATTTCTATCCTGGTTTGTTAGAACATCTTGTACGATTTGAGGGTCCGTAACGACCGATGCTCCTGAAACAACAGGTCCTAATAGTAATTTCAAACGATTATCAGGTTTTTTCCCATTATCAAAACCGTCCTCTATGCTTTGTAATGTAACTCTATCCTCAGCTAACTGTCTACAATAATTTATTAATTTTGCATCTATACTGATTTGATTAATAGTATTTAAATGCTGCTTTCCTTCTTCATTGTAAATATCTTTTCCCGCACGATAATCCCAAGCAGATGTAGCAACTATTATATCTCCATAGTTCATCTTGTCTGGTTTAGTGCCTCCCGCTATTCCAGTCATTACTACATACTTTGGAGTAAAATTAGCTATCATTTTTGTAGTTAATGATGTGGCTGCAACCATTCCCATTTGATTGGCTGATGAAATAACTACTTTTCTCTTTGTTCCATCAATTTCATAATAACCATGATAATATATGTCATTATCATATGGCACTTTACACCGTTCAACTGCTTGCAATGATTTCTTTATGCTTGATAATTCTTCGGGCAAAGCGCAAATCACAGCAATGTCATAATCATAATTCCTATGTATCACATTATTTGATAACACTGTTAATGCTATACCCAAATACTTTTCAAGTTTTTCAGACCAATCAGTCTGTGTTATATCGTAATGGATTGATTCATGAATTATTCCTTCTCCAGAAGAAAATTTTTCAAGTTCCTCCTCATACTCCGATATGGAAATAACATATTTGGGATACATGTATTTCGAAGAAGCATGTTTTATTTCTCTTAAAAGTTTGATACCTCCCTCTTTATCAGGTTTCTCTGTAATTCTTATAGGTAAACATATATCCAAAATCATTATGTCAATATTGTGCTCTTCCAATTTTCTTTTAGCATCTACAATCTCTAATGCAGTTAAAATTTCTACATCCTGCCGATTTTCACATACTTTTGTAACTACACTACCTATCATTTGTTGTTTATTGGGGTTATCATCTACTATTAGTATTTTTGCCATTCTATTTCTCCATTATTTTCGTAAATATTCTTTCTAATTCTTCCATCCAACTTGTATTTATTTCATCATAATTTATTGTTCCACGCCATATTGATGAATAAGCTGTTCTAAATTCTTCATTTAAAGAGTCTATCGAAATTTCCTTATCTCCAAATGTATCAAATTGAGTAATAATAATCACAGGAATATAAATTTTTTTATATGACATTCTTCTTAAAATCTCCTTACCTGCCAGTGGCTTTTTATCCCCACCCTGTTCTTGAGGAGTCACATCGTATGTTGGTAAAGACATATCCAAAAAAATCAAATCCCAACAATTATTGTATATTTCTCTCACTCCTGATGTATATGAAATAGCTTCTTTTATAATAACGTCTGTTACCTTACTTTTTATCCAAGTCTTAAGATTATTTAATTTCTTTGGATTATCTTCTACAATCAATATCTTACACTGTTCCAATTGGCACTCCTTTTACTGTTATATAAAATATTTTTTTATTGTCATCCACACCCAAATCAATTTGAGGGTCTTTATATAAATCAACATTTAAAATTTTACATATTTTCGGAATTCCTGAGCCTCCTTCAGTTTTAGCCTTCGACAAATATTTTTTATCTTTTATTAAGCTCTTTGCATGTTCCATTTTTAATTGCTGCTCTTCGTAATTTTGAGAGCAGTCATAGTCATTTTCCATGTATATTTCTATTGTGTTATTTTGGACTTTTAACTTATATCTTATTTCAATTATTCCCCTACTTGGCATTGCGTAAGCATTGACATTATCAAATAAGGTATAAAAAATATTACAATAATTTTTTAAAAATCCTCCTTTTATCTTCCTGTCAAAGTCTTCCTCTATACATGTTGCTTTAAATTTTTTATTAGGGTGCACATTTTGAATCATCTTTAGTGCAATTTGGAAAGCACTATCCAAGTTAAAATCTTGATATTGACTACTAGCGCTCCGTTTAAACCAACTACATATTATGTTTAATTCGTTTTGAAGTTCTATTTCAGATTCATTTATCTTTTTAGCAATATCCGTACATTTTTTCCCTTTATCTATCATTGCTAATTGCTTCCTTGCCTTATCAAATGCATTGTTGTACTTTTCTGAAATTTCCCCTTTAATTCTAGCCTTTATATTATCAAGATTTCTTTCTGTAAGTTCCCATAAATATGTGAATACAATATCTAAATAATCTTCAAATTCCATATCCTCTTTTAAATAGAATAACAAATGGGCGAAATTGTCTTCGTTCATGGAATAATCGAAAACACCATTTGTATGTTTTTTTTCAGTCTTTACTTGAATTAATTGTTTCTTTAAGTAATTGATTATGTCTTCCGTGTCCTCATTAAGAGTTCCTATAATATTAGTAATTGCATTTTTCATATTTGCAGGATACTTCAATTTGTCGTCTAACACATATAAACCCTCTTTATTATTATATACCGCAAACAAATTGGCATTTAAAAGAGGTCTTCTTAATTGTTCCGACAAAGTACCATGGCGAATATTCATGCTAAGGTTTCCCTCTAGACCATACTCGTCTCCAGATACAAAAGCATCTCTAATCGTAATGATAATATCTTTAAACAATTGATTACTGTCAAAATTGATTACTCTCAATGTATTTTGATATTTACCCAAATATTCTAAGATTTTATCCATTTGTAATGAACGATATAGCATCAATCTTTGGAAATCTTCCTTGGTATCTGCCAATAGTCTCGATTTTATTCCTTCAGTATTTACTTCAATTTTGCTATTTTGTAATGTCTGAACTCCTTCATTTATGAACAATTTATGAGTTATATCTTTTATTTCCTGTTCATATGCCTTTTCTTCTGTTCCATCTAAAGAGCGTAATATCTGACAAATCTCCAATCGTTCATCATCCAACTCCTTTGTTGTCTTCATGTTAATTAATATAGGTCCAAGAATGGTTTGGACACAGACATTCTTTAAAAAGAATATTAATTGCGCTCTATCATAATCAGATGAATATATATCCATCTTGGACGGCTTTGAGATATTCTTCTCATTGAAAAATATCTCCAAAAGGAAAACTAGGTCGTCCTTTCTACTAATATCAAAGTAACTAATGTATATGTAATAGAAAATTATTGTTGTAAGATTAGGTTTTTCCTCTTGAAGGTTATCGCAATATTCAATATATTTTCCCATCGGCATAAAAAGTGCTACCAATCTATTCTTAATAAAGCAATTTACAAAAAGAGTTATCCCAAAATCTGCATTACTGGTAATATTCAATCTATTCCACAATATATTGATATTTGTTAATTGAAATGATGATTCTATTTGAGGATTTTTAATTAATGGAAATTCATCAAAATCATTATTGTTACATTTTTCTAAAGTAACTACTATATTTCTTAAATCTTGACATTCACATAATTGCTCTGCGGTAGAATAGTCGCCCTCTTTAAGTGCTAGTCTAAAACGTATATATTTGTTGTCACAAACCAATCCCCTTTTTATCCATTCTACATCTTTAAAAGTAAATACAGTTTCCCAAGTAATACCTTGTATAGAACTTGCTTTTTCTGATGCAGTATATATATCCCCTGAAAATGGATTGCATTTTTTCATTATCTCATAATTTATTGCTTTTGCCCATGTAGCTTTTGAATGAATTACTAATATTTTATAAATATTTTCTACATTATCATTATAATCTTTTTTCATTGTAAATATTGCAGACAATGAATTAATAATTGTGTTTAAGGTATTATTAAAATTGGTTTCCTCAATCTGCATTGACGCGTTAATTTTTGCATACAAACAAATTGCTTCTACGTTACTTGGATTTTTTTGTATATATATTTCCAACATTTCTTGGCATGCTGGAAAATTTCCTTCCACTAATGTGTCCTTTATAGGAAGCAAGTCATCTTTTATATTGTTACTTTTTTTATCTGAAATGACAAAATATACTGATTGTAGTACTCTGTCTTCTATCTCTACCATATTAGAAGCATGCTCTTTTAAAACACTTATATATTTGCTATTTGACGATATAATATATGTACAAATATCGATAAATACTATATATCTATCCACCAATGGCATTTTGTAGGTATTTTTAAGCAATGTAAATATTTTGGTGTCTGAGTACTCAAAACTAAAGGCACCTATCATATACTGAAAGTACTCTTCTGTGTCTTTTTCTTCTGGACATTTTCTTAAAAATTCTTGTAGTTCTCTTTTGACAATATAGTCATAATCTCTGCTTCCTAAATTAGGGTCATTTTTCAATTTATAAAAAAGCAAAACTGACTTAACAGCACTATCATATTGACATTCACTTAATATTTCATCCTCACTATCACGTTCTAATTTGCTATATAAATATATTTTGTTCTCTAATAACCATAAGGACACCCCATATTTTTCCTCAAAATTTGATAAAATATCTAATGCCTCTTGATATCTTTCTTGTAAAATCAAAGTTTCTACATTATTTTTAGTTTTAACAAAATCATTTATAGCCTCTCTATACTCATAAAATATTTTCATATTCCATCTCAATTCCAGGTCAAATTGAGTGCCAAATTCAATTTCACTCCATCTGGAAATTTCAGAAATAGTGGGTGGGAAAAAATTTCCATTAATATACCCTTCCCCTAATTTTGATGTATTTAACTCTTCAAATATTTGATTAAAAATAAAATTATCTCTGTTAAACTTAAACGCCTTTAAATTTTTCATCAAATCTTTTTGAGCATGGCTGTTTTTCTTTGCTCTTCCCATTTGAAATTGAACTGAAGCACCTAATATAGCATTTGTAATTTTATGCACTTTATTTCTCTCCTATATCTATCATTTCAGCAGTTCATCATAAGTAGTTCCAAGTTCATCTTTTATTGCTTTTAATTGCTCAACCTGTATATGCTGCACACCTCTCTCTATTTTAACAAGGCACTCTCTAGTAATAGAAATTCCCTGCAAGTCCAACAAACGTACAAGTTCTGTCTGCCCAATCCCCTTTGACTTTCTTATTGCTCGTATATTTCTCCCAATATTTCCATTAGAATCCTGCTTTATCTTCTGTTCCAAAATATCACCTCAATCTTGGACTATTTTTAGTCCAACTTATATTAATTTTATTGCTTGTAGATGATATAATGGGACTCGTTTTAGTCCACCTCATTTGTATGTACAAAAATATATTTTCAATAATAGGACAAGTTCAATTTTATATAGAAAAATCAAATTTAATCAAAGTAGCCCTCTAACCATACAAATTAAAGGTTTGCTTTTTCATAATATAATTTACTCTATATACAATATATGATACACTTAAAATATCTATCACAAGGAGGTTTAGCATATGGAGAATTTAAGACATTTATACGAGAATATGAATGGACAAGGCATTATTTCAACAGCATTTAATGTGATTTATAATCACCATGAGTTTTCATGTATTTTTATCATTGGAATAACAAATCATCAATTATACATCACCACGCCAGGACAAATTCCTTATACCATTTATGTAAGTATCGACCCAAATTTCAATCCGCCATCTATGCTTGCCCACGAAGATTATGTGGCTTTGGCAGACTACCTAGGTTTTACTCCTAATAAAGAAAATCCATTTAAACCCTTTAGTTTTTTCGAAGAATTTGACCATCATTGCCCTACTGATCATCATGTGTCTCCCACTGTCGCAGACATGGCAAAAGTAATCGGTGCATCCAGAAATATCCCTGATAAGAACAAAATATACTTTGTATGTTGGAGAAAAAATCCTAATGGCAGCCACGTTTCCGATGGGAACTATCTAAAAACAAGTTCTATTGTAGGAGAAGAAGTAGCAAATAATTTACGAGAAAATAACATAAGTTCCTGTTGGTCTGATATTCCTCGTGACGAACACCTAAACCAGCTTAATCAATATTTTGACCTTTTGTAAATTCCAGCACATTTTCTTTTGCCTTTTCATTGGTAATAAGTTCTGCTCTATCATATAAATTTAACATAGCGCAGTTATCAATATAACATATTCTGCCTGCATTGGGGGAGACAAGGACACCATTTGTACCTCTCCCCTTAATTTCTATGTTTTTATCTTTGATTGTCTGTAGTATCATAAGTAAATCATAGCTTACTGCTCCTTTCTGATAATAAGTACCTTCAAAGAGCTCCTAGGTTTTAAAAATTATTTAATTTCTTAAAATATTCGATTTTTATATTAAAAACCATACCTGCATATACTATATATTACTTCCTTCATATCTCCTTGTCTCCAAAAATATACCCAATATACTGGGGATATTTTCTCAGCGATTCTACCAATATAATTAATTTCAAGGAGTTGATAACTATGATGTCCTTTGCCCCACTATGGGAAACATTAAAACATAGAAATTTATCTACTTACAAATTAATTAATGAGTATGGCATCAGCAAGGGAACGATTGATAACCTAAAACATAACCGAAATGTTACTCTCCTAACTGTCGAACAGCTCTGTTGTTTATTAGATTGTAAGGTAGAAGATATTGTTGTCTATATAAAAGATAGCGACTAAAAGGAACCGCCAAGCATAATACTGACGATTCCTTTTTTAATGCACAATCTATTATAGGCAGAAATATAATTTACAAAAAGTGCTCTCCATATTAAAATTAGAACATACAAGCACATTTAAGGAGCGTCTATGAACAATAAAGAAGATAAGATGATTGCCTTAAAGAAGGAGCAATCACAGAAACTTATAACAGAGATAAAGCTCTTAGTAGACATATTCTATAAAACAGATGTCCCAATTAAGAAATCTGAAATAGTAAAGCATATCAAAGTAAGTAGGTCTACTCTTGATAAGAACAAGGAAATCTCTTCATACATTAAGGAGATGCAGGAAAAGCAAAAAAATAAGAAGCCAGAGGGCATTGACAAGGCATATAATGAAACTGCTATGTACAGAAAGCTTATGGCTTCATACGTTTTTACATATCAGTTATTGCAAGAGCAGAATATGTTCTTAGAAGATGCCATCTCAAAAATGGAACAGGAAATAAAAGATAGGAAAGAACAGAAATAATAAAAAAGCCTACACTCTACTTTTTACAAGTAAGAAATGTAGGCTTTCTTAATTTACGGTGTCAGTTCCTTTTCTAAGATACACAGGAATGTCTGCGCTCTATTTTTAGGGTCGCAACTTCGTGCTTCAAGAGAAAATGCAAAAGTTATAAAGAAAGAGTCATACAAAAGTTCCATGGCAACATCTGTATTGACTTCAACCTCAAATCCAAGATATTCCATCTGAGTAGATTTTTCATTGGACAGAATATCCAATAATGCCTCTTTCAAAACATTTGCAGCATTTGAATATCTCTCTCCATGGAATGAAATAACATCTCTCATATCCTGTACCTGGCTCTCTTCTACATTATAGTCTTCTGGTGCATCAAGGACATCTGCTAAAGCCATTGATTTCTCATACATAGAAGCATAATCCATAAATGTGTTAATCTTTTCAATAAAACTGTCTTTCAAAATCATATACAATACCTCCTAGCAAATTCACTTCTAAAAAATAATACTTCTAAGTAAATTGTATTTCTAAGAAGGCTGTTTCCAAAAAATCAAGAATCTTGTAGCGTATGAAAAAACAGGATTTTTCATATGGCAAAACAAGGGTCAAAAGAATATAGGGTATATAATATATTCAGGCAGTGAGAAGTACTTACTTGTTATCGAAATACACGAAGGAGCCACTCCTATACTTTTTAAATTAAAGTGCTACAGCTTAAAATTAACTTTTGTATATAGATTCGACAAACATATTTTTTTGTAACTTAATGATTCGGAAAAACTTAAGGTGTATAATCCACTCTCCTTTACTTGCCTTCAAATTCTATATTTGTGAATTCAGAGGAAAATATAGAATTTTTTCACTCACACATCTTCCTACTTTATAAATCTCACTACTCAAAAGCTATTCAGAAATGGATAGCTTTTTTATTGTCGCAAAATTTGTCGCACAAAAATAGGGAGCCGTTTGGCTCCCGTAAATACTAATAAATATTGATAAGAGGTTATCTTTTAACAGTAAATATTACGTTAAATTATAAAAAACTAATAACATATGTTAATTCATATAAACTTTAGGTACATGTTCTTTTAATGTATCTAAAAATATTATACATCCTGTTTTTGAGACACCCTTTATTTGCTATATGAAAAAACAGAATTTTTCATATTCTTCCTCTTCATCTAGGTCATATAGAAAATGTATTAATTTAGCCGCTCGCAAATAAATTCTTTTTGCATATACTAAATTATCAAAATAGATTACCAAAGGAAACTTCTCTTCTATCATTTTCATTATAGTAAGAAATATTCACTACTTTTCCTTTTTCCCTACA
>ERZ860076.1263-NODE-1263-length-12967-cov-2.822413_pt1 | contig 12967 bp, 15 predicted proteins | sample MGYA00509982_ERZ860076 | MGnify/ENA primary metagenome ERZ860076 (study PRJEB30046, sample SAMN00715193) | human gut metagenome | study: EMG produced TPA metagenomics assembly of the A metagenome-wide association study of gut microbiota in type 2... | reverse complement strand
CGAACCCACGTATCTAGCTTGGAAGGCTAGTGTTCTACCATTGAACTACACCCGCTTAATCTGAGCTTGGCGAAGAGAAGATATTAAGTCGGGGTGACAGGACTCGAACCTGCGACCTCCTGATCCCAAATCAGGCGCTCTAGCCAAACTGAGCCACACCCCGATAAGGCATTTATTTGTCTGCCTCGTCTCAACGCAAGTGTTATTATACATAAAGCAGGGGTGGTTGTCAACAACTTTTTATAAAAAATTTAAAATGCCGAAAAATATAGGAAAATAGCGCCATTTCTTGGAATTTGTCGACGGGTGTGGTACACTAGGCAATGCAAAAAGATTTTTAAAGAGGAAAAAACAATGGATAATTTTATATTTAGTGTGAATGTGACGATTCCGATTTTCCTGATTATTCTGTTAGGATATATATTAAGAAGGATCGGTTTTCTGACGGACGAATTTGTACGGGTGGCGAATAAATATGTGTTTATTGTCGCACTTCCGGTTATGCTGTTCCGGGATATTGCAGGTTCCGATGTGAGAAAGGATATGAATGTAAAGTTCTTCCTGTTCTGTATGATTGTGACGATCATTATGTTCTTTCTTGTGTGGGGCATTGCAAAGCTTACCCTGAAGGACAAGACAATGGTGGGTGCGTTTGCACAGGCAGGTGCGCGTGGAAGTGCGGCAATCCTGGGTGTTGCATTTGTGGAGAATATCTGTGGGGAGATCGGCATGACACCGCTTATGATCGTGGCGGCAGTTCCGTTCTTCAATATATTATCAGTCATTATATTGGTATTTAATGCAAATACAGAGGCAAATAAAGATTATGGTAAAATCAAGAACGCTTGTATCAACATTGCGAAAAATCCAATTATTATAGGAATTGTTCTGGGACTGATCGCATCACTGGTACGGTTGCCAATCCCGACGATTCCGGCACGGACACTCAATTATGTTGCGCAGACTGCAACACCGATTGCATTGCTGGCGGTGGGTGCCGGGTTTGACACGAAACAGGCGATTGCCAGACTCAAGCCTGCCCTTGGTGCAACTTTTATCAAACTGATCGGATTGCCACTCGTGTTTTTACCATTTGCATATAAGTTCGGATTTGCACCGAGTGAGATGGTAGCAATTTTGATCATGCTGGCATCCCCGACGACGGTGAGCTGTTATGTCATGGCGAAGAATATGGACAACGATGATATCCTGACTTCCAATGTTATTGTGCTTACGACATTGCTGTCGTCTGTGACACTTACCTTGTGGATCTTTATTTTGCGCTCGATTGGATGCATCTAAAAACCACGTAAATATGCGGGCTTCAGAGCATCTGAAAAAAACATGTTAAAAAATTCAAGAAAATGCTTGACAAATGGAAGCAAGGTATGTAAAATAGCAAGAGTGTTGAGCAAACAACACAAAAACGAATGGGATCTTAGCTCAGCTGGGAGAGCATCTGCCTTACAAGCAGAGGGTCATAGGTTCGAGCCCTATAGGTCCCATTTTCCACAAAAGGTATTGGCAAAGTAATATTTTGTTAAGTGGAAAATGTGAGACGCATCTTCGATGCGGATGCACACATCACTGCGTGATGGCGCAGACAATACCACAAGTAAATACATGGCGAGATAGCTCAGTTGGCTAGAGCACATGGTTCATACCCATGGTGTCGAGGGTTCGACTCCCCCTCTCGCTACTAATTTAGCAGAAGCTTCGGATTTTTCCGAAGCTTCTTTATTTTCTAGAAAATTGCCGTGCAATATTCCTGGAAAGCAAGCGTAGTAGAAAATTTTGTCGAAAAGGGTATGCTTTTACACTTTTATGTGATAATATAGTAAAAAATACGGTGCAAGAGACCGTGGAAGAAAAGGAGTAGAATGAAAATGACAAAGAAATGGGAAGTAACTGTAAACGGAATCAATAATGTAATTGAGTACAAAACAGGATTTGGTGCAAAAATTCTGGTAAATGGTCAGGCGTATAAAGTAAAATCGCAGAACTGGTTTGTTATGATGGTGGATTATCCGATTACAATTGATGGCACCGAATTTCGTGTTGTTGCAATTGGAAATAAAGTAGATCTGGCGGTAAATGGAGTATATCAGGATAGTGGAGAGCAGTATCAGCCATTACGGAAAACACCAACAATGTGCAATGTTTTTTTGGGGATTAGCTGTATTGCCGGATTCCTGCTTTGCGGATGGATTGGTCTGCTGATCGGAATTTTATTTGGAACGGTTTATGTAAAACAGGGACTGGCAGATAAAACCGGAAATGTGGTCGGTGCTTTTATCGGCTGTACGGTAATCCAGATTATAATTACAGTTGTTGTGGTATTCATTCAGCTTGGATAGCAAAGGAAGGTTTATATATGGAACAAAACTATGGAGAAAACTTTGACAGAGGATATGAGAATCAGGCAGCACCAAGACAGCAGGTAATTGTCATTGGGGAACCAATACCAGATAAGAGGACGACAAAAAATCTTGCCATTTGCTCGCTGGTGCTTGGGATTCTTGCCATTGTATTCAGTTTTTTACCTTATATTGGAATCATTCTTGCACTGATCGCATTGCCACAGGGAATTGTCAGTCTTGTGCAGAAACGTCCGGGCAAAGGACTTGCGATAGCAGGAATCATCACAGCGGTATTTGGAATCATCACGTCTGGATTATTTATTTTAATATATGTGGTTGCATTGCTGACTGTTTAATACAAAGGGATAAGAAAAGATATTGCAGATATGATTTCTCTGCAATATCTTTTTCTTTTGGAAAAAAACCGGATTGCAGGGGAGAAAAATTTTACGAGCAGGTGCAGTCTATTGACAATTTTTATCTTATTGCTACAATGCAGTTAGATAACACTAACTTGCAAAGAACATATATTACAAATAAAGTGACAGTAGATAATTGCGAAAATCATACCTGAAATTCAATTTCACAATTATCTGATAAAGCAACAGCAATGAAAGGAAGGTGTCTTATGAATCTGTCCGTTTTTTATGGAATTTTAATTCCATTTATAGGTACTTCATTTGGTGCGGCGTGCGTATTTTTTATGAAAAATGATATGAGTGAGCGGCTGTCCCGGATTCTTACAGGATTTGCAGCAGGCGTCATGGTGGCTGCATCTATCTGGAGTCTGTTGATCCCGGCAATGGAGCAGTCCGAAGGAATGGGAAAGCTCGCATTCGTTCCGGCGGTTGTTGGTTTCTGGGGAGGAATCCTCTTTTTACTTTTGCTGGATCATGTGATACCACATCTGCATCAGCACAGCAATAGTGCCGAAGGACCGAAAAGTAAACTGCAGAGAACAACCATGATGGTGCTTGCAGTGACATTGCATAATATTCCGGAAGGAATGGCGGTTGGCATCGTCTATGCCGGATATCTGGCTGGAAATGCAAAAATTACAGTGGCAGCAGCTATGGCACTGTCACTTGGAATCGCGATCCAGAATTTTCCGGAAGGAGCCATTATCTCCATGCCGCTTCGGGCAGAGGGAATGAAGAAGACAAAGGCATTTGCAGGCGGTGTGCTTTCCGGGATCGTGGAGCCGATCGGTGCAGTGCTTACGATCCTTGCGGCAGGGCTCATTATCCCGGCATTGCCGTATCTGCTCAGCTTTGCGGCGGGTGCGATGATGTATGTAGTTGTGGAAGAACTGATTCCGGAAATGTCTCAGGGGGAACATTCCGACCTTGGAACAATCTTTTTTGCAGTCGGTTTTACTGTAATGATGGCTTTGGATGTGGCACTTGGGTAAAAAAACTGTGAATAAATTTACCCTTAGATGTTATGATAGTTAAGTAATAATAAAGTAATATTTAACAGCTTTTTGACAATGGTGAATTTTTTGCCAGCCAGATAGGATCGGCAGCAAAAATTACAGAGTAAAAAGAGACAGAAAGAGGCAGAAAACAGCAGTATCGCAGTGTAATAATAGAATAGAGTAACTGTATCATGGGATAGATTAAAAACCGTGCAAACAATCCGTAAGGAGCTTGTTTGCACGGTTTTTTGCTGTGAATAAAAAAGGTTTCTTTGTAAATTGCACAAATTACCAAAAAACATATTGACAACATAGTGCCATAGTGATATGGTTAATTACACAAGTAATGAACTGATAAACAGCCGTTACAAGATTTATGTAATAATTATATTTATGAAACAAGACAAAACATAAACATCATGGCAACAGCAGAAAAGAAAGGAGCAAATCATGCATGAATGAGATTTTGACGCAGGAGAAATCCATATATCTGCAGATCGCGGAGATGATCGAGACAGATATTTTAAGAGATATTCTTCTGGAAGAAGAACGGGTGCCAAGCACGAATGAGCTGGCGAAGCTCTATGCGATCAATCCGGCGACGGCAGCAAAAGGTGTGAATATATTAGTGGATGAAGGTGTTTTATATAAGAAAAGAGGGATTGGAATGTTTGTGGCAGCAGGTGCGAAGGAAGCAATTTTAAATCGGAGAAAAAGTGAATTTTACGATAACTATGTGAAAAAATTGTTGGAGGAAGCAGCGAGCATCGGGCTTGGAAAAGAAGAAGTGATCCAGATGATCGCGGCAGGAAAATAGAAAGGCAGGGATATTTTTATGGAAACAATTGTATGTAATGGCATTGCTAAGAGTTATGGAAAAAAGCAGGTATTAAAGGACATTAACCTTACATTGGAAAAAGGAAAAATTTACGGTCTGATCGGAAGAAACGGCGCAGGAAAAACAACGTTATTATCTATTATGTCAGCCCAGAATCCTGCATCCGAAGGAACCGTGACATGGAACGATGAAAAAGTATGGGAAAACCGCAAAGCATTAGACCATATCTGCTTTTCCAGAGAGCTGTCGATCAATCTTTACGGAAGCGGCGTGAGCAGCATGAAAGTAAAAGATTACTTAAAAAATGCTTCCTATTATTATCCGGACTGGGATCAGGCACTTGCGGATGAACTGATCCGGAAGTTTGAGTTAAATACAAAGCAGCGCATTAATAAAATGTCAAAAGGCATGCTGTCTATGGTGACGATCATCGTGGCACTTGCGAGCAAAGCAGATTTTACGTTTATGGATGAGCCGGTTGCAGGTCTTGATGTTGTGATGCGTGATTACTTTTATCATAAATTAATGGAGGAATATACCGAGACAGGGCGTACCTTCGTGATCTCCACACATATTATCGAGGAAGCTTCTGATTTAATGGAAGAAGTTATCATGATCAAAAACGGGGAAATACTGTTAAAAGAAAACACACAGGAACTTTTAGAAAGAAGCTATCATGTGAGTGGTCTGGCAGAGGTTGTGGATGAGGCGACAAAAGGATATGATGTGCATCATGAGGAAAAAACAGGACGGAGCAAGAGCGTGACAATCCTTTTAAAAGAGGGACAGAAGCTGCCGGAGGGCTATGATGTTACCATTCAGCCGTTGAATCTTGAAAAACTGTTTGTATCGCTTTGCGGAATGGAGGCATAGATATGGCAGATAAGAGAATTTTGAAAAGAAACATCCGTTTCTGGGGAAAAGCAGGATTGCAGCTAACCGGTTTCATGCTGATTTTCATGGTAGTATATGGGTTTTTGTTTTATGAGGGAACCACCAGCGTATTCGAAAGCTTCTGGAAAACAGCCTATTTCTATGGTGGTATCATCAGTGTTTTATTTGCGCTGATCGGACCAATCTGTTATGTGGGCAGCTATCTTCCAATGGTCCTGTCGTTTGGATCAGGAAGAAAAGAAGCCGCTTATGGAGCACAGATTTTTTCCGTGGTCTATGTATTAAGCGCTTATATCATCATGATTTTTACAGGTTATATGTGCAGTGGAAAAGTGAACGGAATGTTGGATGTCCTGATCGCAGAACTGTTTGTTCTGATGACAGCACTCGGACAGTTGATCTCAGTTGCACAGATGCATTACGGCATGAAGGGTGTGATCATGGGAGTGCTTATCGTTGCATTCAGTTTTATCGGAGGAATCGCAGCGGGAATCGGATTCTTTGACACGATTCCTTCGCGGATCAATGGATTGGGTACAGGTATCATATGGACGTTTCTTGGCATTGGAGCAGTGGTCGTGGCAGCCGTTTATGGAGTCAGTCTGCTGGTACTTTTCCGGGAAATGAAGCGTTATGCGGTAAAAGCGTAAGGAGGGAGCAGGATGAATGGATTTTTGACACAGTGCAAGGTGAGAAAAGCAGAACTTTTGCAGTGTATAGGGTTTCTTGCAGCCGCATATCTGCTTGGACTTGTCATTTTGTGTATTGTGATGAATGTTGCAAAGGGAGAAGGAAGTGCGACAGTGGGAACCGGCATGGCAGGTGGTTTTTTTTTTCTTCCTGCATTTATTTGGAATTGCGATCTCTTTTATGCAGGAATTTAATGTGGCTGTTTCCATGGGAGCGACCAGAAAAAGCTTTGTCGCAAGCTATGCACTTTTTAATCTCTTAGAGATTGCAGTGCTGGAACTGGAAGTTATTTTATTTGGCTGGTTCGAAAAACTTCTGATCGGCGTTTTCTTCCCGCATACCGCAATGGAATTAGATATTACAGTATTTTTTACATGGAAATATCTGTTGGGAGTCATGCTTGGATTTACGATTCTGGAATTATTCGCAGGGGCAGTCATTTTAAAATATGGAATGAAAGTATTATGGGTGTTCTGGGCATTGTGGATGGCTGCCTGTCTGCTGCCGGTACGGATTGCCCATAATGAAAAAATTATGGGAAAACTTACAGAAATTGGTCTGTTTTTTGGAGGAAAAATCACACCGCAGGGAATTGTGGCAGCGTTGATTGTTTTAGCCATTATTGTTGCTGGAATCACTTGGAAAATTCTTCGGAAACAGCGGGTGACAGCATAAATTCCTTGACAAAATCCGGCGAACTGCATACACTATATTAGGAATGAAAATTGTTCCGGATAAATGAATAGCAAAGCGATGAACGGAAAGAGTAGGAATTTAGGCAGCGCAAAGAGAGAGACTGTCATCGGCTGAAAGCAGTCTTGCGAAAGAGAATTCACGAAGTGCCTCCGGGAGCTGGTCAGGGGAAAAGAAGTCTGTAGTGGCAGAACTTAAGTATTCTGGTTCGGATAACACACGTTACGTGTTTTAAGGGAAAATCAATTGATTTTTATTAGAGTGGAACCGCGGATTATTTCGTCTCTTAGGGGATGGAATGATCCGCTTTTTATTTATGAAAAAGGAGAATGATTATGGGATTCATTGAGCATATGAAAGAAGAATTTCAAGTGATAAAAGAGCGTGACCCGGCGATCAAATCGCCGATGGAAGTTTTGCTTTATCCAAGCTTTCGTGTTATGCTAAGTTACAGACGTGCACATAAACTATATTTAAAAGGACACTATTTCTGGGCGAGATTTCTTTCCCAGCGTGCAGCAAGAAAAACAGGCATTGAGATTCATCCGGGAGCAACGATCGGAAAAGGATTTTTCATCGATCACGGAAGCGGTGTGATCATCGGAGAAACGGCGATCGTTGGTGATAATGTTACATTATATCAGGGCGTAACATTAGGCGGTACCGGAAAAGAGACAGGAAAACGACATCCGACCATTGGCGATAATGTCATGATCAGTGCAGGAGCGAAAATCATTGGTTCTTTCACTGTTGGGGAAAATTCCAAGATCGGAGCAGGAAGCGTCGTTTTAGAGGAAGTGCCGCCGAACTGTACCGTAGTCGGTGTTCCGGGACGTGTGGTGAAGCGCGACAATGTGAAAATTCCGCGGAGCGATATGGATCAGTGTCATTTGCCGGACCCTGTCAAGGAAGATATCACCGTCTTGCAGAGAGAGAATGCGGAACTTGTCAACCGTGTGCTTGATCTTGAACGCCAGTTGAAAGAGGTTGATAAAAAAGCAAGCCAGAAATAAACAATATCTGCAGGCAGAAAGCTGTAAAATAGATTGGAAACACAGAGAATATAAAGTATAAAAAGAAATGGAGAATACAAATGGAAAACAATTTTAAATTTTACAATACACTTACCAAAAAAATCGAGACAGTCATCCCACATGAGGACGGCAAAATCGCAATGTATACCTGCGGACCTACCGTATACCATTACGCACATATCGGTAACTTAAGAAGTTATATCATGGAAGATGTTTTGGAAAAATCACTTCGTTATGTCGGATATGATGTGAAGCGTGTCATGAATATTACAGATGTAGGACATTTGGCTTCCGATGCAGATACCGGAGAAGATAAAATGTTAAAAGGTGCAAAGCGTGAGCATAAGACCGTTATGGAAATCGCAAAGTTTTATACCGACGCATTTTTTGAGGACTGCAAAAAATTAAACATCAAAACACCGGATGTTGTGGAACCAGCCACCAACTGCATTCCGGAATTTATTAAAATGATCGAGGGACTGTTGGAAAAAGGCTACGCATATCAGGCTGGCGGCAATGTTTATTTTGACACTTCCAAACTGGAAAACTATCATGTTTTTTCCACACAGGCAGAGCTTGAAACCTTAGTCGGCGTAAGAGATGATGTAGACGCAGACCCGAATAAAAAGAATAAGAACGACTTCGTTCTCTGGTTCACCAAATCCAAGTTTGAAGATCAGGCGTTGAAATGGGATAGTCCATGGGGCGTAGGTTATCCGGGCTGGCACATAGAGTGCTCCTGCATCAGTATCAAACATCTTGGCGAGTACATGGATATCCATTGCGGTGGTGTCGATAATATTTTCCCGCACCACACCAATGAAATCGCACAGTCAGAGAGTTATCTCGGACACAAATGGTGCAATTACTGGTTCCATGTGCAGCATTTGAATGATAAGTCCGGCAAAATGAGCAAATCCAAAGGAGATTTCCTGACAGTTTCCTTATTGCAGGAAAAAGGTTATGATCCGATTGTATACAGAATGTTCTGCTTACAGTCACACTACAGAAAACCTCTGGAATTTTCTTATGAGATCATGGATAACACAAAGGCAGCTTACAACAAGCTCGTAAAACGTATCGCCGGATTGAAAAAAGAGGGTGAAGTAGACCAGAAGGTATTTGCGGAATACAAGGCAAAGTTTGTGGATGCAATCTCAAACGACCTGAACACTTCCATGGCAATTACCGTTTTATATGATCTGTTAAAAGCAGATACCAACGATATTACAAAATACGAACTTGTCAAAGATTTTGATAAAGTTCTTTCCTTAAATCTGGAAAATGCAAAGAGTACAGAGACAAAAGAAGGCATCGACGCAGAACTCGAAAGCCTTGTTCTTGCCAAGATCGAAGAGAGAAAAGAAGCAAAGAAAGCAAAAGATTTTGCCAAGGCAGATGCCATCCGTGATGAACTGCTTGCAAAGGGCATTGTCATTAAAGACACCCGCGAAGGCGTTGTATGGCATAAGGCAGAATAAGGGAGAAAAAGATGGAGAGAGGAATCGATTCCTATTTAAAAGAACAATTTCAGATTCCGGATGTGGATATCCGCACCTATTCGCCACTGACACTGGCTTATATCGGGGATGGAATTTATGATCTGGTCATTCGCTCTGTGGTAGTGGCAAAGGGCAACACAAGAGCCAGTGAGCTTCACAAGCGGACCAGTCAGATCGTAAAGGCACATACGCAGGCAGAGATGATGGAAGTGCTGCTTCCGCTTCTTACCGAGGAGGAAACAGCCGTGTATAAGAGAGGGCGCAACGCAAAATCTTTTACCATGGCAAAAAATGCCACGATGTCTGATTACCGCAAAGCGACCGGTTTTGAGGCATTAATGGGCTATCTGTATCTGAAAGATGAATTTGAGCGTCTGGTTGAACTGGTGAAGGCAGGCGTGGATGGATTGAAACTAAAATTATAAAAAGAAAGGGAACAGTTACTGCGATAGCGCAGCAACTACAGAATAATTTCATGGGATATGAAGAACAGAAAATAGAAGGGCGTAATGCAGTGTTAGAGGCATTTCGTTCCGGAAAAACAATTGATAAGCTGTTCGTTTTAGACGGTTGTCAGGACGGACCGGTGCGCACGATCGTCAGAGAGGCAAGAAAGCATGATACGATCATTAATTTCGTAGACAAGGAGCGCTTAGACCAGCTTTCTGAAACAAAAAAACATCAGGGTGTCATAGCAGTGGCAGCCGCATATGAATATGCCGAGGTGGAAGATATTTTAAAAAATGCAGAGGAAAAGGGAGAACCGCCTTTTATCTTTATTCTGGATAATATTGAAGATCCGCATAACCTCGGTGCAATCATCCGTACTGCCAATCTGGCAGGGGCACACGGCGTGATCATTCCAAAACGCCGCGCAGTGGGACTTACCGCTACTGTTGCAAAGACTTCCGCAGGTGCGATCAATTATACTCCGGTCGCAAAAGTAACCAACCTGACAGCCACGATCAAGGAACTGAAAGAAAAAGGTTTATGGTTTGTCTGTGCCGATATGGGTGGAACCGAGATGTATAAACTTGACCTGAAAGGACCGATCGGACTTGTGATCGGAAACGAGGGCGAAGGAGTCAGCAAACTTGTAAAAGAGAACTGTGATTTTATCGCATCTATTCCAATGAAAGGTGACATTGATTCCTTAAATGCATCCGTAGCAGCAGGTGTGCTTGCATATGAGATCGTAAGACAGCGTTTACAGTAAAAATTTCCGGACGGATAATTAGGAAATTCTATACTGATTATCCGTTTCAAAGTGATCGAACAGGAGAAAAGCCGTGGAATCATACCAGAATCTCAGTGACGAAGAATTGATCCAAAGATTAAGAAATGGGGATGCCGGAATCATGGATTATATTTTAGATAAATATAAACCACTGGTGCGGAAAAAAGCGAATGCCATGTTTTTGATCGGAGGCGATACAGACGATCTCATTCAGGAAGGAATGATCGGTCTGTTTAAGGCAATCAGGGATTACAGGGAGGAGAGGGAATCCTCTTTTTTTCATTTTGCAGAACTGTGCATCACAAGGCAGATTTACAGCGCAGTGGAGGCTTCCAACCGGAAAAAACATGCGCCATTAAATTCTTACGTTTCTTTTTATTCGGAAATGACGGAGGAGGGACAGCCGTTAGCGGAATATCTTGAATCGGAGCGTTCGGATAATCCGGAGCAGCGGATCATTGAACAGGAGAACTTTGAACAATTTCTGAAAAAAGTGCGCGGAAGCTTGAGCAAAATGGAGTGTGCAGTGTTAGACGATTACCTGTCAGGATTAAATTATCAGCAGATTGCAGAAAAAATGAAAAAGTCTCCGAAAGCGATTGACAATGCATTGCAGCGTATCAAATCAAAAATCAGGGTATTTCGGAGTGATTCAGCTGTCTAATGTGAAGGTCATCCGTTGCTTTTAATCGAAAAAAGAGATGGAATATGTGCAATATGAACAAAATTAGATACAAAATTTTGTAACATTTGTGAACACTTATCGGGGAGAGTATGATATTATAATTCTCGTAAAAACCCCCCAATACATTATATATAGTTTTTGCTATACCCCATAGTAAAAATACCTTCTCCTAAGAGGACAGCTGATCGACAGGCTGTCCTTTTTACTATGTAAAAATATAAGTTAATGAAATATTAAGACACTTCAAATGTGTAAAGTGGTATATTGAATGTAGGCATAATTTTAAGGAAAAGAATGTAAGAGTGGATCGTATTGGATCGGTAATACTATGATTTAGGAGTTACATACTATGAAAAGAATCCGCCCGGATTATTACGATAAATTTACATGCATCGCAGATCAGTGCAGCATCACCTGCTGTCAGGAGTGGAAAATAGGCGTAGACGCAGATACAAACCGGAAATGGAAGAAGATTTTTCCACCGGAGGATGTCCTGCCACAGAAAAAGAATCTGAGTGCCTATACAACGAAAAAAGACGGCGGACGGGTGATAGAACTGACCGGAGAACACAGATGTCCTTTTTTAAATGAAAATAAGTTATGTAAACTTGTGACTGCATATGGAGACAACGTGTTATCGGAAACTTGCGCAGTATTTCCGAGGGAAGTACACCGCTTCGAGACGCATGAGGAAGAGACATTAATGCCATGCTGTCCGGCAGTCATTGACCTGTTGCGGGAAGAGGAACCGCAGAGGATTTATGCCGGGGAAACCGCACGTTTTTATATCCGGGAAAAGCTGACAGAGTTATTTCTGGATGAGGACTATCGTGTGGAGGAATCCCTGCTCTGTGGATTTTATATCATAAGGGAACTTTTCGATAAGTGTGGGCAGGATGAAGAATTATCAGAGCTTGCCGAAGATTATTTTTCCACAGAAAATCAGCAGCAGCTTCGGAGGGCAATTGCGGAGATAGAGCGTGATCCATTTGCAACGATGGAGGAACGGAATGAGCTGTTACAGGATCTTGCCGTCAATTACCGGAAAGAGGGATTATACCGGAATTATCTGAACCCGGTCATTGAGAAAGCGGAAGAACTTTCGGGGGTGTTTGAAAATATAGGAAATCCGGAAGATGCGGCAGGACAGAGTGCAGACCTGAAAACTGAAATGGCAGACAGGATGCATGCATTTGAAAGTGAATTTCAGGCATACAACCCACTGATGCGGAAATTCCTCATCAATGAGTTCAACGCAGACCTTTTGATGCCGGATGGAGATCTGGAGAGTCTGCTGGTGCAATATCAGTGGATCGCCATGGAGTACGGTGTGATCAGACACAGCATTTTTCTGCGCTGGCTGTTGGATGGACAAAAAGAGATTGCATATGAGACGGTCAGAGATTATATTGTTATTATCTGCCGTATGACAGGTTATGATGAGGAAGATATCTACGAATATCTGGAGAACAGTTTTGAGGAGCTGGTATGGGATTGGGGATATCTCGCATTGGTTGTTGGATAAAAATTCGGGCAATTGCGAAACTCTGAGAAAACGTGAATTAAATTACGGAAAGTTGACAAGAGCAAAAGAAAACACTGGGGAACCGCCGGTTC
>ERZ860076.1236-NODE-1236-length-13251-cov-3.056684_pt1 | contig 13251 bp, 9 predicted proteins | sample MGYA00509982_ERZ860076 | MGnify/ENA primary metagenome ERZ860076 (study PRJEB30046, sample SAMN00715193) | human gut metagenome | study: EMG produced TPA metagenomics assembly of the A metagenome-wide association study of gut microbiota in type 2... | reverse complement strand
TGGCAGCTCCGGCCTTTCCCTCCGCTCTGTTCCCGTGTGGATGATGCGTGAGTTCAATGAACAGCGTCCTTACGATTTGATAATCCTGCAGTACGGACTGAATGTGGCTACAGAGCGCGGACGGAATTACGACAAGTACATTGCCGGCATGCAGACAACGGTGCAGCATCTCAAGGAGGCCTTTCCGCAAGCAGCCATCCTCATAGTCAGCGTGGGCGATAGGGACTATAAGACCGAAGAAGGGGAGCTGCGTACCATGCCTGGCATCAAGAATCTGGTTCGTTATCAACAGAATTTGGCGGCGGATGAGGCTGTCGCTTTCTGGAACATGTTCGAGGCTATGGGTGGGGAAGGCAGTATGGCAGAGATGGTGCATGCCAAGCCGTCACTGGCCAATTATGATTATACGCACATCAACTTCCGTGGTGGAAAGCATCTTGCGGGATTACTTTATGAGTCTTTGATTTATGGCAAGGAACAGTATGACAGAAGGAGGGCCTACTATGAAGAGGAGCCATAAGGAGGATTCACGATTGTACGATTTACGATGTACGATTTGCTGCGCGGTGCTGGTGCTGATTGCGGCGATAGGGCCGCTCCATGCACAAGATGTATTGCCGGGCAGCCTTTCGTGTCATGTCGGCGGAACGGATTGTGATACTCTCTGCCTCTATTCCCAACGTACGGATACGGTGTCTGTCCCTTTGATAACTTTTCCCGCCGCATTCCGGCAAATGAAGGAGAATGTACTTACCGACAGTCTGGGTATTCTTAATCCTTTCTGGGAGAAGTTGCGTCTGTCTCGGCTGGGCGCTTCCGCTGATACGCTTCGCATCGTACATGTGGGCGACAGCCATATACGCGGCCATATCTTCCCCCGTACCACCGGTGCGTTGATGCAGGACACTTTCGGGGCAGTCTCTTATACCGATGTAGGTATCAACGGTGCATTTTGTACTACTTTCACCCGTCCGGACCGTATTGCTGATATTGCGGCTCTGCATCCCGACCTGCTTATTCTTTCCTTCGGGACGAACGAAAGCCATAACCGCCGTTACAATACAATGCTGCACTATCGCCAGATGGACGACCTTGTACGCATGCTTCGCGAGAAACTGCCGAATGTACCGATGTTGATGACCACTCCTCCGGGCTCTTACGAGAGTTTCCGGCAGCGTCGCCGTCGTCGGACCTATAAGATTAATCCGCGTACTGCCGTTGCCGTGCAGACCATCCGCCGCTATGCCGATGAAAACGGATTGGCGGTATGGGACATGTACGAAATACTTGGCGGTACCCACCGTGCCTGCCTCAACTGGCAGGAAGCCGGATTGATGCGTCCGGACCATGTACACTATTTGCCGGACGGTTACCGCCTGCAAGGCGAGCTGTTCTACCAGGCCTTGTTAAAAGCTTATAACGATTATGTGGAATATTGACGAATTTTTATCCGGATTGAATATAGACTTGGACCGTTTGCGCGATGTCTTCACTTATGACCCGCAAGCCCCGATGATATTCAGCAGTGGTATTTTCCTCTGGCTGTTTGTCGCTTTTATATTGGTTTATCTGTTGTTGCAACGCCGGACGACGGCGCGTTTGCTGTTTGTCACCTTGTTTTCCTATTACTTCTATTATAAAAGTAGTGGCACTTATTTCTTCCTGCTTGGACTGGTGACGGTCTGTGACTTTTTCATTGCATGCTTGATGGCACGCGAGGCTATTCCCTGGCTACGTAAGGCATGGGTTGTGTTGAGTCTGTTCATCAATTTGGGGTTGTTGTGTTACTTCAAGTACACCAATTTCCTGGGCGAAACTTTTGCCTCGCTGACGGGAGGCACGTTCACGACAATGGATATTTTCCTTCCGGTGGGCATCTCTTTTTTCACTTTTCAGTCGTTGAGCTATACGATAGATGTGTACCGTCGCCAGATAACGCCTCTGACCAGTTTGTTGGATTATGCTTTTTATGTTTCTTTCTTTCCCCAGTTGGTGGCGGGTCCTATTGTACGTGCCCGTGATTTCATTCCGCAAATCCGCCGTCCGCTGTTTGTCTCCAGGGAGATGTTCGGACGTGGAATCTTCCTCATCGTGAGTGGGCTCTTCAAGAAAGCGGTTATATCGGACTATATCAGCGTTAACTTTGTAGAGCGTATTTTTGATAATCCTACTCTTTATTCGGGGGTGGAGAATCTGATGGGTGTTTATGGCTATGCCTTGCAGATTTATTGCGACTTCTCCGGTTACAGTGATATGGCTATCGGCATTGCCTTGTTGCTGGGCTTCCATTTCAATATCAATTTCGATTCCCCTTATAAGTCCGCTTCCATTACGGAATTTTGGAGGCGGTGGCATATTTCGCTTTCCAGCTGGTTGCGCGATTACCTTTATATTTCTTTGGGAGGCAACCGGAAGGGGAAAATCCGCCAATATGCCAATCTCATCATTACCATGTTCCTGGGCGGCTTGTGGCATGGCGCTTCGTGGAATTTTGTACTTTGGGGAATGATGCATGGCGTTGCGCTTGCAGCCCATAAGTTCTGGATGACGCTTACCGGGCGTAAGAAGGGGACGGAGAGCCATGGCATCCACCGCTTCTTCGGAGTGCTTGTCACTTTCCATTTTGTTTGTTTCTGCTGGATATTCTTCCGTAATGCGGAGTTCTCCACATCAATGGATATGCTGAAGCAGATATTCACTACTTTCCGTCCGCAACTCTTCCCGCAGCTGGTAGAGGGTTATTGGGAAGTGTTTGCACTGATGGCATTGGGCTATCTGCTGCATTTTGTGCCCGACAGTTGGGAACGTGCTTGCACAAAAACAGTAATCCGCCTCCCCTTGTTGGGAAAGGCGGTACTGATGCTTGCTGTAATCTATCTGGTCATTCAGATGAAAAGTTCGGAGATACAGCCGTTTATCTATTTCCAGTTCTGATTACTTCTTCTCGGTCGCTGTGGAGTCTGCCTGCTGTCGGAAGGGTTCCCGGTAGTTGAGCCCGTCTCTCCGGTAGAGGCCGATGAGTCCGGCCAGTCGGGTAGTGAAGTTTGTATAATCTTTCTTTTCCAGTTGTGTCCATTGTACTTCGGCAAGGGCGGCCATACGGGGGAGAACCATATACTCTACCTGTTCGCTGGTCGGGATGTATTCTGTCCAAAGGTTGGCTTGTGTGCCGAGTATGTGCTTGGCTTGTTCTTCGGTCAGTGAGGCGGTAGGATTCAGACTGTATACTTTCTCCAATGGGACAAAGCCTCCGATGGCAAATGGTTCGTGCCGGGTATCCTCACTTTGGTAATAATCAAAGTAGCAATAGTCATTGGGTGTCATTATCACGTCGTGTCCCAGTTGGGCCGCCTTGATTCCTCCTGCCGAGCCACGCCATGACATAACAGTTGCGTTGGGGGCGACGTCGCCTTCCAGAATCTCATCCCAGCCGATAATCTGGCGTCCTTTACTATTGAGGAGCTTTTCGATACGTGTCATACAATAGCTCTGCAGACGGTCTTCGGCAGTATGGTTCTTGTCGGCTTTCAATTTTTCGGTTCTGATACGTGCCTGGCATTTGGGACACTTTTTCCAACGGGTGCGGGGAGCTTCGTCACCGCCGATGTGGATGTATTTGGAAGGGAATATGTCAATGATTTCGGCCATGACATCTTCGAGGAACTGCATGGACTTTTCGTTGCCGATGCACAGCACATCTTCGAATACGCCCCAACGTGGGCACACTTCATACGGTCCACCGGTACATCCCATTTCGGGATAGGCGGCCAGTGCGGCAAGCATGTGTCCGGGCAGGTCTACTTCGGGGATGACCGTGATATAGCGCTCCCCGGCATATTTTACGATTTCTTTGGCTTGCTCCTGCGTATAGAAACCGCCATACCGGGTGTTGTCATACTCTTCGGTGTTCCGGCCGATAACGGTACGGTCGCGCCAGGCGCCAATTTCCGTCAGCTTGGGATACTTCTTTATTTCTATTCTCCAGCCTTGGTCTTCGGTGAGGTGCCAGTGGAAGGTATTCATATTGTGAAGTGCCAGCAAGTCTATGTATTTTTTTACGAACTCAATGGGAAAGAAGTGGCGGCCCACATCGAGGTGCATGCCCCGGTAGCTGAAGCGGGGTTCATCCTGGATGCTGCCGGCAGGCAATAGGATAGAGGTGGCTTTGGTTTCGGCGGGGATTGATTTACGCAGGGTTTGTATACCGTAGAACACCCCGTTCTCGGTCTGTCCGTTTAGGGTCACCCGGTCGGCTTTGACGGTCAGCACATAGCCTTCCCGGTTGCCGATGGCCGGATCCAGTCCCAATGTGATGGCGCCTTTGGGCGCTTCGCTCCCCGGGGCAAGGGCTTCTGTCTGGAGGGTGTGGCCGGTGGACTGGCTGATGTATTCGGCCAAAAACTCGGCATTGCGTTTCAAAAGTTCATTGTGTTCGGGGTAGGCGATGATGGTACCGTCATTCAGGTTGAAGGGGGATTCCTGACTCAAGGCAACCTCCTGGGGCAGGGGAATGACTTGATAGTTGGCTGTTGTTTCTACTCCGCATGAAGAGCAGGCCAGGATGAGAGTGCCTGCAAGGAGCATGTGTGTAAGTTTTCTCATGGTATTGAACTGATTAAATTAGTGTCTGACAAATATACTAAAAAAATACTAAAGAGGCAGAGGAGAAGGGGATAAATGCATGCTCATACCTCAGTTCTTCTTTGCTCTGTACTCCTTGGGTGACATTCCCGTGTGTTTCTTGAAATATCGTCCGAAGAAAGACTGGTCGGGAAAACGATATTTGTCGGCAATCTCTTTCAGTGACATGCCGGTGGATTGCAGTGCCATTTTCAGTTCCAATATCAGGTTTTCGTCAATGATTTCTTTGGCAGAATCTTCTGCCACTTGTTTGGTGATGGCAGATAGGTAGCGGGTCGAAATGCAGAGTTGGTCAGCATAAAAAGCGACATCCCGCTGGGTAGTACAGTACGTATGTACCAGATTTATGAACTTTTTGAACAATTCTTCTTTCCGGTTACTGCCATTGATTTGCTCTTCCGTAAAGTAACGTTGAACCTTGTCGTAGGTGTCGAGAAAGAAAATTTGCAGCAGGTTTTGTGCAATGGCTTCGCGATACAGATTTTCAGAATCGCGGTAGATGGCATTGCTTGCCGTGATGAGTCCTGTGATAGCACGAACCGGTTCGTCTTCGGTATGCGTATAGCATGCATTCTCCTTTATAAAATGTATGAAGGGCGGCTCTAAACGGAAGCATGCCGTCTTGAACATTGTCTCGGAATAGGCAAAGAAGTCCACCAGGAAATCTTTACTCGCACTTGTCAGTGAAATAATGGAACTTGGAAGCAGCGTAATGTGCGTATTGGGTACAATATGATATTTTCTTAAATCTATTGTGATAATTGCTTCTCCACGGGTGCAGAACATCAGTGCTCCATTGTTCATTTTCAGAAGACGTTCCCGGAAGAATTCCAGCTTGTCTGTTCCGGCTCTGAACGTTTCTTGTTTGGTAGTCAGTAATGGGTTCATATTTTAGATTGTTTATGATTTGCGGTCACAAAGGTACGAGTTCTTTTTGGATTGTTAAATAGCATGTTCCGAAAATGAACAGTCGTGTACCTCCAATGAAACAAAAGGTTGTTCAAAAACGGCATACCTTTGCTGCCGGCTTAAAAAATAAAAGATAAAGCCGGCGTATTATTTTTTTTAAGATAAAGAGTATGATAACAAAAAAGAGTATGATGAAACAGATGATGACCGTCATCTGTAGTGCAACACTGGCAGCCTGCGGCAGCGCGCCTGCCGTGCAACCCCAGTCGGAATATCAGGTGATGACTATTTCGACTACCGACAGAGAACTGCAGACAATCTATTCCGCAGCCATCCGCGGACGGCAGGACATCGACATCTATCCGCAGGTGTCTGGTACACTCACCAAACTTTGTGTGGAGGAAGGACAGACCGTGCGTCGGGGGCAAGTCTTGTTTATTATCGACCAGGTGCCCTATCTGGCAGCCTTGCGCACAGCAGAAGCCAATGTGGAAGCTGCCCGTGCCGGCGTGGCCACTTCGCAACTGACATATGACAGCAAGAAGGAGCTTTATGCCCAGAAGGTGATTTCCGAGTTTGACTTAAAGACTTCCTACAACAGCCTGCTGACAGCGAAAGCCCAGTTGGCCCAAGCCGAGGCGCAGCAGGTGAATGCCGCCAATAACCTCTCTTATACAGAAGTGAAGAGTCCGGCAGATGGAATGGTAGGTACGCTCCCTTATAGGGTGGGGACGTTGGTCAGCGCCAGTTTGCCCAAACCACTGACGACCGTATCCGATAATTCTAATATGTATGTCTATTTCTCCATGACAGAGAATCAGTTGCTTGACCTCACCCGCCGCTACGGCTCCAAGGATAAGGCGCTGGCAGAGATGGACTCTATCGAATTACAGCTCAATGACCGTTCTGTCTATCCGCAAGAAGGTAAGATAGAAACTATCAGTGGTGTAATTGATACCTCTACGGGTACAGTCAGTCTGCGTGCCGTGTTCCCCAATAAAGAGGGATTGCTGACCAGTGGCGGTTCGGGCAACGTCATCATCCCGGTACGGAAAGAGAACTGCATCGTTGTTCCCCAGAGTGCCACTTACGAAGTACAGGACAAGGTCTATGTATATAAGGTAGTTGACGGCAAGGCGCAATCAGTTCCCGTGCAAGTGACCCGTGTGAATGGAGGTCAGGAATATATCGTAGAGAGTGGCTTGAAAGTGGGGGACACAATTGTGGCCGAAGGTGTGGGTTTGCTGCGTGAAGGTACCTCCGTCCAACCCAAAACGAATGAATGATAATTTTTAACCGATAGAATATGAATCTTAGAACTTTTATAGAACGCCCCGTTTTTTCGGCAGTCATCTCCATTACGATTGTCATTCTGGGCATCATCGGATTGTTCACCTTGCCCGTTGAGCAATATCCCGATATTGCGCCGCCCACCATCATGGTGAGCACCACTTACTATGGTGCCAGTGCGGAAACCCTTCAGAAAAGTGTTATCGCTCCGTTGGAAGAGGCCATCAACGGTGTGGAGGACATGACTTACATGACTTCTACTGCCAGCAATGCAGGGTCGGTTTCCATTACTGTTTACTTCAAGCAGGGTACAGACCCGGACATGGCGGCGGTCAATGTGCAGAACCGTGTGTCCAAAGCCACGGGGCAGCTTCCTGCCGAAGTAACCCAGGTGGGTGTCACCACCAGCAAGCGGCAGACCAGTATCTTACAGATGTTCTCTTTATATAGCCCTGATGACAGCTATGACGAGAACTTTCTTGCCAACTATATCAGTATCAATCTGAAGCCGCAGATTCTCCGTATCTCCGGTGTGGGCGATATGATGATTATGGGTGGTGACTACAGCATGCGTATCTGGATGAAACCGGATGTCATGGCGCAGTACAAGCTGATACCTTCGGATGTGACGGCTGTGCTGGCAGAGCAGAATATCGAATCGGCCACCGGGTCGTTTGGTGAGAACTCGGATGAGACGTATCAATATACCATGAAATATACGGGACGCCTCATTACTCCTGAGGAGTTCGGCGACATCGTCATCCGTTCTACCGAAGACGGCGAGGTGCTGAAACTGAAGGACATCGCCGATATAGAGCTGGGTAAGGACAGTTATGCCTACAAAGGTACCATGGATGGACATCCCGGTATCTCCTGCATGGTGTTCCAGACCGCGGGCTCCAATGCCACGGAAGTGAACCGGCAGATTGACCGGCTCCTTGAAGAAGCACGCAAGGACTTGCCGAAAGGCGTGGAGCTTACCCAGATGATGTCCAGCAACGATTTCCTCTTCGCCTCTATCCACGAAGTGGTGAAAACGCTGATTGAGGCTATTATCCTGGTTATCCTGGTGGTTTATGTCTTTTTGCAAGACATCCGCTCTACGCTGATTCCGCTGGTAGGTATCGTTGTTTCACTGATTGGTACGTTTGCTTTCATGTCCGTTGCCGGATTCAGTATCAATCTGATTACGCTGTTTGCGCTGGTATTGGTGATTGGTACGGTGGTGGATGACGCCATTGTCGTGGTGGAGGCGGTGCAGGCACGGTTTGATGTGGGCTATAAGTCCTCCTATATGGCAAGTATCGATGCGATGAAGGGCATCAGCAACGCGGTTATCACTTCTTCACTGGTGTTTATGGCGGTGTTTATTCCGGTATCGTTCATGGGAGGGACTTCCGGTACGTTCTATACCCAGTTTGGGCTGACGATGGCGGTGGCCGTTGGCATTTCGGCGATTAATGCGTTGACACTCAGTCCCGCACTTTGTGCCTTGCTGCTGAAACCTTATATCAATGAGGATGGGACGGAGAAGAATAATTTTGCTTCGCGCTTCCGCAAGGCATTCAACACGGCTTTCGAGGCGGTGGTCGAGAAGTATAAGAAGATAGTGCTGCTGTTCATCAAGCGCCGCTGGCTGGGTTGGTCGTTGCTGGCACTTTCGGTAGTGCTGCTGGTATTCCTGATGAATACCACCAAGACCGGACTGGTGCCCGACGAGGACCAAGGAACGTTGTTTGTCAACGTTAGCACCGCTCCGGGTAGCTCGCTCAAGACGACAAATGACATTATAGACCGCGTGGAGAAGCGTCTGGAAGACCTTCCTCAGAAATTGCACTTGCAGAAAGTTGCCGGTTACGGTCTGCTGTCCGGGCAGGGAAATTCTTTCGGTATGATTATCGTGAAGCTGAAACCTTGGGACGAGCGTACGGCAAAGGAAGACCAGGTGCAGGCAGTCGTCAACCAGATATACGCTCGCACGGCGGATATTAAGGATGCTACAGTCTTTGCCATTGCTCCGGGTATGATTCCGGGCTATGGTATGGGTAATGCGCTGGACTTGAATGTGCAGGACAAGCAGGGAGGGGATATGAACACCTTCTTCCAGACCACCCAGCAGTATCTGGCGGCACTGAACCAGCGTCCGGAAATTTCGATGGCATACTCCACGTTCGATGTACGTTATCCGCAGTGGACCGTCGAGGTGGATGCTTCCAAGTGCAAACGTGCCGGGATTACTCCCGACCAGGTGTTGTCCACACTGTCGGGCTATTATGGCGGGCAATATGTCTCCAACTTCAACCGTTTCTCCAAAGTTTACAAGGTAATGATTCAGGCCGACCCGAAGTTCCGTTTGGATGAGGCTTCACTGAACAATGCCTTTGTGCGCATGTCCAACGGTGAGATGGCTCCGTTGAGCCAGTTCGTTACGCTGACCCGTTCCTACGGTGCCGAGTCCTTGAGCCGCTTCAACATGTTCAACTCCATTGCCGTGAATGCCATGCCTGCTGAGGGATACAGTACCGGTGACGCCATCCGTGCCGTACAAGAAACGGCGGAGATAGCCTTGCCGAAGGGATATGGCTATGACTTTGGTGGCATCACCCGCGAGGAAAGCCAGCAGAGTGGTACTACAGTCATCATCTTCGGTATCTGTATCTTGATGATTTACTTGATTCTGAGTGCGCTTTACGAGAGCTTTCTGATTCCGTTTGCCGTTATCCTGGCCGTTCCTGCGGGCCTGATGGGGTCGTTCCTTTTTGCCAGGATAGCCGGGTTGGAGAATAATATCTATTTACAGACGGGACTTATCATGCTGATAGGTCTGTTGGCAAAGACCGCTATTCTGTTGACGGAGTATGCCGCCGAGCGCCGTAAAGCGGGAATGGGGCTGATTGCTTCTGCCGTCAGTGCGGCAAAGGCGCGTTTCCGTCCCATCCTGATGACGGTACTGACGATGATTTTCGGCCTTTTCCCCTTGGTGGTTGCCACGGGTGTCGGAGCCAACGGTAACCGTTCATTGGGTACGGGTGTTGTCGGTGGTATGTTCATCGGCACATTGGCGCTGCTGTTCATTGTTCCTGTCTTGTTCATCAGTTTCCAGTGGTTGCAGGAGCGGCTTCGTCCTGCCCAATCCGTCCCGACGAGCGACTGGCAGATTGAGGAAGAGATGAAAGTAAGCCGGAAGGAGATAGAAGAATCACATTAGTACATTATCGCGTAACTAACATAAAAAAATAATGAAGAAACAATTCATATTATTAGCTGTCGCCGGCTTGGTACTGACCAGTTGCGGCATCTATACCAAATACCAGCGCCCGGAGGACATCACGACCGATGGACTTTATGGACACGATTTGGACGGGCAAAGTCTGGATAGCCTGAGTCTGTTTGCGGCATCGGACACTGCCTCCATCGCTTCCCTTTCCTGGCGCGAGCTTTTTACGGACCCGCAATTACAGTCGCTCATCGAACAAGCCTTGCAAGGCAACACTGACCTGCTTTCCGCCCAACAACGTATCAAGGAGGCAGAAGCCACGCTGATGTCGGCCAAACTTTCGTACCTGCCTTCGTTTATGCTCACTCCGCAGGGTGGCGTCAGCAGTTTCGACAATTCCAAAGGCTCGTGGACCTATTCCGGCATTGCCTCGGCAAGTTGGGAAGTCGATATTTTTGGTAAGTTGACCAATGCCAAACGCCGTTCCAAAGCGCTCTACCTTCAAAGCTTGGAGTACGAACAAGCCGTCAGCACTTCGCTGATAGCTAATGTGGCCAATCTGTACTACACCTTGCTGATGCTCGACGAGCAATACCGCATTTCCGAAGAAACAGCCGCCAGTTGGCGCGAAAGTGTACGCACCATGCGAGCCATGATGGCTGCAGGCATGACGAACGAGGCGAGTGTCTCGCAATCCAAAGCCAACTGTCGTCAGGTAGAAGCTTCGCTGCTCGACCTCCGGCAGCAGGTAAAGGAAGTGGAGAACAGTCTCTCCATTCTGTTGGGCGATGTTCCGGGCACCATTGAGCGTGGCCGGTTGGCGGGGCAGGAGTTCCCGCAGGAACTTGCGGTGGGCGTACCTCTGCAATTGCTTTCCCGCCGTCCCGATGTGAAAAGTGCCGAACTCTCGCTGGCATCCGCTTTCTACAGCACCAATGCCGCCCGTTCTGCTTTCTACCCCTCCATCACCCTGAGCGGTACAGCTGGCTGGACCAACTCGGCAGGAAGCATGATTGTCAATCCAGGAAAACTACTCTTCTCCGCCATCGGTTCGCTGACACAACCCTTGTTCAACAAAGGGCTGAACGTGGCACAGCTCAAGATAGCCAAAGCACAGCAGGAAGAAGCCAGGCTCGCTTTTCAGCAAGCTTTGCTCAATGCCGGTAGCGAAGTGAACAATGCTCTGACCCAAGTGCAGGTAGCCCGTGGAAAGACGGAGCTCCGCGCAAGGCAGATAACTTCACTGGAAACTACCGTCTGCAGCACCCGGTTATTGATGCAATACGGCACTTCCACCTATTTGGAAGTGCTCACTGCCCAGCAGGGGCTACTCTCTGCCCAACTGACACAGGTAGCCGACCGCTTTGATGAAATACAAGGTATCATCAACCTCTATCAAGCCCTCGGTGGAGGGCGGGAGTAAAATATACTCTTTCTCATCTTCATTCTCTCGCCCCTCTATCAATCCGGCATTTCCTTTTTTTGTGGGAATCCGATGGTAGAGGGGCTTTCATATAAGCGGGCTATGGCAAAAAAACTACGGTTTCTTGCCGTCAAACCGGGACAAACTTTATAACTTTGCGGCATACGACATAAAAATCTATCTATTATGAACTGCAAATCCTTGTTTTTTCTGGTTGTTTTTTCCCTGACCCTTATATCAGGGGTGTTTGCTCAAAAGAAAGTTTCTATTCTTGGCGATTCCTATTCCACTTTTTACGGTCATGTCTCTCCTGCCGCCAATCTCTGCTGGTATGGAGTTCCCGGCGAAAAGAAAGAGAATGATGTGACAAAGGTGGAGGAAACCTGGTGGTACCGTTTCATCCATGAGCACGGCTTTCAGTTGGAACGCAACAATTCCTATTCCGGCTCCACCGTCTGTCATACCGGTTACGAGAAAGCTGATTACTCCGACCGTTCTTTTATCACCCGTATTCACAACCTCGGCACCCCCGACATAATCCTTGTTTTTGGCGGTACCAATGACAGTTGGGCAGGTGCTCCCATTGGCGTATACCAATATGATGGCTGGACGAAAGCCGATTTGTATAGCTTCCGTCCTGCCTTTTGCTATCTGCTTGCATCTCTCAAGCAGCTCTATCCTGCGGCCAGGATTTATAATATTACCAATTCTGAATTATCCGAAGAGGTAACTGATTCCATGGATGAAATTTGCCGGCACTATGGCATCGAGAATATTCGTTTGCACGACATTGATAAACAATGGGGGCATCCTTCTGTGCAAGGAATGCAGAGTATCGATGCTCAGGTTTGGGAGTCTGTCTCCCCGATATTGGAGGCTTCTGTTTCTTTGCCTGCCAAGAACTAAGGACAGACTCATTGGGAGTTATCCTTTTCTATCCTAAATGCTAATCTTTCCACTGCCGTATTCTTTTCTTTCCACAGCTGTGGAAAGAAAAGAATACGGCAGTGGAAAGAAAGTAAAATCCTTGTGGCAAGAAAAATAATTAGTACCTTTACTGCCAGCTTCTGCCGATTTCGAGAACATTTCTTCCCCAAGTTTGCTGCAAGTTTCCCTCAATTCTCTATAAACCATTAATTTAAATTATTTTATGAGTGCTTATTATGACCTTTATGAAACGCCTGTCCCCGAAGGCGAGGAACCGAAGTCGCTGCATGCCCGTGTCTGTTCCAAGGGAACCATTTCTGGTAAAGAGTTCATGGAACGGGTTTTTCGTGAAGAACATATGCCCCACGCCATGGTTGTGGGTATTGTGCAAGCCATCACCACTACGCTTGGAGACTGGCTGGCAAAGGGCTATACGGTGGAGATAGAGGGACTTGGCTTCTTCAGCACCACGCTGAAGTGTACCCATCCGGTGATGAATAAGAAAGAAGTACGTGCGGAGTCGGTCAAGATGTCCACGGTGAAATTCCGTCCCGGCATCGAATTCAAACGTTATGTGGCAGGTAAGATGGAGTTGGAACGTGCGGATAAACGCTTTTTCCCGGATAAACCGAAAGCAATGGGCGACATGGTTGCCCGTGAAAAAAGCATGATGGACTTTCTGGAGGCTAATGTCTGTATTACTCGTGCAGAATATTCCCGCCTTGTCCATGTCACCGCCCGCCGGGCTTCGAGGGATTTGCAGACATTTATCGATTCCGGCGTGATTCGCAAGCGTGGTGCCGGCCGTTCAGTGGTCTATGTCAAGGGGTGAACTTAGTATATT
>ERZ860076.1235-NODE-1235-length-13256-cov-2.538596_pt1 | contig 13256 bp, 9 predicted proteins | sample MGYA00509982_ERZ860076 | MGnify/ENA primary metagenome ERZ860076 (study PRJEB30046, sample SAMN00715193) | human gut metagenome | study: EMG produced TPA metagenomics assembly of the A metagenome-wide association study of gut microbiota in type 2... | reverse complement strand
AAAAAAAGAAATCAAAAAATGATTTCTTTTTTCTTCTTGGTATGATATAATTTAAATGTGATAAATTAACTTTAAAAAGGAGTCGATATATATGAAAAAAAATAAAAGAATATTGCTAGCGATTATAACAATATTAGTATCAACAATGTTATTTACAAATAGAACAGAAGCAAGAACTATAATGCTTTTAAATTGCCGATATGTTGAGCAGTGCACAAGTGAGGCTTGCAATATCACTAGTTTTATTAGGTATACGAGTAACAAAGGAAATATTAATTGGGGTGGAATATATGCTGCCGGTCAACACGATTCGGCATTTGATTTGATTAAGGCTTATAAAAATGAAACAAAGATTATTGCAATTGGTCTTAGTGATTTGGAAAGTGATGATTATTGCTGGATAAATGATTATTCAAATATTGACGAAAAATGTAAAGAAAGCAGAAGTATTGGTTGGGAAGGGAAGAGTACCTATTTCGATTTCTTAACTGCTGGCATCTGTCCAAGTGGCATTAGATATGAGAAGGTGGGTAGTGAAATAGTTCCAGCAGGTAAAGATGGCACACTTACTTCAGATACTTTATATTTAGATGAACCTAAGTATGTTATTTATAAATATACTGATACCAAAGGAAATATAAGAAAAGTGGCAGAAGGATATAATTCGGATGGAAAATATTGTGTAATAGGTCCCGACTTAACTAGGACATTTAATGATGAAGTTTTGTATCATCAAGTGGAAATTTTAAGAAATAGTATTAATGAAGATAAAAAATTAAGTTTTTTCGATGTGGATACAAATTTTAATAATTTAATAATTTCAAATAGAGGTGCAAGTACTGCATTTGGAGACAAAATGCCAAAGTGCAAAGATGAAGATGACTGCCGCAAAAATCATGGATACGAAATCATTATTGATAGTAATGATAGTAATGGTCGTATAAAAGACGGGGTGAAAAAATGGTTATCTACTAATAATGAAAAATTTAAAGCATTTGAAAAAATTGCAAATATTGTTAGCGATGAAACATTTATATCTGAAATAGAAACACTAAATGATAATGCCGAATCAGGAAAAGTATATAATTTTAAAAGAATTAGCAAAGAAAATATGATTTCTAAAATTGAAGAAGCATATGATGGCTTAGAAAATGCTTATGCGGAAGGAAATGACTTTGTAGATTGTGCAACAGAAAAAGGAACATCAATTACTTCATCATTTACGAGTTGTAAAATATATCAAGAATATTTAGAAATAGATCAAATAAGTGAATTGATAAGAAATTCTTCAAACAGAGATATGGAGCATATGATCAATCAAAATTATATAGTTGAAATGATAGTTAACCAGGTAAATGAAGAAATAACAAAGCAGATTTCGTCAGAAGGTTTAAAAATTAATTTATTAGATGCCAGCAGAGATTTAAAAAAGTATACAGCAATGTTTTACTATGCGGTATCATATATGGATTCTAATCCCAATGCATACTTTCTAAACGCAGATCAAACAGAAAGAATAAAAGTATTATTAGATAAGTTTGAGACACTAGTAGAAAAAGAAGTACTAGACATTTATCCAGTAACGAGTTGCGAAGGATTGTTAGGAGAAGGTTTAATAAATAGAATAAATAGCTATTTAAACATAATCAAAATAGCGGTTCCTATAATACTAATAGGATTTGGCATAATTGAATTCACAAAAGCAATTTTTTCTGAAAATGAAGATACTATGAAGAAGGCTCAAAAACAATTCATCAAAAGAATAGCAATAGCAATATTAATTTTCTTTGTTCCAACAATTCTTAATTTGTTATTAACGTTGGCAAATAAGGTATGGCCAATCATTGTACCAAGCACATGTGGTATAAATTAAACATAGGAGGTAATAAAAATGTATTTTTTAGGAATATTTCAAGATATAGGTGATACAATCGCACAAGCCTTTAGAAGCCTTATGGGCAACATTGTTGTAAAAATATATGAATTAATTGAATATATGTATTTACTATTTAATTATTTGGCAAAGGCAGAAATATTAGATAACAGTTTTATTACTGGAATTTACCAAAAGGTTGGAATGATTTTGGGCTTATTTATGATTTTTAAGCTTACTTTTTCCTTGATTCAATCATTAATAAATCCTGACAAGCTAACTGATAAAAAGACGGGTTTTTCTCAAATTATTATGAGATGTGTAATTGCTATAGTTTTGTTAGGAATCACACCATCATTGTTTAGGGAAGCCTTTAAAATTCAAAATTTCATAGTTGGTTCTTCTAATAAAGACAACATAATATATAAACTTGTTGTTGGCAAAAATGTGACTGGTGATTTTGAATCCATGGGTAGAGTAATTGCGAGTAATTTATACTTTTCATTTTTTACGGATGAAGATAATAATTTAAATAAAGGTATTAAAGATACAATTATAGAAAGTGAAGCTAATTATTATGATAGATTTAGAACCGACAATTATGAAAATTTAGTAGCAGATGTAGAAAATCGTAATTTATCATTTTCTGATACTTTACCTTATTTAACTATACAAGAAAATGGAAAGTATGTTATTGAGTTTGATTGGCTTTTATCGCTACTATTTGGAGTGGTTTTTCTATATTTAATGTTTACTTACTGTATACAAGTAGCAACAAGAGTTATACAATTAGCTTATTTACAATTAATAGCACCAGTTCCAATATTGTCATATATTAGCGATCCTGATGGTGCTTTTCAAAAATGGTTAAAGCAATGTGCAACAACATTTTTAGATTTATTACTAAAGTCGAAAAAGCTAACTGATACTTCAACTTTTCCTCTAGTAATATATTTTATAATGGCTATTATAGATGATGTTATAAGTCAATTTAAACAAGCATCTGGGATAATATTTGATAGTACTGGAATACCAACAGATGACCACGGCTTGTTAGTGATAGTAAAAATATTTATAATTTTAGGTTTACTTATGTTTGCGAAGAGAGTACCAGAGTTATTAAAAGATTTATTTCCTAATTTTGGTGGAGGAGCCGCCAGTCTTGGTTTTGGACTTAAGAACCCTAAAAAGATGCTTGATGATATTCCAGGCTTAAAAGGTGCAGCTACCTTTGGACTTGGTGCTGCAGCTGGTGGAATAGCTGGAATGGCATCGGGTATAAAAAATGGTTATGGCGTAAGAGGAAAAATTGCTGGAGCATTTGGAGGATTTAATCGTGGAATAGCCGGTGGAGCAAAAACAAAAGGGAACATATTTAAAAATGTACAAGGTGGTATGAGTAGTACAAGACAGGCACGTCAAAGAGCTTTAGATAAACGAATGTATAAAATTGATAACAGCGATTTAAATAAAGAATATCAAGATAATATGGAAATTATTAACGCAGAGAAGGCAATTAAGGATGAAGCACAATCGCAATTACTAAAAGTGGGCGGAAAGTATGCTGATAATCGACTTATAGGTATGAACAATAGAATTAATTATTTAAAGCAACACATTGGCGAGAATGATGAGAATGGTAATAAGATTACACAATCAAGAATATTTACTCAAGAGGCGGCATATAAGGGATTACTTGACAAAGAAACACAAAATCTTGTTGATACTCATGGCAAAGATATTACTACAATATCTGAAAATATGCAAAAAATGCAAAATAAATCCGGAAAAACAATTAGAACATTTAGTGATGTTGATTCAACTGCATCAGCAGCAAAAACAAAGAATACAACCATTGTTAGAGATATTACCAGCAAACAATATCAAAAACAAAAAATGCAGGATAAAAAGAGTAAAATTAAATAGGAGTGTGATACATAGTGAACGGATATTTAGTACCTGCTAATGCTAAAAGAGGTACATTGATATTTAATATATTTAGACCATTTGATTTAATTATGTTTGGCACAGGAATGGCAGTAACATTATTATTATTAGTACTTGTGGATTCTAATAATACTATAATGATATTGTTATCATGCCTACCAGTAGGCGTAACTGGCCTACTGGTAATACCAATACCTAATTATCATAATGTCTTATGTGCTATACAAAGTATATTTAGATTTTTCACAGAAAGAAGAAATTATATATGGAGAGGTTGGTGTTTTTATGAAAAATTCGGCGACGACAAAAAATAGTTCAAAGTATACTGAAGATTGGTTACCAATTAAATCTATTGCCAATGGTGCAATAATACTTGACAACAAACAAAAAGTAACAGGAATCAAAATTAAACCCAGAAATATCTTTATTCTAGATCAAGGTACTCAAGATAATACCATAATAGCTTTAAAGAATTTCTATAACACAATTGACTTTGAGTTTTGGTTAATATCTGCAGATAGACCAGTAGATTTAAATAATTATCTTGCTAGATTACAATTATTATATAATCAGACTCCTAATCCCGCTGTTAGAAAATTAATTAATCAAGATATAGACAAGGCTAATGATTTTATGAATAATAATATTACTGATACTGAGTATTATATATTATTTAAAGATAAAAATGATGATTTAATTCAAAAAAGACTTAGAACTCTAATTACAGGACTTGCTAGTGCAGGATTAGAAGCTAAGCAAGTATCTAATGATGATTTAAGAATAATACTTGATAATTTCCTTAATAGCGGAATGACAACTAATTTTGGGACGGTGATTGCATAATGAATTTTAAAAGTGAACTAGCTCCGAAAGGATTGCAATTTAATCCAGCAGACTTTGTTATTAGTGATAGATATGCTACAATACTAACAGTAATATCTTATCCAAGATTAATTGGTCCAGGATATTTATCTAATTTAACTAATATGTCTGGTGTAAAAGTAGTTATTAAACATATTCCATTACCATTTTCAGTACTTGCTAAAATGTTAAATAAAGAAATAGCAGACTTAAAAAGTAGATATCAACAAGAAAAAGATAGAACTATTCAAGAAAGAATAAGACAAGATGTTGATTCATTAGAATATTTTATTCAGCAGTTTACTGCTTCACAAGCAAAAACATTTGACTTTCAAATGCATATCATGATTACTGCTGATACAAAAGAAGAATTAGAAAATAAAAAAGTTAGTATTAAGAACTATCTTGATGCTATGGAAATGAGAGCAATACCTCTTAGATTTGAACAAGAAAGAGTACTAAAATCTATACTTCCTATATTTGATAAACAAATAATAGAAACTAGAATAGGTACACCTATGCCATCTCCAACAATGGCAGCTATGTATCCATTCATCTTTGATAGTATCAAAGATGATGGACTATCAACACTTCTTGGAGTAGATTTTTCTGGTGGTGTAGTACTATTTAATCAGTTCTTATATCAAATAAGAAAAGAAAGTAATAGGAATAATGCTAATATGATTATATTAGGTACTTCAGGTTCAGGTAAATCAACAGCAGCTAAACTAATACTTCGTAGTCATATTAGAAATGGTTACCAAATAGTAGCGGTTGATCCCGAAGGTGAAATAAGCGAAATGACAAGAATGTATGGAGGAGATGTCATAGACTTAGGTAAAGGTGGAGAATACGGAATGGTAAATCCACTTGAAATAATAATGGATGCCGATGAAAATGAAATTAAAACAGGATTAGGATACACTGTACTTAATAAAACACTACAATCATTAAAAGCATTTATGAAGTACTATGCTCCAGATATTGAAGATGATGTATTAACATTATTTAGTGAAGTAGTACAAGATACATATGCTAGATTTGGTATAACATTCACTTCAGACTTTACACAGTTTACATCAAATCAATTTCCAACGTTCAGTGATGTATATGTAACAGTAACAAGTAAATTAACATCAATGACTGAGAAAACTCATGAAAGAGATGTTATGGAAAGACTAGAATTAAAATTAAGACCATTTGTAAGAGAACTACAATATTACTTTAATGGTCATACTTCAATAAATACTGATAGTGATTTCTTAGTATTTAATATAAAAGAATTAATGAATTCTGACGCTAACATAAGAAATGCACTATTATTCAATGTACTTAAGTTTGCTTGGGGATTATGTTTAGACCCAAGTAAAAATACAGTATTATCAGTAGATGAAGCTCACGTATTATTAGGCGCTAAAAATGAACTAGGTGCAGAATTCTTAGCACAAGTTCAAAGAAGAGCAAGAAAATATAATACAGGAACAATAATAATTACCCAGCAGCCATCAGACTTTGTTGCAGATGGAATATTAATGCATGGTAAAGCAATATTTGATAACTCTTCATATTATTTAGTTATGGGACTAAAGAAACAATCAGTTGAAGATTTATCTATGTTAATAGATTTAAATGATAATGAAAAAGAAGGCATAAAGAGATTTAGTCAAGGTGAAGCATTATTTGTATGTGGTAACAGAAGAATGCAAATAAATGTAATAGTAACAGAAGATGAATTAGAGTCATTTGGCTCAGGTGGAGGATTATAATACTCTCCATTAGGTGGTGATATTAATGTGGAAAGTTTTATTAAAAAAATGGAAAGGTTTAAGTATTAAACAAAAAGCAGTTATAATTGGTATAGCAACATTAATTGCTTTTTTTCCAGTAATATTTATTGTAATATTAACATCACCACTTTGGATAGATAATCTAGAAATTGGTGGTAGTTCAGGAAATTCATATGCATATAATGATTATTCTAAGATAAAAGAAAAAAATACTTACTGGTGGCCAGTAGGTAGTTCTGAAACAAGAGAGGAAAATGGAATAATTTATGCAGATGGAGAACCAGTTAGTACAACAATAACATCAGAATATGGTGGTGATGATGGCTTTAGAACGAGTGATCACAATGGACTAGATATATCACCAGGTACTGGTGGAATAGGAACAGTAAATGTAATTGCAGTAGAAGCCGGAACAATTATATATCCAAATAATGATACCGATATACAATATGAAGACAATGGCTATTATGGAAATACTGATGGTGGTGGATTTGGTAATTATGTAATGATTGCTCATGACGATGGTACAACCACAGTATATGGGCATATGGCCAAAAATAGTATTATAGTTAGAACAGGAGACAAGGTAGAACAAGGACAAGTTATTGGAAAAATAGGTAATAGCGGTTCTTCGACTGGAGCCCACTTGCATTTTGGAGTTATGATTAATGGTAGTTATGTTGATCCATCTAACTACATATCAGCAACAAACACAAGACCAAAAAGTAAGTATGGCAATACTATAACTGGTGATTCAAATAAACAAAGTGTATGTCTAACATTAAAAGCAAATGGAATATCAGAAAATGGTGTAATAGCATTAATGACTAATATTAATCATGAAAGTTCATTTAATTATGAAGCATTAGGAGATTATAGTAATGGTGTAGCCACAAGTTATGGATTATGCCAGTGGCATAATGAAAGATGGAACAATTTAAAAACAACATTTCCTAACAACTATAATACAATAGGTGGACAAATAAGTTTTCTATTGTATGAGTTAGAAAATGGCTATTCTACACTTTATAATAATCTTAACAATGGTAATGCATCAAGTGGCGATTTAACATATGATTTTTGTTATAATTTTGAAAGACCTGCAGATACAAAAAATACTTGTACAAAAAGAAAAGAAAGTAGTAGTAGCTTTGTTGACTATGTTAAAAATGGTTGTAAATAAAGGGTGATATAAATGAAAAAGGATGATTTGAAAACATTAGTAGTGGTAATCTTGGCTTGTGGTATACCATTAGCAATTGTATTAATACTAAATATAAAAAGTAATAGTGATAAACTAGAAGTAGTAAATGAATATAATGATTATTTTTCAATTGTTAGCAGTGTAAACAAATATCTAAATTACACAAGTACCAATAATAAAGAAGCCATATACTCATTACTAGATAAAGAATATATAACTAATAATGAAGTAACTATTAATAATGTATTAGATAAAGTATCAATATACCCAATAAATACATCGGTAAAAATAACTACAATGACTTCGGTAAATATTAAAAATAGTTATGCCTATTATTTAAAGGGAAGTATTATACAAAATAATTATAGCACTACTGAAGAAATAACTAATAATTTTGAAATGATAGTCTTAAAAGATTTAGAGAATTTAACAATATCACTTTATCCAATTAACAATACAAACTATAAAAAAGTAATAGATCATATAAAGAAAATAAATATTGAAAGTAATGACTATAATAAGATAAATAATTCTAGTATAGTAACTAAAGAAGAAATATGCTCCCTATATTTATCAGATTATTTAAATAGAATTAGAAATAATATAGATTCATCATATTCATTATTAAGTGATAATATGAAAAAACAAAATGATTTCAATTCATTAGAAACGTATAGGAATTACATCAATAGTAATATCAATAAAATGTCAACATCAGCAGATAAATGTTTTATGGAAAAAATAAAAGATAATAGAGTATACTCTGTTATTGATAAGAATGAAAATAAATTTGTATTTAATGAAGAAACAATTATGAATTATAAGGTAGATATATATTTAAAGTAAGAACTTCAGACAAAGTTCTTATCTTTTTTGTATCTTTTAATATCGATATTTATGATAATTATTTTTTATTTGATAAAGGATTAAAAAGTATTGCAAAAACCAAGCTTTAATGTTATTATTAAAGCATAAGGTAAGGAGCGAAAAATAATGATTGAAAAGATAAAGAAAAACAAATTAAAATCAGTATGTATAGGTTTATCAGCATTTTTATTTGGATTTATAACAGTAACATTATTTAATAATATAAATGATACATATGCAGTTAATACAGACCCTGTATGTCCTGCTGGGTGGCAAGCCCCAATAAGCGATGTTAATGCCAAATATTGCTGTCCTAAGAATTTCACATATAATAGTTCAAATGGTAAATGTTTTAGCGAACAATATATGACCAAGTCGGATTGTATAAATAATTATAGTGGTGAAGCAATAAGTGATGGAATAAATCAATATTTTCATTGTGTTGTCGATAAAAAATATCGTGAATCCCCAGCATGCTATAAATGTAATAGTAGCACATATGTATGGGGAAATTATTCACAAAATAAGGCATGTAGCAAGACAACATTTACATATGACAATTGCAAAGAACCAGAATCAAGTTGTTATATATGTGATGTTAATTCAAATGGAATTAAAGGCTATAGCTGGGGAACTAGTGCACCTTCGGAAACATGTAAATCAGGTAGCTGGTATAAATCAAGTACAATTACATCACCGGAAAAATGTAAAGTTCCAACAACAACAACAACTTATTCAATAACATTTTATCCTAATGCATCTTTAACTGGCAATAATAAAGCAACATGGACTAGTCCAGGTAGTGGTTATTATAGGGAAGGAACCGTTATAACTTCTTGTAGTGCAACATCAGGTTCTACATGCTCAATATCTTCATTACCAACTATTTCTAGGGATGGATATACTTTTAGTGGATGGTCAACAAATTCTAGTTGTTCAGCAATTGCAAATTTAAGAACACCAATTAGCTTGGAAAAAAATTTAACTTATTATGCTTGCTGGAAAACAACAACTACTACACCTACTGCTTATAAAGCAACATTTTATGCTAATGGTGGAACATTCAGTGATGGTTCAACAACATGGTCTAAAACAATTTATAGCGGTGCAAGAAATTATTTTAGTCAAATGGGAATACCTACATTAACTAAGTCAGGATGTACTGCAGACGGTTGGTATATGACTAACGCCTCAGGAACAGTTTATAGACAATATTTTGATACAGGCGATGCTACGAAATTTTATGCTCATTGGAATTGTAGTTCTTCAGGCGGAGAAACTGGTGGAGGAGAAACCCCAACACCTACTACTTACACAGTAAAATATGATGCTAATGGAGGAACTGGTGCACCTAGTAATCAAACAAAAAAACAAGGAGAATCTTTAACTATTAGTACTGTAAAACCTACTAAAACAGGTTATACATTTACAAGTTGGAATACAAAGAAAGATGGAACAGGAACAAAGTATGATATAGGTGCTTTATATACTGTAGATGCAGAACTTACACTATATGCTCAGTATAAAGAAAATACAGTTACTTACACAATAAAATACGATGCCAATGGAGGAGAGAATGCACCAAAAGAACAAACAAAAACTAAAGGTAAAGAATTAGTATTAAGTACAATTGTGCCAACAAAAGAAGGTTATAAATTTGTAAATTGGAATACAAAAAAAGACGGAACAGGAACTTCGTATAATGCTGGATCAAAATATACAACAGAAGCAAGTGTTACATTATATGCTCAATACGAAAAAGAATTAAATGAAGAAGAAACAAAGTATACAATAACTTTCTATACAAACGATGGTACAACTGAAAAAAGTACTAAAGTGGTTAATAAAGGTGATAAAGTAGTAAAACCTGAAGATCCAACGAGAGAAGGTTATACATTTGATGGATGGTATGACAAAAAAGAAAACGGAAAAGAATATGACTTTACTAAAGAAGTAACATCAGATATTAGTTTATATGCTTACTGGAGTAAAATAGGCGATAAAACTAATGAAGATGTAGATAAAAATAGTAAAACAGGTGATATATTAATATTCATCGCTTGGACTGCAGGTATTGGAGCATTAACATACTCAGTATACTATTTCAAAAGTAGAAAAGAAACTATATAATAGTTAAAAGGCACTCTAACAAGAATGCCTTTTCTTTTCCAATAAACTTATTTACAATTCAAATTATTAATGCTATAATATTGGTAGTTAATTGGAAGGAAAGATTTTTATATGAAAATTAAAGTAGAAAAAAAGGATTTAATAATATTTATAATTTTTTGTGTATTTTTATTATATCTATGTGCAATAGGAGTATTAAATGTAAGTAGTTTAGCATCAAATAGTAAATTTTATGGCTTTTTACCTTTTAAAGCATTTACTTCTAAATACATAGGAATGACTTTATTTTTATTCATAGTTTGTTTGGTTGGAATTTTTCTTGCAGTTAAATCATATATTTTTGACCATGAAAAAGGATTTGGACTAAGTGTTGGTTCAAAGAAAGAAAAAGGATATTCAAGATGGGCTACAGATGCCGAATTTAAAAAAGGCCTTGAAGTAGTTAATATAAAAGATCAAACAATACCTGCAGCAGGTATAGCACTTTATAGTAAAAAAGGAAAAATGTGGGTTGACAATGGTGAAGACCACTGGTTAGTTATGGGTGCTACTGGTTCTGGTAAAACAGTAATCGTAGCAAAACCAATGATTAAATTATTAGCCAAACATAATGAATCAATGATATTAACTGACCCTAAAGGTGAATTGTATGAAGAAACAGCAGCCTTATTAAAAGATGAAGGCTATAATATAGTTACATTAAATTTTAGAGATCCACAACATGGCAATGCATGGAATCCAATGAGCTTACCTTATCAATTATATAAAGATGGTAATACAGATAAAGCCATAGAATTACTTGATGATTTGGCCTTAAACATACTATATGAAGAAAAAAGTAGTGGTGATCCATTCTGGGAAAAAACAGCAGCAGACTATTTTACAGGACTTGCTTTAGGTTTATTTGAAGATGCTACTCCAGAACAAGTAAACTTAAATAGTATAAACTTAATGAGTAGTTTAGGCGAAGAAAGATTTGGAGGACCAAACAATAACTACATAAAAGAATACTTTAATGGTAAAGATCCTTCTAAACCAGCTTATATTAATGCATCAGGTACAGTATTTACTGCAGATGAAACAAAGCAAGGTATTATTGCAACATTTAAACAAAAAATAAAACTTTTCTCATCAAGAGAAAACTTATCAGAAATGTTATCATATAGTGATTTTGATATGCGCGATATTGGAAAAAAGAAAACAGCAGTTTTCTTAATAGTGCAAGATGAAAAGAAAACATTACATCCACTTGCTACTATATTTATTAAACAGTGTTATGAAACATTAATAGATGTTGCTCAAGAAAGTGGTGGAAAATTACCATATAGAACAAACTTCATTCTAGATGAGTTTGCTAATATGCCGCCTTTAAAAGATGTTACAACCATGGTTACTGCCGCAAGAAGTAGATTAATCAGATTTACATTTATTATCCAGAACTTCGCACAATTAACACAAGTATATGGTAAAGAAAATGGTGATACCATTCGTGGTAATTGTAACTTATTATACTTAATAAGTAGTGAAATAGCGGCCCTTGAAGAAATAAGCAAAATGTGTGGTGAAGTAAAGTCAAAAGAAAAAGATAAAACCGCATCAACACCATTAGTAACTGTAAGTGACTTACAAAGATTAAGCCAGTTTGAAATAATTGTTTTAAGAAGAAGAATGTTTCCATACAAAACAAAGTTTCAAACAGACTTCCAAGTTGACTGGGGTAGAACATACCCAAAGAGCACTCCAGAAGCTAGACCAAAGAGAGAATTACAATTATTTGATATAAGAGAATTTGTTAAAGCCAAAAAACAAGAAAAAATGGCTTCAATGGGAGAGTTTAGTCCAAACATGTCGAATCCATTTATTAGTTCTTCAAATCCATTTATGGGTGGTAGTCCATTCGGTAGTTCCAATCCATTTGTGGCCTCATCATCTAATCCATTTAGTGGAGGTATGCCTGCCTTCTTAGGTAATCAAGGACAAAGTGAACCTGAAGAAGATAGTTTTAATATAGATGACTTAGTTAAGAAGATTGATGCTAAAATAGCAGAAATAGAAAAAGAAGAAGAACAAACAAAAGAACCAGAACAAGTTCAAAAACCAGTAGATGTAGTTTCAGAACCAGTTACTCAGTCTACTGAAAAAGAGAATGTATCATTTAATGATTTAACTCAAAGTAATCAAAGTATACCAGCACCTAAAGAAAATAATACTAATGAAGATAAATTACAAAAAATGTATGAAGATAATACAAATGATGATGATTTCTTTGATGATTTCTTCAGTGATGACTAATATAAAACCTTTAATTTCATTATTAAAGGTTTTTAATATATAAATACCATTATAATCTAAATATATATATTTTGCTTATATATAATAGCCCTTTGTTTAAGACTTAAATCTAAGGCTTAAACAAACACTTCAGAACCATAGATCTGAAGTGAAAATAAAATAAAAAATATTGTGTTTATTAACTTTTCATTATTATAATAATTTAATATATTATAGTGAGGTGTAAGTTATGAATACAATATCATTAAGTGAATTAAAAAAAATTTCTAACCCAATTATAATTGATATTAGAGAT
>ERZ860076.1229-NODE-1229-length-13291-cov-3.851315_pt1 | contig 13291 bp, 9 predicted proteins | sample MGYA00509982_ERZ860076 | MGnify/ENA primary metagenome ERZ860076 (study PRJEB30046, sample SAMN00715193) | human gut metagenome | study: EMG produced TPA metagenomics assembly of the A metagenome-wide association study of gut microbiota in type 2... | reverse complement strand
AAGAAGGAATACGAGCGAACTTAACCATACGGAACTTCATGGTCATATGGTCGATTAACTCCTGAGCTTCTTTCTCAGTCAGAGTACCTTCCTTTAAGTCTCTTTCGATATAAATATCCAGGAATGTGGAGATACGTCCAACGGACATAGCTGCACCGTTCTGGGTCTTGATAGCTGCTAAATAACCGAAGTATAACCACTGAACAGCTTCCTTAGCGTTGGTAGCGGGACCGGAAATATCGTAGCCGTAAATCTTAGCCATTTCCTTCATTCCCTGCAGAGCCTTGATCTGCTCAGCAATTTCTTCTCTCAGACGGATAACTTCTTCGGTCATGGTACCGTTACCGCAGTTCTTCTTATCCTCTTTCTTCTTCTCAATCAGGAAGTCGATACCGTAAAGAGCAACTCTTCTGTAGTCGCCTACGATACGTCCACGACCGTAAGTATCGGGAAGACCTGTAACGATATGAGTATGACGTGCAACCTTCATCTCGTCTGTATATGCATCAAATACTGCCTGGTTGTGTGTCTTATGATAGTCAGTGAAAATCTTGTGGAACTTAGGGTTAACTTCGTAACCGTAAGTGCTTGCAGCTTCCTCTGCCATCTTGATACCACCGTAAGGCATAAATGCTCTCTTTAACGGCTTGTCTGTCTGAAGACCTACAATCTGCTCAAGGTCCTTCATAGACTCATCAATGTAGCCCGGGCCGTAAGCGGTAAGGCTGGATACAACCTCTGTTTCGCACTCTAATACGCCGTTGTGCTCACGTTCTGCTTTCTGTAATTCCTGCAGTCTGCCCCAAAGCTTGTCGGTTGCCTCTGTAGGGCCTTCCAAAAAGCTTTCGTCACCATCATACTGGGTGTAGTTTCTCTGGATGAAGTTACGAACATTGACATCAACATCCCAATGGCCGTCTTTCACAAAACCTCTCCATGCTTCTGCCATGAAAATTTACCTCCTTTTGGTAAAAATAAAATAATATTATCAACAGGAAACCTTGTCGCGGTTTGCCTACTGTTGTTTACGTTAAAAGTGTACTACTAACAAAGGCTAAGTGTCAACTGTTTTGCGGATTGGACGTAATTTTATACATTCCGGAGCCACCAGAGGAAGGGTCTGGTGCCGATGTAGAACTTCACGGTCTTCGTTCCGCCGTATTTTCCGCATCCCTGCAGGGTAACATGGGCGGTTCCTTTGTTGACATTGTTCTTGTAACCGATGATTTTGTAGCCGTCCTTCGTGTCATCGCCGTCCGTGATGAGCTTCAGCTCTTCTACCACAGCCTGCTTGCCGGTTCCCACCTTCATGGTAAGGATTAAATCCTCCTCCGTCAGGGTAACCGGTTTTGTGGTGTAGGGAAGCGTCTTGGGCACTACCTTAACCGTTACTTTTTTGAAGTCAAGCTCCGTAATGCGGTAGTCTGCGGTCAGCACAGAGCCTTCTCCCCGGTAGTTTCCGGCACCGGTAATGGTGATACGGACAGTGCTGCCGGGTTCATTTACAATGCCTGTTTTGGTGTCCAGCTCCACAGCTCCGTTTTCGGTCAGTAAGCTGTAAGTAAGCGTATAGTCTGTTTTCTCTTTTAGCTTTGTTCCGGTTTCATCCGTTACCACGGGCTTGCTGACAAATTTGCCCTTGTTTTTGTTTGCCGGCACATCCGTTACCGTCACCGTAATGGGATTTACCTTGTCTGCGAGGCTCTTGTTGGTAATGGTAAAGGTCTGTTTGATGCTGCCCTTAAAGTTTCCTTTGCCCTTTACGGTAATAAGCGGCAGCTTCTTCTCCGTCAGGTTTTTACCCTCGCTGACAGCCTTGTTGTTGGCATAGGTTATTGTGTAGTCCTTGCCTCCTTTCAGGGTAACGGTGTTGCCGTTTGCTAATTTCGCTGTCACCACAATTGCGGGCTTCGCACCGTTCTTCGCAAATGCAACCTTGATTGCGCCGGAGGTATTGCTTCCGGCGGGTGCATTGCTTTCGGCGGATGCATAGCTTCCGGCGGATGCATAGCTTCCGTATGCACTCTGCGCACCGCTTGCTGCGATTTTTGCTTCGGTTCCTTCCGCCGCCAAATCCGCCTGCGTAATCTTGAAGGTCTTCTTCACGGTTCCGGTATAACCGCCTGCGCCGGTAATCACAACCGTTGCGGTTCCCGCATCCACATTTTTCAAATAAGAAACCTTATAATCACCGACTTTGTAATATTCATTGTATTCCCGCAGATAGGTTGTCTGTGTTACCATCTTTCCATCTTTACCTTTTACTTTTTTCTGCAGACTTACCCTTACTCCGGGTTCCTGTTCCCCGCCGTTATAAACAACACTTACGTTCTTGCTGCCGTCCGCCCAGCTTACCATGCTTGCGGAAAGTGCTGTGCCCTTGATTCTAAAGGTAATGCGTTTTTCACCAAAATAGGTTCCGATGGCTGTTCCGTCTTCCAGAATCTTTCCGGTTCCGGTAAGAACGACGGTTGCGGTTCCCACATACCTGTTGTTGATCCAGGTTGCCGTATAGTCGGCATTTTCCGCGGAAACGGTTTCACCGGCTGCATTCACATCACCTTCCTTGTATAAGGTAACTTTATTTTTTCCGCTGCCGTAGGTTACGGTAAGCGCCGGGGTCATGCCGGCTGGGCTTCTTCCTTCGCATAAATCCGCATCATAAGTCACATCCGGTACTTTTGCCACAGTAACCTTACTCATTAAAATCTGTTCTTTTGCCACGTCTGCCAGGGTCACCGTTATCTGTCTGGTACCGGTGTAATTGCCTTTTCCGGTAATCTCCACAGTATACTTTCCGGGAGTTACATAGCTGTTGGCGTTTTTATTTTCCGGGTTCTGTCCATTCAGGGTTACGTGGTTTACGGTGTAATCCTTGTTTTCTGACAGCTTCTTTCCGTTATCCGTCACCACCGGCACGGCTTTGATACCTTTGGGATTTTTTCCCGCAGGCGCTGCCAGATAAAGGTTATCGATGTTAATACGCTGTTCCGTTGCATCCAGGGATGCCGGATTTATGGTAAAAGTACGTGTTTCCGTTCCCTTATAGTTACCGGTACTCTTCACGGTAATGGTGGGCGCCTTTTTCGCATCATCCGCCGTTGCCGCTTTGATGTTGTTTTTATAAGAAACGGTGTAGTCCTTCTTCACTGCCAGCATTTTTTTGCCGTCGTATACCCTAAAGGAGGGGGTAATTGCTTTACCGGTATAGGTATAGCCGCCTGCCTGCAGGTCCGACATCCAGATACCGTCGGGAATGATACCGTCATCCGGCACATCCTCCCGGAGCACCTCCCCGTATTCTGCTTTTCCGTCCGTGCTGCTTATCAGGGTAAAATCACTATACCGGCCAGGTTCCAGTCCATAATCAAATTTCTTTACCGTCGCTTCGTAAACGGCATTGTCAAACACCAGACGGGTCACCGTACCCTCGGTATCTGCCGGAAGATACATGTATAAATAGCCGTCTTCCATGGTGCATACATCCTTCAGGTTGTAAGAAAGCATCTTTGTTTCTCCTGTTTTCTTATTATAGGTCTGTAATACAGGATTTCCAAGAGCCGCATTTTTTCCGACAAGAAGCAGCAGGTCTGCTCTGGCAAGGTATACTTCGCCTTCTTTTCCGAATACACCGCTAAGCCTGCTTGCTTTGATGTTTCCACCATAGATTCCCGGACCACTGATGCTGGTACCACAGCCGCTTCCGATTCCGGCTCCTTCCCTGTAGGCTTCGTCTGCAGTTGACAGAGCCGTTACAGTTCCCCCGCTTATGGTAATGCCAATTCCCATACAGGCGTAACCACCGCCGATTCCGGCTCCCGCACAACCGTACTCTCCTGTTGCAGTGGAGGTTGCGGTGACCGTTCCTCCGCTTATGGTAATATTATTTCCCATACCGGCATAACCACCGCCGATTCCGGCTCCGGTAGCTCCATCATCTCCTGCTGTAGCGGTTGCTATGACCGTTCCTCCACTTATATCGATATTGTTTCCGGCGCCACTTTTTCCGCCGCCAATTCCGGCACCTTGATTTCCTCCCTGTGCGATTACGGTTCCTCCGCTTATCGTAATACTGCTTCCGCTACCGTACATACCACCGCCGATTCCCGCTGCATATTCGCCTCCGGTTGCCGTTACCTCTCCTCCGCTTATGACGATATTGTTTCCGGCTTTTTCATGGCCGCCTCCGATTCCGGCTCCCTGTTTTCCTCCCTGTGCAATCAGGGCACCGTCACCGGAAATGGTAAGGGTACCGATGTTTTCCGCATCTCCGTCCTTCTGGATAGCGGCATAGTATCTTCCTGCTTTTAAGCCATTTTCACCCTTTAAGATAATGTTTACATTTCCGGTACTGTTTTCCGGAATCAGAATGGGCGAATCGGTAGTATCAATATAGGTTCCGTCCAAAGTCAGGGTCACGGATGCATCTTTTTCTATTTCTATTCTTGTCTGAGAATAGTTGTCCTTGCCGTAGCCGTTTCCACTCTTTATAGTCAGGTTGGCACCGTCTTTTATCTGAATAATATGGGAATCCTCATCCCGGTCATAATAAGCGGGATCACCCACTACCTGTAAATCGTATCTGCACTTTCCCCTTGTGAGACGGTTGTCTGCTCCGGCTTCCGCGGAAACGGTACCGGTATAGTAATACATTCCGAGTAAAATCGAGGTTTCGCCAGCCGGAAGATACATATAAATCTTTCCGTCCGCATCGGTCATGACATCCTTCATGCCATAGGCGGTTTCGCCCACATCCGTAACGGCTGCCTCTATTCCGAATTCTTCCGTCAGGTCTACCACCGTACAGTAAACCTCATCGGTTCCGTTGGTCACACCGGTAAGCACACCTTTCGTTGTTTTCACGCTGCCGCCGGTAATGGTAACCTTGCCTGTGGAACCCCAAGTTCCGCCGCCGATTCCCACTCCATATCCGCCTCCGGTTGCCGTTACCGTTCCCCCACTTATGGTGATATCGTTTCCGTCCCTACTATCTCCACCTCCGATTCCCGCTCCATTTTCGCCTCCGGTCGCCGTTACCTCTCCTCCGCTTATGGTAATATTGCTTCCGACTCCGTAATAACCGCCGCCGATTCCCGCTCCATATCCGCCTCCGGTTGCCGTTACTTCTCCTCCGCTTATGCCGATATTGCTTCCGGCTCCATTTTTTCCGCCGCCAATTCCCGCTCCGTTATAGCCGCCCTTTGCGATTACGGTTCCTCCGCTTATGGTGATATTACTTGCGCTTCGGCTATAACCGCTTCCGATTCCGGCTCCACCATTGCCTCCGGTTGTCGTTACCATTCCGCCGCTTATGGTAATGCTGCTTCCGGCTCCGTACATACCACCGCCGATTCCGGCTCCTCCATAACCTCCGGTTACCGTTACCTCTCCTCCGCTTATGCTGATATTGCTTCCGGCTTTTTCATAGCCGCTTCCGATTCCGGCCCCGTATTTGCCTCCCTGCACAGTCAGGGCACCGCTACCGGAAATTGTCAGAGTACCATCTGCGGTCCCGTTTTTCTGAATTCCCGCTGCTTTTTCACCTGCTGTTAAAGCATTGCTGCCTTTTAAGACAACACTTACCGCTCCCGTACTGTCTTCTGCAATTTCCAAAGGAGAGGCTGCTTTATCGCTCACGTTTATGTATACACCGTCCAGTGTGAGGGTTGCCTTAGCGTCTTTTTCCACATAAATACGGGTCTGGGAAGGATTTTCCGCTCCGTAACCATCTGCGCTGTGGAAGGTCAGGTTCGCTCCGTTCTTTACCGTGATGACATCATTTTCCGCATCATAAGAATAGCTTCCGTTGTTTCCTTCCACTGTAAGGGTGCCGGTTGCGGTCGCACCGTATACCGCAATGTCATTGCCGGAAACAGATGATTCGCTGTCCGGACCGGACACGTCGCCAGTGCCACCGTCACCATCTGATACATCGCCTGTTTTGCCGGTGCCGTCGTTATTGTCAGAAATGTCGCCGGTGCCACTGTTGCCGCCATCCTTGTCGGAGCCATCGGAAAAATCACCTGCTCCGTTATTTCCTTTGCCGCCATTTTCTCCGTTATTGCCATTGTTGCCGGTGCCGTCGTCAGCCTGTCCGGTTTGTTCTGTCTCATTCTGCACGGTCACATAGCCCGCTTCGCTTTCTGCCGCCAGCGCCGTGTACGGCGCCTGTGTAAATACCATCGCGGCAGTCAGAATTGCTGCCAGTATACGTGTGCCTTTTATCTTTTTCTTTGCCATTCCCTGTATTGCCCCTTTCACTGCTTTTAAAACAAAGTTATTCAATCTATTATAGCAGTTTGCACTCCCGTGCACAATGTTTTTTATACAAGCGGTATCAAATTATGAGCTTAGATAAGGAATAAAACCAGGGAAATCCCGGTTTAGATACAGATGTGAATAGCATTTACGCGGATATAGAAAAGATTGCTGATTTCCGCGTAGGCTTTGCAAAAGATTTACGCGGGTTTTGGGACATGTTGCCATTTTCCGCGTAACCTCTGCAAATGATTTACGCGGATTTGAACATATGATGCCTATATTCAAACAGAACAGCTTTTCAGAAAGTCTGCTGTTTGATCCTATACGGCAAATTTTTAATGTAAGTCAAAATAGCCAAGGATAAACTCTATTTTTAATTTATTTCACCATTTTTTCAAGAAACCTGTCTATTTTTTCTAAATAGGCATCTGCCTGTACGATGAAACCGACATGTCCGCCGGGTGCATCCTCTATTCTGGCGTCGAGGTCACGGAACAGGGCTGCCAGGATTTCCTGGTCCTCTTTTTTGAAGATGTCGTGCTCAGGAACGAGTATCTGCACCTTGCCGCGCAGGTATGCAAAATCTTCTTTCTTAAAGTATTCGCAGTTTCTCAGCATGAATACGCAGGTATAGCTGTGAATAAAGCGCTTTTTGTACTGCAAATCGGAAGCAACCGTTTCATAGAAGCTTATGCCGTAAGCCTTGTTCTCCGGTGTTTCATACTCTAAAAATTTCGGGCTTAATTTTATAAGCTGCTTCATCAGAGTCTTGGCGGGCATAATCTTCATCAGATTTATCATAATGGGACCTTTTATCCATTCTTTTTTGATATTGCGGATGTAATCGCTGTCCAAGGTCAGCGTGGTTGTCAAAATCATGGCTTTTACCATTTCCGGATATTTTTTTGCAAACATCTGCGCATTGACGCCGCCGTCGCTGGCACCGAGGAGTATTACCTCTTCAATGCCAAGCTTATCCAGCATTTTGCGGAGAAATTCTATCTGCTCCTCCAGCTTTACCGTGAAAAACGGGTATTCATAGATTAAAAATCCGTATTTTTCACGGAAATGCAGCGCATAGGGCATCCACATTTCCTGCATTTCCAATCCATGGAAAAACAGAACAGTCGGCGCACCTTCTTTTCCCCCACGCTGATAGCGGACCGTAACACCGTCCACTTCTATGGTTTTATAAGGATACTCCCGCAAAAATGCCTTGTATTCTTCCCTAAAATCTCTCATTTTCCTATGTGCTCCCATCTGACCCGTTAAATTTTTGTCCTCAAAAATTTACGTGACTATTTTATGTGTATTTGGTCATTTATAAGTTAGCATAGCCTAACCGATGTGTCAAGACACATGTATAAGCAAAATATAGTCAATATATAAGGAATAAATCTAAATTTTCGGCTGATACCGCATGTTTGACACATTGTAAACCGTGATGAACGCCTTCGGGTCTTCCTTATTGATAAATGCCATCAGCTTCTGGTACTCGCTCTTGTCCACGATGGTGATGATTTCGTTGTGCTTCTCTAAATTGTACGCGCCGATTGCTTCATATATGGTGGCTCCGCTGTGCAAGTCCTTGATGATGAACTGGCGGAGCTTTTCTTCTTTCTCGGTGATAATGCAGACACGGCGCTTTTTATTGTTGTCAAAAATAAAGTAATCCAGAATGATGCCGTTGAAATAAGTACCGAGAATACTCAGCACTACGGTTTTCTTGTCGTATACCAGCGCAGCCGAAAGAGCCACACACATTCCGGACAAAGACATCGCCCTTCCCAGCTCGATATGAAGGTACTTGTTCATGATTTTTGCCACAATATCCAAGCCGCCCGAAGAAGCATTCCGGTTAAATAAAATGCTCAGCCCCACGCTGACTACCAGAATGTAACACAGCACGTCCAGCTCCTGGCTGTCGGTCATGGAACCGAAATCCGGGAACAGAATTTCAAACAGACCGATAAAGACGGGCAGCATCACACTGGTATAAACTGTCTTCACACCGAATTCTTTTCCGCAGGTGATAAATCCGATAATCAGGAGTACCACGTTCAAAATCATGGTAATTGCAGACAACGGAAGCGGAATAAAGTTTGACAAAACAATTCCGAGTCCCGAAATGCTGCTGACGGATGCATGGCTGGGTACCAGGAAAAAATAGACTGCTGCCGCAATAATCGCCACCGCTACTGTCAAAATTGCCGTTTCTTTCAAAACTTCCACATAGTTTACTTTCTTTTTCATAACATGTTTTCCCTCACGAAAAAAGAGGATCGTTCTCCCGATGTTTCTTAAAAAATATAAAATAGAAAATCACGTTCAGAAGAATACCGAAGCAGGTGGCAATGCTACTCCGTATCCTGATGAGGCTTCCAGTCCCAGCTTATTGATAAAAGCACACAAGGCTAAAAACGACATCCGCGTCAGAAACTCCTGTAATGCCAGTGGCAGACCTACTTTTATAAATCTCTTACACTGGCTACTGATTTTGAAGTCCTGTTTCCGGATGCGGAAGCCGTACTTCTTTTTTTTTCAGTATAATAAGCGCCAGAATCACACTCACCGCCTGCGCCGCAACCGTTGCAATCGCCGCACCCGCCGCATCCAGGTGAAAGCCCGCTACCAGAATTAAATCCCCGATAATATTTACCACACAGGCAACCGCCACAAAAATAAGCGGAGATTTACTATCCCCAAATCCTCTGAAAATAGCCGCCAGCACATTATAAGCAACAATAAAAAATATACCGCCGCCGCATATTTTTACATAATATCCTCTCCGGGTTTACATATACTCCTTACAATCCCAGACTGTCGTTTACAAGAATAACATGTATTCTGTCCGTGTGGCGGGAGTATCTCGTTATCAAAAACTGGCAGCAGATGGTGTCCGGGGACTTGCAGTCGTAGCATCTGCCGGTTTCCTTACAGGGGGTTTTCACCGGAAATCTCTGTGCATTGGCGGGTGCCGCTACGTTTCTGGCACGTTTCATGGCGCTGTCCAAATCGTCGCAGACTTTATTCATGCCTACAATAAAAATAACCTTTTTCGGTCCCTGTGCAATACAGGAAACCCGGTTGGAATTGCCGTCAATATTCACTAAAATGCCGTCGTTTGTCATGGCATTGGCGCTGGAAAGAAAAATATCCGCATCGTATGCTGCCAGAAGTCCCTCCCTTGCATCCATTTTGTCGCGGTCCAGATAATGATAATTGCCCTTTTCCAGTGCTTCAATCAGGCCGATTTCATGGGCGCTCATACAGCCTCCCATGGCGATGGTGCTTTCTTCCGGTATCAGCTCCAGCGCCTTTTTCAGCGCTTCTTCCTTATTTTCCGCATAATGCCCCGTCATGTTGCGGGACTGCAGACCCTTGATGACGGTCTGTGCCAAGGCTTCATTTCGTTTTCTCATGTTCTCATTCATACTATCTCAATCCTCTCATTTACCTGCAAATTCCGGGTTTCTGCCGTTACAATTTTACTACGAAAGATGTCAGAAAACCACTTCAAAAACAGTTCCCCCTGACGGATTATCCTTAATGCTTATACTGCCGTCATGTGCTTTTACGATTTCATGAACCAGGGCTAATCCAAGACCTACACCACCAAGCTCCCTGCTCCTGGATTTGTCCACACGGAAGAACGGTTCAAACACTCTCTCCCTAAGCTCCCCGGGAATACCGCTTCCTGTATCGGCTACGGAAAGAATAACCTTTTTTTCCTTCTGACATGCCGTTACCGTAACCTTTCCTTCCGGATGGTTGTATTTTATGGCATTTTCAACAAGATTATATACCAGTCTGTAAATAAGAATGTCACTTCCCGTCATCGTCACAGGCTTACATTTTCCAATCAGCTCTACATTTTTTTCCGCTGCAAGCGGCTCCAGATCCTCCAGAACTTCTTCAACAAGTGCATCAATCATTATTTTTTCGTCACGTACTGTAATCCGGAGTTCACTCATGTCTAAAAGAGTCTTTACCACTTTACTGAGTCTCTCATTCTGCTCCGTAATCATTGCGATTGTATGTCCGGTACATTCATCATTGCCCGGATGCTCCGTTGAATTATATAAATCCAACTGTACCTGCATCAGCGCTAACGGGGTACGAAGCTCATGTGCTGCATTGGCTGTGAACTGTCTCTGCACCTCAAACGCTTCCGAAAGACGCTCCAGCATCTTATTATACGAAACACTGAGCTGGTTTAATTCCTTTACTTCATTTTCTTCTATCCTTGAATCGGACAGATTCTGTGCCTGCACCTCTTCAATTTTATCGGAGAATTTTTTAAGCGGTTTTAACGCATGCCCAACTATATAATAGGTAACAACTCCTCCTAAAAGGGCCAGCAGTGTTGAAAACAACAGGCTTCTTTTCTTGTAATCGGCCTTGTTGTTGTATACTTGAAGAGAAAAATCGTTTGCGAAATCATCCCACTTATCATCGGGTATATTGATATATATTTCATCCGGTTCCTTACCGCTTTCCCCGTCTCCCTTTGCATCAACCGTATCCTGCAGCAGATCTATATAATACACGCCGTTTTTATACACAAACATGGTAAGACATCCACATATGACTGCTATAAACAATGTGGTTATGATGGTGATTCTCCACTGAAGCGACATTCTTCTCATAATTCTGATTCCTCCCGCATCTTATAGCCCTCACCAACCTTGTTTAAAATCGGATCATAGCCAAGTACAGCCTTAAGCTTCTTTCTGAGTGAGGACATGTGTACCCGGATGGCGCCGCTGAAGCTGTCCACAGACGCATCCCATACGTGCTCCATCAGTTCTTCCTGACTTACCGGTCTGCCCTGGTTGAGAAGCAGGTATTCCAGAATTCCGTTTTCTTTTCTGGTTAACTGCACCCTTTCTCCCTTTGCATATGCTTCACGCTTTCTCGTATCGAACCTTATGTCTCCGGCATTCAGGCAGACATCCCTCTGTACAAATTTACGTCTGGTAAGACTTCTGATACGTGCCTCAAGCTCCTGTAGGTGGAACGGTTTTTCCATGTAATCATTTGCACCTGCATCCAGCCCTTCAACCTTATCCGCTATCTGACTTCTTGCAGACAATATAAGAACCTTTGTATCTTCGTTTTTCTGTCTGAGCTCCCGCAGGATATCCATGCCATCCATACCGGGCAGATTCAGGTCAAGAACAATCAGATCGTAGTTCTCTGCCAGGATATACTCAAGCGCCTCTTCTCCATCGTAACAGGCATCTACCTCATACCCCGCGTCGTACAGACTTTTGGCAACCGTATCACATAACTGTTTCTCATCTTCCACAACTAATAATCTCAAAATTTTCTACCTTCTCTTAACAGAAATTTTACAACAACTATTGTATAATACAAAAGTCAGCCGGTCAACAAAGATAACAGATGAAAGGAGATGCCATATCTTGAAGTGCAGAAGAATAGCGCAATTTGTCCTGCTTCTCATGGGCGTAACCATGGTGAGCTATGGTGCAATAAGAGGAGAAGCTGCCACCGTGCTTGGTAAAGCAATAAAGTTATGTCTGGAGTGTGTAGGAATTGGATAAGAAAACAAGTATGCTATCAAAAAAAACAGCCCGCCTGCGCGGGTGGATACAGGCAGCTGCCACGCTGCTTACTAATATTCATATTCCCAATTTATTCAAGGGTAAAATCTATCAGGGCAGTGCCAAAACGGTATGTGTACCCGGATTAAACTGTTATTCCTGTCCCGCTGCATCCGGAGCCTGTCCCATCGGAGCTTTTCAGGCGGTTGTCGGTTCATCCCGATTTAAATTTTCATACTACATAACAGGATTTTTTATTTTACTCGGCGTGACACTTGGACGATTTATATGTGGTTTTTTGTGTCCGTTTGGATGGTTTCAGGATTTAATCCATAAAATTCCTGGGAAAAAATTTTCTACAGCCCGGCTGAAACCACTAAGATACCTGAAATATCTTATCCTTATTGTTTTCGTTATACTTCTTCCAATGTTTGTAACGAACTCAATTGGAATGGGGGATCCGTTCTTCTGCAAATACATTTGTCCTCAAGGTGTTCTGGAAGGGGCTATACCTCTTTCACTTGGAAATGCTGCCATACGATCTGCACTGGGAAAGCTTTTTTCTTTTAAATGCCTTATTTTAATTACAGTTGTTGTGTTAAGTATTTTGTTTTACAGACCTTTCTGCAAATGGATTTGTCCTCTCGGGGCAATCTACTCACTGTTTAACAAGGTCAGCTTTCTTAAAATTAAGGTTGAAAACAGTAAATGTGTCGGATGCGGTCAATGTTCCAATGCCTGTAAAATGGATGTTGATGTGCTTAAGACCCCGGATCATCCGGAATGCATACGATGCGGAGCATGTATAAAAGCCTGCCCTAAAGATGCCATCCACTATCAGTTTATGGGCATGCCATGTGAAAAGAGAGCATCCGCAGACAACAATATTCAAAAAAGTAACCATTAATTTTATTACCAATTATTCAAAGGAGAAATTATTCATGAAAACAAAAAGAACCGTTATTTCTATTTTTACCCTCTGTACAGCATTATTGTTTACAGCTTGTAGCGGAAAAGGAACTTCAAACACAGAAGCTTCCCGCGATACCCAGACCGAAGCCGGCTCTGAAGTTTCCAGCAGTTCCAATACTACGCTGGATGATTTATATCAGCAGGAGAATCAGCTCTTTGCTGATCATGAAGATGCATGGAACAAAGTATTTGGCATGATGAATAAAAGTACTGCTGATCCAAGCGGAAATTACGCCGACTATCTGGCTGCCACCGTCGAATCAAATAAAGACTCATTTACAGAAGATGAATTAAAAACTCTTACAGATGATATTGAAACGATTCGAAAAATCGAGGAACAGATAGCAGCAATCGAAAAGGACAATACAGCATCTGACAATGCCTCCCAGAAGGATAATTCTGACGATACCTCTCCTTTCAGGAATTTCTCCGGTCAGGATTATGATGGTAATTCTGTTGACGAAAGCCTGTTTTCCGGAAATGCAGTAACT
>ERZ860076.1226-NODE-1226-length-13313-cov-3.988686_pt1 | contig 13313 bp, 10 predicted proteins | sample MGYA00509982_ERZ860076 | MGnify/ENA primary metagenome ERZ860076 (study PRJEB30046, sample SAMN00715193) | human gut metagenome | study: EMG produced TPA metagenomics assembly of the A metagenome-wide association study of gut microbiota in type 2... | reverse complement strand
GTTCAAGCTTGCTTGAAAAGCGTTATTTTTCTTCCTTGATATAGGGCGCAAGCCCGAAACGAGTAAATACGAAGTATTTACGAGTCTGCAGTTCGCCATTAATGGAATAGAGAAAGAAAAACAAGGCGTTCAAGCTTGCTTGAAAAGCGTTATTTTTCTTCCTTGATATAGGGCGCAAGCCCAAAACGAGTAAATACGAAGTATTTACGAGTCTGCAGTTCGCCATTAATCAAATAGATATAGAAGGAGAATAGAAAATGAATACACCATTATCATGGATTAAAGCATATGTGCCGGAGCTTGAAGTCGGCGATCACGAGTACTGTGATGCCATGACTCTGTCTGGAACAAAAGTAGAAGGATTTACAAGATTAGACAAGAATCTGGAGAAGATTGTAGTAGGTCATATCGAATCAATAGAGCGTCATCCTGATGCAGATAAGCTCATCATCTGCCAGGTCAACGTAGGAACAGAAACGATTCAGATCGTAACAGGTGCTGCCAATCTGCACGAAGGTGATTATGTACCTGTAGTTCTGGATGGTGGCAGGGTAGCTGGTGGACATGACGGCGGTCCTCTTCCTGAAGAAGGCATTAAGATTAAGGCTGGTAAGCTCAGAGGTGTTCCTTCCAATGGTATGATGTGCGCAATTGAAGAACTTGGCTCCAGCAGGGATATGTATCCTGAAGCACCGGAAAACGGCGTTTATGTATTCAAGAAACCGGTAACTCCTGGCGAGGATGCAATCGAAGCATTAGGCTTACATGATACCGTAGTAGAATATGAGGTAACTTCTAACCGTGTTGACTGCTACAGCATCCTGGGTATTGCAAGAGAAGCAGCCGCTACCTTTAAGAAGCCCTTTGTTCCACCAGTTGTATCTGTAAAAGGCAACGGTGAGGATGTTAATAAATACATTTCCGTAGAAGTAAAAGACACGGATCTGTGTACACGTTACTGTGCAAGAGTGTGCAAGAATATCAAGATTGCACCATCACCGGAATGGATGCAGAGAAGACTGGCAGCTTGTGGAATCAGACCAATCAACAATCTGGTAGACATCACTAACTACGTTATGGAAGAGTATGGACAGCCTATGCATGCTTATGATTTAAGCACAATTGCAGGTAACAAGATCGTTGTAAGACGTGCTAAGGACGGCGATGAATTCCAGACTCTGGACGGACAGATGAGAAAGCTGGATTCAGAAGTTCTTATGATCTGCGATGCGGAAAAAGAAATTGGTATTGCAGGTATCATGGGCGGTGAGAATTCCAAGATTACAGATAACGTAGCTACAGTATTATTTGAAGCTGCAACCTTTAATGGTGCAAATATCAGAAAATCAGCCAAGAGAGTAGGACTTCGTACAGATGCTTCCGGTATTTTTGAAAAAGGTCTTGATCCAAGAAACGCAGAAGAAGCAATTAACAGAGCCTGCCAGCTGATCGAAGAACTTGGCTGCGGTGAAGTTGTAGATGGTATGGTAGACGTATGTGAACCACTCAAGGAGTTGAGACAGATTCCTTTTGAGCCGGAACGTATCAATAAATTCCTTGGAACAGACATTGCAAAAGAAGATATGCTTACAATCTTCAAACGCATTGAACTTGTATATGATGAGCAGACTAATCTGATTACAGTACCTTCCTTCAGACAGGATTTGGAAGGCTTTGCAGATATCGCAGAAGAAGCAGCAAGATTCTATGGATATGATAAGATTCCTACTACTTTACCAAGCGGCGAAGCTACAACAGGTAAGCTTCCTTTCAAGATGAGAGTAGAAGAAAAAGCCAGAGATATCGCAGAGTACTGTGGTTTCTCACAGGGTATGTGCTATTCCTTTGAAAGTCCTAAGGTATTTGATAAGTTGTTACTTCCAGCAGACAGCGAGCTTCGTAAGACAGTAACAATTTCCAATCCTCTGGGTGAAGATTTCTCTGTTATGAGAACAATCTCTTTGAACGGAATTCTGACATCACTGTCAACTAATTATAATAGAAGAAACAAGAATGTACGTCTGTATGAATTAGGTAATGTATACATTCCAAAGGCTCTTCCTCTGACAGATTATCCGGATGAAAGAATGCAGTTTACGCTGGGTATGTACGGAGATGGCGATTTCTTCACAATGAAGGGTGTTGTAGAAGAATTCCTGGAAAGCGTTGGCATGAGAAAGAAAGCAAAGTATGATCCTAACGCAGAGAAGCCTTTCTTACATCCGGGTCGTCAGGCATTGATTAAGTATGAAGATACAGTAATTGGTTACTTAGGAGAGGTACATCCTGATGTAGCAGATAATTACAATATCGGAACCAGAGTATATGTAGCTGTTCTGGATATGCCTGAGGTAGTTCCTTTCGCTTCCTTTGACAGAAAGTATGAAGGAATCGCCAAGTATCCTGCTGTAACAAGAGATATCAGTATGGTAGTTCCGAAATCCATTTTGGCTGGAGATATCGAAGATGTCATTGAGCAGCGTGGTGGCAAGATCCTTGAAGGCTATGAATTATTCGATATCTATGAAGGTTCCCAGATCAAAGAGGGTTTCAAATCAGTCGCTTATTCAATTACGTTCAGAGCAAAAGACAGAACATTGGAAGATGGCGACGTGACTGGCGCTATGAAGAAAATACTTAACGGATTAGAAGCACTTGGTATTGAACTTAGACAATAGTATGAATGCCTGCAGCAAACGCTGCAGGCATTAGTGCGAATAAAGAAAGGTATGGTTGTAAGATGGAACGTAAGAATTGCTGGAAACAGTATAGTGATAAAAGATTAAACAAAATGGAAGAATATACAAAAGAATATATGCACTTTCTGAATCATTCCAAGACAGAACGAGAATGTGCAGATACAGTTGTGAATCTGGTAGAGAAGGAAGGCTTCACTGATCTGGCTGCATTGGTTCGTGACAAGAAGAAGTTGAAAGCCGGAGATAAGGTATATGCCACATGGATGAATAAGGCTGTTATTCTGTGCAGAATCGGCGAGAAGCCTATGGAAGAGGGTATGAATATCGTAGCTTCCCATATAGATTCCCCTCGTCTGGATATCAAGCCCAATCCGCTGTATGAGAATACAGGTGTAGTATATCTGGATACCCATTACTATGGTGGAATCAAGAAATATCAGTGGGTCACATTACCACTTGCGATTCATGGTGTGGTAGTCAAGAAGGATGGCATCACAGAAGAAATCTGTATCGGTGAAGACAAAGATGACCCGGTTGTATTCATATCAGATCTGTTACCTCACCTGTCACAGGAGCAGCAGGAGAAAAAGGCATCAGAACTCTTTGGCGGCGAGGCACTTGACATTGTATTTGGAAACAGACCTATGGTGAAGAAGGGTGATGAAAAGGAAGAGAAGGAAGCTGTAAAGGCACAGATTCTTCGCCTTTTGGAAGAAATGTATGATATGAAGGAGGAGGACTTTCTCTCTGCTGAATTAGAAGTAGTTCCGGCTGGTAAGGCAAGAGAAGCAGGACTGGACAGAAGCATGATCATGGCATATGGACAGGATGATAAGGTATGTGCATATGCGGCTATCCATGCACTTTTACACGCTAAGAAGCTTGCCAGAACATCAGTTGTCATGCTGACAGACAAGGAAGAAATCGGCAGCTGCGGTGCAACAGGCATGACCTCCCATTTTTATGAAAATGCACTGGCAGAAATCATGAATCTGACAGGCGAATATTCTTCACTCAAGTTCAGACGCGCTATGGCAGCATCAAATCTGTTATCCGCAGATGTCAGCAGTGTATTTGATCCGATGTTTGCAGACAGCTTCGAGCAGAAGAATGTAGCATATCTGGGTGGTGGACTTGTATTTAACAAAGTAACAGGAGCCAGAGGCAAGAGTGGTGCAAATGATGCCAATGCAGAGTACTTGGGAGCACTGAGAGGCCTGCTGGATGAGAGAGAAGTAACCTATCAGTATGCAGAATATGGTAGAATTGACCTCGGTGGCAGTGGTACGATATCTCATATACTTGCAGAGTATGCGATGAATGTGGTAGACTGTGGTACAGCAGTCATGAATATGCATGCGCCATATGAAGTGACCAGCAAGGTAGATGTTTACGAGACGATGAGAGGTTATCGTGCATTTTTGGAGGATTTTGATTTATGCAGGAATTAAAGAAATCAGATTTTTATTTTGATTTACCACAGGAGTTGATTGCGCAGGACCCGTTGGAGGACAGATCCAGTTCGAGACTTCTGGTGTTGGATAAAGAGACAGGAGAAATGGAGCATCGTGTTTTCCATGATATCGTAGAGTATTTGCATGAAGGAGATTGTCTGGTTCTTAACAATACCAAGGTTATCCCGGCAAGACTGATGGGAACCAAGAAGGACACAGGAGCTACCATAGAAGTCCTTTTGTTAAAAAGACGTGAGAATGATATATGGGAAACCCTCGTAAAGCCTGGAAAAAAGGCAAAACCAGGTACAGTCATTACTTTTGGTGAAGGTTTATTGACAGGAACCGTTGTGGATATAGTAGATGAAGGTAACAGGCTGATACAGTTCTCCTATGAAGGCATTTTTGAGGAAGTACTGGATAAGCTTGGTGAGATGCCACTTCCTCCGTACATTACACATAAGCTTCAGGATAAGAACCGTTATCAGACCGTATATGCAAAGTATGAAGGTTCAGCAGCTGCTCCCACAGCAGGACTGCATTTTACCAAAGATCTGCTGGCACAGGTAGCGGCAAAAGGCGTAAAAATCGCATATGTGACCCTGCATGTAGGATTGGGAACATTCAGACCTGTTAAGGAAGAGAACGTGTTGGAGCATCATATGCATTCCGAATTCTATCAGGTGACACCGGAAGCTGCGAAGCTGATTAATGATACCAAGGCAGCAGGCGGCAGAGTAATCTGTGTAGGTACAACAAGCTGCAGAACCATCGAAAGTGCAGCAGACCAGAACGGAGTCGTACGGGCTGGATGTGGAGACACAGAGATTTTTATTTATCCGGGATATCAATTTAAAGTATTGGATAACCTGATTACGAACTTCCATTTACCGGAATCCACATTGATTATGCTGGTATCAGCCCTTGCCGGAAGAGAACATGTATTACATGCATACGAGACAGCGGTAGAAATGAAATATCGTTTCTTCAGCTTCGGTGATGCTATGTTTATAAAGTAGAACGAAATATGATAAGTATGAATCGCAACCTGGAAAATGTTGATTTTCCGGGTTGTTTTATACTAAGGAGCAGACAACCTGTATGTTTACGAAAAAGTTAAGTTGACAGAAAATTACAACTAGAGTAAAATTATAGAGTAATAATTTAGGGTAACTATGCGAAGCCATGCAACAGTGATTTTGCGCATGGGGGTTCTGGATAGTTACAAATGTACAATGAAATACAATTGTACATAATATTGGAAAGGGATTGCGTTAGTATGGAAGAGAGAAGAAAGAGCAAAAGAACAGAATTAAGATCGAAACTTTTGGTTAAGAGACTGGATAATGGTAAGTTTGACGAAGTTAACGTGGAAGTGGATAATGTATCTAAGACAGGTATCGGCTTCTGCTGTGATGAATTGCTGGAGATTGGTGCTGTATATGAATCCTATCTGACAATCTGGACCAAGGAAGTCATCCATGCATTTATTGAAATCGTTCGTATTGAGAGGGAAGAGGATGGATTTCAGTATGGTGGATTATTCATTGGAATGCCGGAGATTGACCTGCAGAGAATTGGCGTTTACAATGTAGTATCCGAAGCAGACAAGTATAGAAAATAAGAAACAGCAAGCAAAAACCGTCACTCTAAAAGGTGACGGTTTTTTTGATATCAGCTAACAGTTTATGAACAACAAGAGTAGGTGATTGTGAAACGTATATACAATGTAGCATTTTCAATGCCTGAACATAACAAAAACATAATTGGAAATTTTATTGCTTCGCATACACTAATCTACAATAGTAGAAATTAAAAGTAATTCCTGTAGTTCATAACTGTATTTTTATTATAACAATTAAAAAAGAAAAAATCAATACAAAAGCTATACACTATAAAATTATTGACAGTGAACCAATGGCGTGATACATTTGATATATAGAAACTTTCTGAAAATAGCAACAAGAGCAATACATTTACTGATTAAAGGAGAAGAGTATGGAAAATAAAAATTGTAACTTTGATAAATTTACAAAGCAATATCAGGTTTCTAAAACTGTACGATTTGCATTAACACCCATTGGACGGACAGAGGAACATATAATTGAAAAGCAATATATAGAAGCAGCGCAAAGAAAGGATCAGGCTTATAAAATAGTAAAGCCTGTTATTGATAAAAAACTATGCGTTATGATTGATGATGTATTGACTCATTGCGAAAAACAGGATTGGGAAAAACTTAATGAGTTAACATTGCAATATCAAAATGATAAAACAAGTGTAGAGGCTTTGGGAGAACAACAGGGCAAAATTCGAAAAAATATATCAAAAGAATTTGAAAATAGCATTGAATATAAAAATTTCTTTGGAAAGGATAGCGAAAAGTTATTTAAAACATTTTTACCTCAGTGTCTAGAAGAAATAAATGCAAGTGAAGCTGATAAAGAGGCAGTAAAGGAGTTTCAGAAATTTAAGACTTACTTTAATAATTTCCTTACAGTAAGAAAAGATATTTTTAATGACGATAGCAAACAAAATACGATACCATACAGAATTGTGAATGAGAATTTTATGATTTTTGCAGGAAACAGGAAAACCTTTTCGAACATTGTAAAATTAATACCTGATGCATCTGCAGAGATTGCAAAGGAAGGTATAGAAAGACAAGAATGGGAGTTCTATGATGTGCAGAATATTGATTCGTGTTTTGAACCTGATTCTTTTCAGCAGTGTATGTCACAGCTTGGTATTCAAAAATACAATTTTATCGTTGGTTTGGTAAATAGTTATATGAATTTGTATATACAACAGCATCCGGAAGCATTAGAGGTGAAGCGAAGCAGATTGAAATTGCGTATGCTGCACAAACAGATATTGAGTGACCGAACCAATCCTTCATGGCTTCCAGAACAGTTCGCAGAAGGAGAAGAGGGTGAAAAACAAATATATGAAGCAATTCAGGCATTAGAGGATGATTTAAACAAGAACCATTTTCAGGAAAAATTTGATAATTTACTGCAATTGATTGATACGGAAAATCCACGAATTTACATAGCCGCAAGTGAAATGCCAAGGGTGTCCAGTGCATTGAACTATGGATGGAATGGATTGAATAATGTCAGAAAGAATGTTTTGCAGGAGTTGAACTCAGAAGCTAAAATAGAGAAAATATTAAAACAGGATGTATCACTAAATGAATTATCAGACGCTCTTAATAAATATGCTGACATATATAAAAAAGAGCAGGTTCCTACATTGCAGCAATATATAGAATATGGAAAAGAACTGTTGCAGGATTGTGCAGTTGCATGTAATGACTACCATGCTTCAATAAGAAATAATGTGGAAAGACTGAACCAAAATGAAAAACTTATTGAAGTATTAAAGACATATTTAGATTGCTATCAGAGAGTTATGCATTTTATGAATGTATTTGTTGTTGGGGATGAGTTAGATAAGGATGTGGACTTTTATGCAGAATTAGATGAATTGATAGAAGATATTTCACAGATCATTCCTCTTTATAATAAAGTCCGTAATTATGTGACAAGGAAAGCATACAGTCTGGATAAAATAAGAATCATGTTTGAAAAAAGCGATTTCCTTGGCGGATGGGGACAAGATTTTGATACGAAAAAAGCATTAATTTTTGAAAAAGATGGTTTGTACTATATAGGAATTATAGAAAAAAAGTATACAAATACAGATGTGCAGTATTTATATGAGGAAATTGAGGAAGGTAACAAAGCAGTACATTTTGTATATAATTTTCAGAAAATAGATAATAAAAAATTTCCAAGAATATTTATATACTCCAAAGGAACAAATTATGCCCCGGCAGTACGCAAGTATAATTTACCAATTCAGAATATTATTGATATTTATAATGAACGCAAATTCCAAACTGACTACAAAAAGGTAAATGAACAGGAGTATTATGAATCTCTGGAAAAAATGATAGATTATTTTAAAGACGGAATCATGAAGAATGAAACCTATCGCAAATTCCATTTTAACTGGAAACCAAGTAATGAATATGAAAATATTAAAGAATTTTATGATGATACGGATAATTCCTGCTTTTTACTTGAAAAAGAAGAAATAAATTTCAATCATCTTAAAGAACAGGCAGATCAGGGAAAAATCTACTTATTTCAAATTTCAAGTAAAGATTTTAACAAAGGTAGTACGGGAACTCCTAATTTACAAACAATGTACTGGCGGGAACTTTTTTCAGATCAAAATTGTAAAGAAGGCATTATAAAGCTGTGTGGGGGAGCCAGCATTTACATGCGTGATGTGAGCATCAAACAGCCAATCATTCATAAGAAGGATTCATGGCTCATTAATAAGTGGTATATGGAAGAGGGTCAAAACAAGGTTATCCCAGATGATACATATGTTAAATTTTCCCAAATTGTTCAGGGGCGTATGAGTGAAGCTGAATTAAATGTAGAGGAACAACAGCTATGGAACAGTGGATTGATACAAAAGAAAAAAGCAACTCATGATATAACAAAAGACAGAAGATTTACTCGTAAGCAGTATATGCTGCATGCACCGTTGATAATAAATTATAAGCAACAGGATATTCCGACTCCCCGGAGATTTAACGAAGAAGTGCGCAGTTTCCTCAAAAATAATCCGAATATTAATATAATAGGAATAGACCGAGGTGAGAAAAACCTGATATATATTACTGTAATTGACCAGAAAGGGAATATTTTATCTGGTATGCAGAAGTCCTTTAATCAGATAGAAGAGAAGGGAGCTAACAGCCGAATTGTTGATTATTATGGCAAATTACAATCTGTAGAGGACAGACACACCGAAGCAAGAAAAAACTGGAAGCAGATAGGGACAATCAGAGAACTAAAGGAAGGTTATTTGTCTCAGGTTGTGCACGAAATTGCACAATTAATGATTCAATATAATGCTATTATTGTAATGGAAAATCTGAATATGGGATTCAAAAAAGGGAGAATGAAAGTAGAAAAGAATATTTATCAGAGGTTTGAAAAAATGCTGATAGATAAAATGAATTATCTTGCCTTTAAAAAGAATATAGAAGGAAAAGCGATTAATCCCTACGAAATCGGTGGTGTTATGAATGGTTATCAATTAACAAATAAGTTTACCAACTTCGCAGATATGGGCAGTCAAAATGGATTTATTTTCTATGTACCTGCAGCTTATACGTCAGTAATTGACCCGGTGACAGGATTTGTTGATGTGTTTCAGAGGGCAGAGTTCAAGACAGGTGATTTCCTTCAGAAATTTGAGGATATTTCATGGGACGATAAGGAACAGAGCTTTGTATTCACCTTTGATTATCAGAAATTTAAATGTAACGGAACTTGCTATCAGAATAAATGGAGCCTTTATGCTGATGTTAACAGAATTGAAACAGTTAAAAAAAATAATCAGGTATACAGGCAAGAACAATGCAATCCCAATCAGAGATTAATAGAGTTATTTGACAGTAAAGGAATTGCATATCGTGACGGACATAACTTAGTTAATGACTTAGAAAATTATGATTCCAAATTGCTTTCTGACATACTTTATAATTTCAGACTGATATTACAGTTAAGAAACAGTATGCGGGACTACAGCACTGGAGAAGTAATTGATTATATAGCATCTCCTGTTATGTATCATAGAGAACGATTTAACAGTCAGAAAAAGAATCCTTCGCTTCCTCTGGATGCAGATGCTAATGGTGCATATCATATTGCGCTAAAAGGACTGATGTGCCTACAGAAAATTAATGAATATGCAGACCCGGATGGAAAAATGGATATTAAAAATATGAAGATAACGAATGAGGAATGGTTTAAATTCATGCAGACAAGAAGGGAGTCCAATGTTTGAAGAGATATTGACTACTCAGCTAAATGATTTTATATTTTGTCCGGCTTCAATATATTTCCATAATTTGTATGGGGAGACTGATAAAATGGTTTATCAGTCTACTCAACAAATTAATGGTACAGCAGCTCACAAGAGTGTAGATCAGGCTACTTATACAACCAGAAAAGATATATTAAGCATTGCTAATAAAGAAGCAATAGAAAAAATTAGATGGTTATTTGAAAAACATTGTAAAAATACAAGATGATAAAACATTGCTAGGGTTGGAAGGGAGTGCAGCAAGGGTATATTTTCCACAAATTTTTGATATAGTCAATTGGAAGGGGCGAAAACCAAGAATAAAATGTGATTACATTAATTCAACATTGGATATAGGATATAACCTTTTATTCAATATGATTGATTCTTTATTGCAGGTATATGGATTTGATGTATATTGTGGGATATATCATAAAGAGTTCTATATGAGAAAGTCACTGGCGTGTGATATGGTAGAACCGCTAAGACCAATAATTGATATGGAGGTTAGAAAGGCAATTAATTTGAAACAGTGTAAACAAGATGATTTTGAACTTATACAAGGTCAATATTGTTTGAATTATAAAAAATCACCGTCGTATGTTTCTTTTTTGATGGAAGCAATTTTAGAACAAAAAGAAAATATTTTTTTGTACATTCAGGATTATTACAGATGTTTTATGAAGGGAAGGGATATTTCACAATTTAGAGGAATTGAGGTGGTATAGATGATAATTGTGAGCTATGACATTTCTAATGATAAAAGAAGAACTAAGTTTTCAAAATACCTAATGAAATTCGGACATCGCATACAATATTCTGTGTTTGAAATTGATAATAGCGACAGGATATTAAATAATATTGTTTCAGACATAGAAAATAAGTATAAGAAGCTATTTGAACAAGAAGATAGTATATACATTTTCAATATGTCAGCTTCCTGTCAGGTTATTAGATATGGATATGCTAAGAATGAAGAGAGTGATTTAAAGATCATATTATGATTTGCAAACCTATGTCTTTATAGTATAATAAAAATGAAAGGTTCTTATGAAGTTGCTAATATATTAGTAATAAAGTACAAAAAAATAATAAAAATAGGTTCTTGTATTGGATAGAATATAGAGATAACTCTTTATAAGAACCTAAGAATTTCTACTATTGTAGATTAGCCTGTTGCCGATGAAGCACCTTTGCTTTATAAGAACCTAAGAATTTCTACTATTGTAGATACAGGCATTGAAAGAAAATGTGCCTTGCTTTATAAGAACCTAAGAATTTCTACTATTGTAGATATAAAACTGGAAAAGTGAGGTTTGAGAAATCTTTATAAGAACCTAAGAATTTCTACTATTGTAGATAACGGTAAACCATGGAAGAACATAGTCTTTATAAGAACCTAAGAATTTCTACTATTGTAGATGCAATGCATCTGAATTATTTTTGAATGCTTTATAAGAACCTAAGAATTTCTACTATTGTAGATTACAATGGTTTTATTGCCTTTAGGAAACTTTATAAGAACCTAAGAATTTCTACTATTGTAGATGAGAGACAGAAAGCCACTTTGCGGAAACTTTATAAGAACCTAAGAATTTCTACTATTGTAGATCTTGTGGCAATTTATCATAATAGATTGCTTTATAAGAACCTAAGAATTTCTACTATTGTAGTTTATAGATTTAATTTTAAGTACTGTCCTTTTTATAAAATCGAACATTTATTCCATTGCAAATTGTTCGATATAGATATTAATGGCTGAAAACATATCTTTCAAAAAATAGTCAAGCAAGGATATACATCTATGCTTGACTATTATCAAATCATTTATTTTCTGTTCAATTTTCTATTTTCCACCCTCTACGATCTTTGCATTCGGATATATTCTTTCCATACGTTCATCTGTAAAATGAGTATCCAGAAAATCTGTGATTGCATTCGGGGTGTCAAAGGCATCTGCCTCGGTGTGCCTTGTCGTGTATCTGGACAGTGCGGCAGCAGATATCAGCATGTTGAATATCATGAATACAATCATAATATTACAGAGCACAGGACCGACTTTTACAGGAATCTTCTCAATCAGGGCTGAGAGCCTGGGATAGATTAATTTCAACCATACCACAGCGGCGATTCCCCAGAAGAAGCAGTAGAGCAGGTTGATTCTGCCACCCAAGTTAAAGGCGAAGCCGCTGTAATCCCAGAATACAGTGCCAAAGACCAGTTCTGTGAACACACTGCACAGATATTCATAGGCACCACCAAGAAGTGTACCTGCTATGAATATATTACCGTCTGATTTATCTTTTTGCCTGTACAGCACTGCTGTCAGCAGCATACAGCCCAGCCCCCATACGATACTGAATGGACCATAGACGACGCTGCTTCGACTCATCAGCACACCGGAAGTGATATAGCAGAAGATGGTTTCTGTTATATCTCCCAGAAAGGCTCCTATAAAAAACAGAGAGATTAATTTATAGAAGCAGCATCCTTCAGCGAAAACAGTAGGAGTTGCTTTTTTTGTTGTTGCCTGTGCAGGCTGATTCAACCCGCTGAAAGCCTTCTGCATACGGGATTGGATTCTGATGGTAATGGCATTTTCCAGAAGGAAGGATGCCTTTTGCACCTGTGTATTAATATCCTGAATCCGTTTCTGCTTAACGTGAAGTCCGGCTATCGCAAGAGAGGAGCCAAGTACATCACAACCAAGCAACACACCCAGAACAATTAACAGGACAAATCCTACCATATGTGGAATAAATGACACAACTGTCAGTAATAGGCGGTTGCCCAGATACATGGCGAAAGTACCGAAGATACCCCAGATGAAAGCATATCTCAGGCAGACATATCCATTCAGATGAAAACGGTGATTGGAGTAGTCCCACCAGCGTTTATGGAATATTTTCTCTAAGGCAGCACCTGTAAAGTATTCGATACCGGAAGCTAGGATCATACTTCCAAGAAACAGGAATACAGGGGAAGTGGTCAGCTCCGGCAGGAAGATGGCAAATGCCACGGCACCAGCTCCGTAAATTGGGCACAAAGGGCCGGTTACGAATCCACGGTTGATGAATTTCTTGCGTGCAATAGCGGCAAGTGCGACTTCTGCGCACCATCCCAGAAAAGAGTACAGGAAGTAGAGCCAGAACAGTTCGTATAAAGTATATTGCATAATTTTTCTCCTTGAATGTTATTGCAGTTTAAGGAAGATCACGCACCGTTTCTGTCAATTGATTTTGTGAACACGTAATAGCTGTAAGGACTT
>ERZ860076.1223-NODE-1223-length-13337-cov-4.112408_pt1 | contig 13337 bp, 14 predicted proteins | sample MGYA00509982_ERZ860076 | MGnify/ENA primary metagenome ERZ860076 (study PRJEB30046, sample SAMN00715193) | human gut metagenome | study: EMG produced TPA metagenomics assembly of the A metagenome-wide association study of gut microbiota in type 2... | reverse complement strand
CCTTCTCTTTCACTCCTTTTTCTTTCCTTTGCGTTTCAAATTAAGCAGATATGAAGAAAGAGAGTCAGACTATATTCGATAAAAATGTAATAGAATTCGTTACGGTAGCCGCAGAATTCTGTGCTTTTCTGGAACGTGCCGAGGGCATGAAACGTAAGGCTTTTGTCGATACAACCCTAAAAATACTTCCATTGCTTTATCTCAAGGCATCCATGCTCCCTAAGTGCGAAACAATAGGTGATGAAGCACCGGAAACTTATGTGACAGAAGAGATGTACGAAGTTTTACGTATAAACCTGTCGGACATCCTGGCTGAGAAAGACGACTATCTCGAAGTTTTCCTACCGGACATGGCATACAGCATTCTTGTAAACTGATATCTTGTATGTTCATCAAAATGATTCAGTGTCTCTGTATCTTCTCCCTTTACATCTCCATTGCAAAAATCAACAAATTCATTTTTGCTGCCATCTTTTGTAGATAATTTACCTGTCTTTGTGTTATAAATGAAATTATAGGTGCTTCCTACTCCAGTTACATTCATAAAACATCCTCCATCTTTCCGCCTCATAAATACTATTTATCTTTTTATTCGTCATTTCTCGTCTAATTCTGTATATCCATTGTCTGACTATTTTCTTTCTGAATTTTATTAGCGTTTGTTTTCATTATCAGATTTGCATTATCCATATAATTAGATATAATTAGATATTTTCATGTTTTTACCTTTCTGCCAATGCATCAAATGTTTAAACTCCGCTTTTCGTTAAGTAACTATTGTTTCTAAGTCACAGAATACCATGCCCTTTTCCTATTATCAGCATCACATTGATAGGATATTAACTGTTTCATATCCTTTAACCCACCTTTGCCATATAGGATGCTCAAAGTCATATCTGACACATTATTCCAGCCTTTTACTGACATAGTCGAAACTAAATCATGTATCCAATTTTTCATCTGCTGCTTATACTCTTTTGAAACCTTTCCAGTATCTTCAACAGCATGATTAACTAAATCCAATATGTCCTCTCCTGACTCTGTGTAATATGTACCATTTTTCTCCTCAAGCTTATCTAATTCATATCCCGTATAACTATACACCTGATGATATGCTTCGTATTTCATTTTTGATTCTTTTGTTATCTGAGTGCTTTCGCAGCCATCCTGTGTCGAACAATAGTAAATATGCTTATAGAGATTTTTTCCGTTATCTCCCACATTTAATGCATTTTGCATCCGCATCTTTGTTTCTTCATCTACACCGTCTACCGTTATTTCATAACTATATGGATCAACAGTAAAAGTACAATCTTTCGTAATAGAAGATGTATCTACACCAGCCTGCTTTAAAATATTTGAAATTTGCGAATTTACCAATGCTCTTTCAAATTGAATTTTATCCGAATCTACACTGTCACCATCTACTTCAATTCCCCTAAACAAAGAATCCTGATAATTTACACCATTTATCTTTCCTGTTCGGCACATCTGCATTTCATAATTATATGCAATCCTTCGTTCTGTATCGGTCAAATTAGTCTCATAATAATCTGAACTCTTATCAAAATACTTGGCATGAATATAATTTTCAGGATTGGAATGTGTTTTTGCTTCTGCGGCAAGCTTTGAATATTTTTCCGTTAATGCTCCCCTAAAAGCCTTACCTGTACTCATATATTCACTTGTTTTCGCATTAATCTGTGTCCCTGCATTATCAATTATTTTTTGATTTGTTTTTTGGGCTGAAGCTATATAGGATTTTAAGTCAATGCTTTTGTCAACATTTGTATTATGTGTTCTTCCGTTTGTATTTTTTACAAGCTTTTCCTTTCCTGATGCGCTTATCGTTAAAGTATCTCTTGTACCGCTGCAACCTGCATCTTGACTTCTTGTAGTTTTTCGTTGTTGCCCATACAGCGTATTAATGAATGACTGATTGGTATAAATTCGACTATTAAAAAAAATATTCATAATATCACCTATATCCTTAATATGACTTATATCATGTTCCATTCTTTTATAATTTCATCGGCACTATTCTTCTCATATTTTATACGTTCTGCACCAACTACGATTTTTTTGCACCAACTACGATTTGAGCACAAAAAAAGGACGAAACCGCCCTTTTTACGAATTCAGAAACAAATCTGCTACAAATTTGTTTCCATCCTGTTTTAATTGTAAATTCCCATCATACTTATCTATGCTCTGTTTCACATTTAAGAGTCCTATCCCCCTGCCTTTTCCCTTATCTGATACCGGCATACGTTTTTTCCATTTTACATTTCCGCAACTGTTTTCTATATGAACTACCGTCATCTTATGATAGGCACTGATTTTAATAAAAATGTATTTTTCTCCGTCAACATTTGCAGCAGCTTCAATCGCATTGTCCAGCAGATTTCCGAAAATAGTTGTTATGTCTATCGGCTCTATGTAAGATAATTCTACATTGTCTATCTTAATGTCCGAATGTATCCCTTTCTCCTGCATGACAGCATTTTTATCTGTCAGCAGAATGTTCAATATCGGATTCTCTGTGTAAGACATAGGAATCAGTGGTGCCAGTGTACTTCTGATTGCCTCTGCATATTCGCCAGCCGTATGCTCCCTCTCTGTTCCATACAAATTCTCGATAGCCCTGATATGCTTATCCACATCATGTAATATCCGTATTGTCTGATTATATTTTTCAGTCTGTGCCAGATAATACTCATACTGCATTTTTGCCTGTTGCTCCAATGCCTTTACGCGGTTTTCATAGTGTTTCTTTTCGTCTGCCATTTTGACATAATACAAAAGATACAGGTCAGCTAAAACGATGCACCCCATATTTACCGCTGACAGATAGCTTTTCTGCCCATCCCTAAAATTCTGCACAATCACAAGCATATTGACCAGACTGTAAAAAAACATGATTCCATATATGATATATTGTTCTCTGGAACAGGCTGCCTCTGTCCTTTTTATCAATCTGTTTATCAAAACATAGTATAGGAAAATCAGCACTATCTTTGAAAATGCCACTTCCAGACAATATTGCATGACAACATCAATATTTAAAATTCCACCAATCTGCAAAAAACAGTGTAACAGAAGCACTCCCAGCGTTTCACATACAGACATACATAAAACCAGTACTTCACTCTCAGTAATTCTGCGGATTGGTCTGTCTGCATCTTCGTAATACAGAAAATATACCGTTACACCAACTCCAACAAACCATATCAGCAGATTCAATATTGCAAAGTTCAGCATATTTATGTAAAATGCAGTAATTCCCATCGCTATCTCTGCCGCTATATACAAAGTTCTATTGCTGTAACTTTTCTTATATCTTTCATTCATAAATTGAAAAAGAATTGTACAGATAATAAAACAGGAAAGTCCATTACATATCACAAGTAAAATCTTATCCATCTTCTATTCTCTCCTCTGGGTTTTCTGCAAAAATTTATTCATTTCTTCCCGAAAATCAGAGCTTCTTTTTTGTGCAAGGGACAGTTCTTTCCCATTGTCCAGATAAATATGAAATCCCTGTATCTTCTCAATATGTCTCACATTTATAAGACAGCCTCTGTGATTTACCGCAAAATCATATGGATGTAATTCTTCCACAAGATTTTCAAATGTACATTCACATTCATATCTGCAATCTTCCATAATAATTGCTGCTTTTCTGGATCTTTTTATGTACTCAAAATATAATATCTCGTTTAATTTCAAACAAACACAACCTGCTTTTGTTCCTGATTCATCTAGTATTTCAAATTCCTTTTCTATTTCCGGATATTTCTCCTGCCCCAGAATTTCCATAATCTGCGTTTTCATTTCTTCTTCATTGATCGGTTTACACAGAAAAGAAAACGCATGTACCTTATTAATCGCCTGTGCCATGTATTCTTCATAACTGGTGATGTATATAATTTTTATATCATGATTTTTTTCTTTCAGCTTTCTTCCGAGCGTAATTCCGCCCAGTTCTTCCATGGAAATATCCAGTATTCCGATATCAATCTTGTCATTACTGTTCAGCAGCTCATTCGCCGACAGAAACGACCGTATCTGATACTGAACCTGATATTCTGAAAGAATCTTATCCAGCATCAGCGTCGCTTTGTCAAGATCTTCCTTATCATCATCACATATCACTACTTCTAACAATCCAATCTCCTCCCTGTAATAACTTTTGTTTTTCTATTATACCATATCGGCACTTTTTATAATTGCCGATATGGTATGATCATCAAAATTATTTTTACCTTTCCCCTCTGTCACGCTTCCTTGTGCTCTGTCTGCCATACGCTTTCGTTCCATGGTATTTCTTTCTGGCTTCCAGTTCCTCTAAGAATTCATCATATACACTCATCTTATAACGGATACTCTTCATCTTAGCCGCATCATATCCCATCCTGTTCTTATATGCTTCAAACTCCTGTGACGTGTCCTCTGTTGGCGGCGGAAGCTGTCTGACACGCTCCTGTATGGACATCTTCGTATAATCTGGTGGTATCTCCTGCTCTTCTTTATGGGAAGTCGGTTCTGTCTGTTCTTCTAATGCTATTCCCTGCCACTCCCGGTTAAATTCATCAAACGCAGCACCATAGAACACTTCCTCCTCGTCATCACGAATGTTCTCTTTCTCACAGAACCGGTCAAAGCCCTCATATACACTGATATCCCCTTCTGGCTTTTCATATTCCTTTTGAACACTCCCTGCTGTATCTATACCGACACTTTCCCTAACATCAGATATATCCCATTCCGCATAATCATCATATCTTCCGGATTCCTGCTCGATATCAGCCTTTATGCGTTCATACTCCAGTCTGCTTTTTTCCTTCTTTTTCAGATATTCAGTTATCCCTGCGACAGTAAATCTTGCACCAAGCCTGCTCCCTCTGACCGCCATCGGCTTTCCTTTTTTATCCGTCCTGTATTTCAGGGCATAGGATATGGTATTGCCCCGGAGCCAAACATCCATCAGATAATACACCTTCGCATAATCAATCACATCCTGCAAAGTCTTATTCTCCGGTCTGTTCATGGCATTTCGCAGAAGCACCTTTATTTCTTCCCGAAACGACAGCTTATCCCGCTTTTTCATCTGATATTCTGCGAAGCTCTGACGTCCCCTGTCTTTATCCTTTACATAATAGCTGTCACGATACGAATGAATCAGTCCACGCTTCCTGCACTGTTCCCCGAAATATCTGCACATTTCCTTCAGCTCTGCCGGTCCCCGTCTGAAGGACTTTCCATCTTTCACATTACAGTTGCTTACCAGAAAATGCACATGTGTATGTGCTGTATCTGTATGCACTGCAAACAATACCTCATATCCTTTTGACCAGAAGAACTCCCTCGCAAAATCTTCTGCTATTTTATATGCCTGCTCATAGGTCAGTCTGTCATTATCCTCCGGGTGGAAGGATATCGAAAGCTTCTGTGCCAGTATCTCCTTCTGCTTATACCTGCTGTACCTTTTGTCATGCATCTTTCTTGTTATAAGCAGGCTGTTTGCAAAGTTATCTCGGTTACAGCCGAAAGCTTTATACAGGTGTGGTTCTGTCTTTACCACACCATCTTCCACCTGCTCTTTTCTTCTGCCTAAAATATAATCGGCAGCACTTTTCAGCTGTGCCACCGATTTGCAATAGCTGTAATTCACATTTACATTGCCATATACATCGCCCATTACAATGTACCTCTCTTTCCTCTTTATTCTTGTTTATATACTTGTTTCTGCTGTCGTTTTATCTCATAACAACTTCTCTGTAATCTTCAACAGCAGGTCTTCTATCTTCTTTAAAAATACATTGGTTGCCTGAAACTGAATATCCGAGAACACTCCCGGATATATATTGATGGTATAAGCAATCTGGTTGATATTGACTCCCTGTTTCTTCATTTCATGCACTGCCTGTGCCAGCAGCTCCCGGATATCCTTTAGTGTCACACCATCCACACGCTTTCCGTCATATACATCAAGAAAATAGTTAAGGAAATCTGCATTTCCCTTATATCCGCTTGCTTCCTTTATCCTGTCAAATCTCTTTTTTAATGCTTCATCCACTCGAATGTAGATAACCTCGTCTCTTGCTCTGTTTGCCATATAAGTCCTCCTATCTGTCTAAAAAGTGTAATAGTCACTTCCTGTCACATGAAAAAAGCAGACACATGACATACATCACATATCTGCTCATTGCATCCTGTTATTCTGTTTTTATATCCATCTGGCTACATATCTGCCTGATGATATAACCCTTTACTGCGGGTGTGCCCTCTTTCTTTGACTGTGGCTCCACTTTTTTGTATGGATATAGCTATATCTGTAATTCCGGCTACATTCCGCCACATTATTATTGCCATATGCTGCCGCTTTTAAGCTGTACCGCAGCCATTGTTTAGAAATTCTCCGCAGGCAGGGCACATCATCCCATCTGTCAGCCTGCTGTAAAAAACACAGCAGACTTCCGAAAGCCATTCTGCGCTTACCGCTCCGACTGGCTTTCCCACATCTCTTTTTTTGCCAGAAGAAATCTCTCTCCTGTGTTTCGATGTGGTTGGGATGATATAGGCAGGTAGTACCGCTGGCTTGCCAACTCGTCAAAAAAAGGAAGCGAAAATGCCTTACGGCATCCCCGCTTCCTTTTTCTTCCTCATTGTCTTCACCATCGGTGCTACCTGCTTAAGGGGCACAGCCCCCTAAGAACCCCCACCGGATAAATATTGCCACCTGCAAAGGTGGTATCAATATTTTCCGGCTTTATAGCCTTCGTCCCATAGAATCTTCTGCACTTTTTCTTTACACACCAAAGCTGTAATCAAGAAATTCATTATCCTCCGGTTCTTCCTCTGCTGATTCCCCCAGAACCGCTTCGGCAGTATGCCCCTGCTTAATTCTGCCATTTCCATTGCCATTTGCAGGGCTTGGCATTACCGGCATACCTGCATTTGCACCTGCCACAGTGCTCTGAAATCCTGCCGTAAGCACTGCCTGTTGCTGAATCAGATACATTCCCGCCAGTGTCGGAAGATTTGCCAATGTTTTTTCAGCCACCTGCGCTACGATGCGTTCCACAAAAGCATCTTCTTTTTCCCTTGTTTCAAGATACGGATCACGCTTTTTTCGCAGATGCCTTTCGTAATAGTCATTGATGGCACAGATAACAAATTCATTCTGTGACTTAAACTCTTTTTCCACCTCATCAGAGTGAAGCAGGCTCCATGCCTGCATTGCACTCTCACTGTTCCGGTTAAATCGGACATTCTTATTCCATGATTTTTCTGCCATTTACATCGCCTTCTTTCTCTGCTGATGCTTTAAGATCATATAGCAGTAATACTCATACCCCTTTGCATTAGCTCTGATATCATGGTCAAATGTCACTCTGTCCATATCATACTCGCCAAATGCCTCTACAATCCTTGCACCACCGCCCATAACATACAGCCTCATCATCTGCTCATTGTACTCATAATCACGCAGCTTCTGGAAAATCTGCACTGCATACTCTTTTGCAGCTTCCACCATCAGACCTGCATATGGTTGTGCAATATCTGTCTCCCCAGTGCGGAGGAAATTCTCAATTACCTCGTGCATCAGTTCCGTTCCGGTATTATCACGAACCTTATTTAAGATAGCTTTCTCACACTGATACACTCCCAGCTTTTCTGTCCAGGACTTGCTTTCCATAGGTCTGCCATTGTTCAGATACATCAGGTTCATTGTTCCGTTTCCGATATCCACAAGAAGGTTCATTCCCTTGAAGTCTTTCAGGTTCTCCGCTACCGCAGAGTAGCACTGCGGCATTACCGTACAGCCTGTGAACTCCATTTCATAGATTCTGTCCTTGTAGCCGACTTTTACAATTCTCTCTTTCATCATATAATCCCGGAAGGTATCTCTCTGTGCCTGTACCCATTTCAGCGGAAGTCCTACCGCAAGGTGGATACGGACAGCATTTCTTCTGTCCGTATAGCCTCTTGCTTCCAGCTCTTTCACAACTGCCGCCATTGTAAGCACATAGTTATCATCATCTGTCACTTTGTCTGTAACAAATCCTTTGTGTCCTTCCCCGATGATATAGTATCTGCCATTCCATTCAATAAAGTCTCTGGCAAATACCGGAGCCTTATCACTCACACTTACCGCAGTCGGAAATACCCTTCTTGCGGTCTTAAAATTACCATAGCCTGCATCTACTCCAATAATCAGACTCCCGTTCATCTTATATTCTCTGATTTTCTCTGTCATAATAAAATCCTCTCTTTCTTAAATTGCATACTTTTCTTTTACCTCTTCTGCTGTTGGGAAAATCCCGGTATCAACATATACTTTGTTTTCCCCGGCAACTACCTCTGCGATATGCGTATCATTATCTGCCATAAGCAGTTTTTCCGCTTTTGCACTCGCATTCTCCAAAGCTTCTTTTATCTCAGCCTCCTGCACCTTTGCACGGATTGCTTTTGTTTTGGCATGAACTTTGCCCTGCGCCGCCTCTGATACATGGCATTGCGCTCACGAAGTCTTTGTTTTTCCTTTATTTCAGCCAGTTCTTCTTCCGTCAGTTCCTGTGCCGGAAGTTCCACTTTACCGATGAAGTTAAAGTAAATCTCTATCTCCATTACACGCTCGCCATCAATCTTTTCCGCTTTGTGGACAAGTATCTTATCCACAAATTCATTGATGATGACAGGTGTTAATTCCGTGATATCCGTGTATTTATGGACTAGTGCCAGAAATTCCTCCGTCCGGTCTGTATCCTCGTCATACTGCGTAAGCTGCTCCCTGCATGTCTTAATGGACTGCTCCAGTTCTGCCTGTTCCTTTTCATACCCTGCCGATAGCATTTCATATCTTTTGTCAGGCAGTCTGCCAAGGGCATTGTCCTCATACACTTTTTTAAGAAGGATATCAAGCTCTGCATACCGCTTCTCCTGATGCTTTAACGCAGCCTTCAGCTTCTTCGCCTCACTCTGTTCCCGGATTTCTGATGCACTGCGGATGCTTTCGACAAATGCTCTCTCATCCATCCTTACACTTTTACACGCATACTGAATGGTTTCAAGCACAAGCTGGTCAATCACCTTTGCCTGTATATTGTGCGAACAGCAGACCTTTCCTGACTGGTCATGGCTGTTATTATAATTGCCGCAGTTATAACAGGCTGGAGTTGTTCTGACACTGCCATCCGGCAGCCCTCTCCAGTTTCTTCCGGCACGCTTTCCCTCATTACGATAATGCATCTTTCCACCGCAGTCCGCACAGAAAATCTTACCCACAAACGGATTTGTCTCGCCCTCTGTGTTTATCCTGCGTTTGGTCTTTCTAAGCTCCTGCACCATATACCATGTTTTTCTGTCAATGATCGCCTCATGGGTATCCGTAAAGACCACTATCTCGTCACTGTCATTTCTTACAGCAGTCTTATCCTTATAGGAAAGCTTCTTTGTACGGAAATTCACAGTATCTCCCATATATTCCGGTTTTTCAAGCATTCTTACGACACTTACTCCTGCCCATTCATATGGCTTTGACATATCACACCGGTTCTTGTAACATCCATATCCCCGCTTTGCCTGATAATATGAAGGTTTTTCCACCTTTTCCTCAGTCAGTATCCTTGCAATCTGATATGGTCCGATTCCCTCAACTGCCATCCGGAATATCCTGCGGACAACTGCCGCAGCTTCCTCGTCAATGAGCCAGTGATTCTTATCTTCCGGATCTTTGATATATCCGTATGGTGGATTGTTGGTAATTGGTTTCCCGTCCCTGCCCTTTGCCTGCAATACTGCCTTTATCTTGCGGCTGCAGTCACGCAGATACCATTCGTTCATGATATTTAAAAAAGGGGCGAATTCGCTGCTGGTGTTGATATCACTGTCAACACCATTAGAGATAGCAACGAAATGGACACCTTTTTCCCGAAAGAATACCTCCGTGTAAAATCCTACCTGTAGGTAATCCCTGCCGACTCGGCTCATATCCTTTACAATGACTGTGCCAATGCTTCCGTCCTCAATCTGCCGGAGCATTTCTTTCCATCCCGGTCTGTCAAAATTTCCACCGGAATATCCGTCATCTGTAAAATGCACCAAATCGGTATATCCATTACTCTTTGCATAGTCCTCCCTTTTATTTATCCATACTTCATAGCCTTTTTGCTCCTTTCTGTAATTGTTTTAGTGATAAAAAGAATTACTCTCTTCACTAATAGGAGAAATACGGCTACAAAATCGGAAGTGTTTTGAAATTATTTTTGAAAAAAATTTTTAAGGACCGATTAAATTGCCAAAATATGAGGAACTAAAAGCTTTCCGCAAACAAAACTTAATACCGGAATACAACGATTCTTCCAGTGAGAAAACTATGCTGCACAGGGAAGCTCGTGCATTGGCAATCAGCCGTCTTGAAGAAAGTGCACGAACCGAGGAAGAATTCGCAAATGTTATATCGTGGTGGGATAAACTTGATGACAACAGGGAACGCAGAGAGCGATACCATGAAATCGGACGCTCTGAAGTACCGCTTGAATGGCACGCCTCTGATTATGTCCTGCCCGGTAATGCCAACTATGACATGGTACTGTGGCAACAGATACTTGCCGGCGATTTTATTGATTATATCTTTGATGAGCCGGATTACATCCATGAGCTTGTACGCAGTCAGGATTTATGCCTGATATTAAAGAATATGAAAGAACACCAGAAACAGCTTTTGTACTATGTGATTGTCCGGTCATACTCCACTCTCCAATACGCTGAGCTGAATGGAAAAACAGACCGCAATGTGCGTGGTGTAAGGGAAACTGCCATAAAGCAGATAAGAAAGAAATATAAGACTGCTCTCGAAACAAGGCTGCTTCATCTGCCTTGGACACTTACATTGGGCGAAAAATATTTTCTTGAAAACGGGGTAAGAACTAAAGACGAAAAGAATTCTGAAAAACAGTGACTATGCTGCCTGAAATATATAACAGGGTAATATGATACTTTTAATGTTTTGTCAAAAAAAATTGCGTTGAAATTTCAGAATGATAACCCTTGACCTATAATGTGTAATCGAATAGAATTGTTAATAGATTACAGTTTCTTTATATAGAAGTTATACGAATTGAATTTCAGACGATTGCTCTGATTCCAGTGAAATCAGATTGGAGGCTTTTCATGAAAAATCTATTTGAACATACCAGTTCCCCATGGATACGGTACAGCAGTTATGAATACCGCACTGCCGAAGATGGAACTTTGTATATTGTAGTATCTGCGGATGCCAAACCAGAAATGTATAACCCTATGAAAGATGCAGAATCACTTGTACTGGATGCTGTCAATATCGGTTTGCAGGTCATGCATAAAGCACCAGAAGATGAACTGAAAAGTATGGTTCTTCGTTTCATCAATTCCTACGGATTTTTAGGCTTTATGACTGCACTTCCGACAACTGCGGAATTTATCACCTATGAATCTGTATATCTTCCAAAAAACCATTTTATTAAAGAAGAATCTCTATCAACAGAAAGTTATCTCGATTATTTTTATCCGTTTGATAAGATGGATTTTCACAAAAAAGGGGTAGAATCAAGTTGGTCGGTATCCGACAAGGATGGCATTGCAATCGCACTTGCAACGGGAAAGAATCCACAGGCTGTTACGATGAGTTTTCAGAAAGAATATGCAGAACGCTATGACTGGCTGGTGAAAGAATTTTCCGACTGGGCATTTACCTTTACCACAAGTTTCTTATATTATATGGACTACGACAGTCTTGATGAACAGACAAAAAAACTGTATCGTCAGGGTATATCTGCATTTGGCGGAATATCCCCGACTTACCATATCTCATTAGCGGAAAATGCCCCGGTTATCGTATGGAACTTCCATTCCCTGCTCGTCATGATCCAGATGTGCTTTTCTTTTATGCTTACGGATTCTGACTGCGATATGAAGCTGTGTAAGCACTGTGGCAGGGCATTTATCGCAAGCCGTAAGGGAAATGAGTTCTGCTCTCCGAAATGCAAGAATCAGTATAATGTCTATAAGACAAGGGCTAAGAAAAATAAAACAGATGAATAATGAATAAATGACATATCTGGAGGAAATACTATGGACAATATGATTAGAATTGATAAAGATTATATCGAATGGCTGAAACATGTTAAAAAAAGATTTAAAAATACACAAATAAAAGCATCTATCAAGGTTAATGACGAGTTGCTTAGGTTCTACTGGTCAATCGGCAAGGATATCGTTAACATGCAGGCTGAAAGCAAATGGGGCGGTGCTTTTTTTGAAACTTTAAGTGAAGATTTAAAAAAGATGTTCCCAGGTGCAAAAGGATTTTCAACCACTAATTTGAGATACATGAAAAGATACTACAATTTATTTGGTGAAATTCTGCCCCAACTTGGGGCAGAATTACCGGAGGCTACAAATCTGCCTCAAGTTGGGGCAGAAATATATGCCATTCCATGGGGACATATAAAATTAATTGTTGATAAATGCAAAGATGAACCCGAAAAAGCAATGTTCTTCGTTGATGAAGTAATAAAGAATAACTGGTCAAGAGCTGTTCTTCTAAACTTCCTTGACACTAATCTATATGAACGCCAAGGCAAGGCAATAAGTAATTTTCAAACAACACTACCGGCTTACACCGGTGATTTAGCTCAGGAAATAACAAAAGATCCTTACAATTTTGATTTTATTGCTATAAATCGTGACTATAACGAAAAAGAATTAAAAGATGCCCTGACCGAAAAGGTTATGAATCTTTTAATTGAAATGGGAAAAGGGTTCGCCTTTGTCGGTCGAGAATACCCTTTACCTATAGAAGGCACAGAGGAATATATTGATTTGTTATTCTACCACCTAAACCTACATTGTTATGTCGTAGTAGAGGTCAAAATAAAAGAATTCAAATCTCGTGATATTGGTCAGATAGGTACTTATATAAACATTGTTGACGATATTGTCAAAATGGATTCCGATGGAAAAACTATTGGCTTGATCATCTGCAAAGAAAAAAATAATGTATTAGCCAAATATGCTGTTAACAGTTCCAACAAACCAATAGCAATTTCAGCATACGAATTATCGGATTTCTTACCAGAAAATCTTGCAACATTACTGCCTTCAACGGATGAGCTGGAATCTCGATTACTGCTAGATGAAGCAGTCAATGAGAATGATAATAACAACCAATAGCTCCATTCTCGTATATATGGTAAGACAAAGCAGGAACCATGACGATTCCTGCTTTATTCTTATCTATAAATCAGATCATGCAACACTACTTCCTCTGCTCTGCTCCGGATGTTATTCAT
>ERZ860076.1217-NODE-1217-length-13379-cov-6.056364_pt1 | contig 13379 bp, 8 predicted proteins | sample MGYA00509982_ERZ860076 | MGnify/ENA primary metagenome ERZ860076 (study PRJEB30046, sample SAMN00715193) | human gut metagenome | study: EMG produced TPA metagenomics assembly of the A metagenome-wide association study of gut microbiota in type 2... | reverse complement strand
ACTGCGCCGAATGCCGCCGCCGCCGCAAATACCGCGAGCAGCGCCCAGCCGCGCGTAAGCCAGCAGATAACGAGGTACATCGCCGCGCCGAAAGCCAGCGCGATGAGCTTTTTGCTGCCTATACGCTCTACTATGCCGCGCAGCTTCGCAGGCATGAGCGCGAGCATAGCGTTCCAGACGGGCTTGATGTTTATCGCCGTGATTATGATGAAAAGTATCGGCAGAGTAACTATCGTAAATTTTACCGAGCCGCCCATAAACTGCATAACGTTTATCAGCACCATTGATATGAGCAGCGCGTTATTGATCATAAGCTTAGTAAGTCTGAGGTCGAAAGGCACTATCTTGCGCGAATCGTAAGCGCGCACCGCAAATACCGCCATGTAGGAAACTACGGTGGTTATCGGCGGGCCGTAAAGACCTATGCGAGGTATCAGTATGATATTCAGCGAGATATTTATCACGCCTGCGATAAGGCTGGTGAAAAGCGAGCGCTTAGTCTTGTTTGAAGCCAGATATATCGAGCCCATAAAGGTGGTGAAGCATGAGAATATCGAGGAGTATATCAGTATAGGTGCGTACCGCGCGGACTCCTGAAAGCTGTCGCCCATCCAAATAGCGGTAAGCGGCTGAACTATCAGCAGGCAGCCCGCCGCGAGGATATACATAAGGCACTGGTTCAGATGGAAAACGTTGCCGTAAAAATCATTGCGGTCGTCTGAGTCGTCCTCCATTATAGCCGACATATTCCATGCCTGCCCGAACATCATGTAAACGGTGGATACTAAGTTCGCTATTTTGTACGAAGCGGAAAGTATGCCGTTTCGCTCGCTGCCGAGGTAGTAGGTGGTCATGAAAGAGTCGGAGCTGTTTGTCACCAGCCACATAAGCTGCGCGGGGATAAGCGGCATACAGTAGGAGAACATGGTCTTTACCATCTCGCGCTCGATATGCTTGAAATCGAAATATCTCCAAAGCCGCGCTGCGAAGAGCATGAAAACGGTGGAGCATAGGTCGGAAAGGATGACCGAGAGCAGGTAGCCGGTATTGCCCATCTTGAAAACGCAGATGAAGAGTATAGTGCCTATCAGCGTAAGCAGGGTGGTGAGTATAGAGTTTACGGCGTAGAGCTTTACTTTCTCTATGGCGCGCAGGAAGTTTGAGTAAACAAGCTTCAGCGAAGCCGCCACGATGTATACGAATATCAGCAGCGAGTAGCCGTGGATATACTTATCCGCCACGCCTGTAACGGTAACTATCGGCAGTACTATCGCGAGCAGAGCGAAGCCCATAAGGCAGGCTATATTGCCTATGCTGAATACCTGCCGTTTGTCGTAAGCTTTATCGAGGCCGAAGCGTATTATCGACTCGCTTATAGTCATGGTAACTATCGGCAGCAGCCAGTTCGCTATCTGCTGTATAACGTCGTTGACGCCCATTTCGGCGGGCGTGAGGTAGGTGGTGTAGACGTTGACGAGCAGTATTATCAGCACTTTCGAGCTGAAAGAGCCGAGCGCGAATATCAGCGTATTAGAAAAAAGCTTTTTATAGCTTGACTTGGTAACATTATTCTTTTCAGGCATATTTAAAGAGTATCCTTTCTGCGGGGTGTGCCGCCGTTGTGACAACACATATACATTATAACATAAGAGAGAGAAAAAAGCAAGTACTTAGCGGCAAAAAGGCGGCTGGGCGTTTTTCGTCGGCATAGCCCTCTTGAAAATCTTGGCGAAAAGTGCTATAATTATACCGATAAATGATAAATACAAATAACACGGAGGTACTGCCGAAATGTCTACCGCTAACCAAAGATTGAAAATACTGTATCTTGCGAAGTTTTTCGCAGACAGCACTGATGAAGAGCACCCCGTTACCATGCAGCAGATAATAGCCGAGCTGGACAGGCACGGAGTATCCGCCGCGCGCAAGGCTATTTACGAGGATATTGAAGCGCTGCGCGTTTTCGGCATGGATATAGTTTCGGTAAAGGGCAAATACTCGGGCTACTACCTCGCCTCGCGCGAATTTGAGCTGCCCGAACTGAAACTGCTCGCCGACGCGGTAAGCTCGGCGCGATTTCTCACCCAGCGCAAATCTGAGCAGCTTCTGAAAAAGATAGAGTCACTCGCCAGCGTTTACGAGGGAAGGCAGATACAGCGGCAGGTGTACGTCACCGATAGGGTGAAGTCGATGAACGAGAAGATATATCTCAATGTAGATGCTATAAATCTTGCCATCTCGTCCAAAAAGCAGATAGTCTTCAAATATTTCGACTACGGTGCAGATAAGAAAAAGAAGTACCGCGAGGGTCTGCGCGTATGCTCGCCCTATGCGCTGACTTGGAGCGACGAGCGCTACTATCTTGTGGCGTATTACGAAAAGTACGGAAGTATATCAAATTTTAGGGTTGACAGAATGGAGAGTGTGCAGCTGCTTGAAGAGCCGATAAAGACCGCGCCCGCCGATTTCAGCCTGCCGAAGTACCTCAATTCTACGTTCTCGATGTTTAGCGGCGAGGTCTGCGACGTGTGCTTGAAATTCAGCGACAAGCTGGTAAACGCCGTGTTAGACCGCTTCGGCAAGGACGTTTGGCTCGTGCCCGCTGAGGAGGGCTGGTTCACCGCGCGTGTGAAAGTAAAGCCAGAGCCGCCATTTTTCGGCTGGCTTTTCCAGTTTGCGGACAAGGCGCAGATAATCTCGCCCGAAAGCGTAAAATTGGAATATTTGAATATGCTGAAAGCCGCCGCAGACGCACAGAAGTGAATTTATCGGAATACATATATGTAAAAATATGCATCAAAACCAATCAAGTATCAATCGAATAAATTGTATAAAATATCTACATTTACGGTAGGGCAATTGTATAAGATGTACAAAATGTTTGGAAAAATATTGACAGTGTGATAGAGCAGTGATATAATATGTTTACAGTATAAAATGCTCGGAGTGCGCCTGTTTTTAAATGCGGCGGCGCTGCGGGCGGAAAGTGTTTTTTATGACCGATAAAGAGCTTAAAAAACTGAATAAAAGAGAGCTTTTAGAGCTGCTCGCCGCCATGCGCGAAGAGATAGACGCGCTGAGGGTGGAGAACGAGGCTCTGCGCCGTACCATAGCGGGCGGCGAAGGCGACCTGCTTTCGGCAACGGCTATGCGCGTGAAAAAGCTTTACGAAGAGCGTTTCGGCGCGGATACGCCCGCCAAGCCCGAAACGGAGGGCGCGAAAGAGTGAGCGGTATGAGCCGTATGAACGGCAAACGTGAGTTAGCCAAAGACCTGCCAACAGCCGAGCAGCTAAAAGCCGAGCTTGCTAGGCGCAAGTCGCGCGTGGGATTTATGCGCATGCTTTACAGCACCGCAGCTTCGCTGATAGTGGTGGCGGCGCTGGCTGTTATAATATCCATGCTTTTCCTGCCGGTACTAAGGGTTACGGGTACGAGCATGACGCCTACTCTCGCCAACGACGAGCTTGTAGTGTGCAAGCGGCGCGGCGATTTCAAGCAAGGCGATATAGTAGCTTTTTACTACAATAACAAAATTTTGCTGAAACGCGTTATCGCTGTATCGGGTGACACCGTTGATATAAAGGACGACGGCACTGTTTATGTAAACGGCAAAAAGCTGGACGAGCCTTACGTTAAGGACAAAGCGTTCGGCGAGTGCAACATAAGCCTGCCTTACCAAGTGCCCGACCAGCGGATATTCGTAATGGGCGACCATAGGTCTACCTCTATCGACAGCCGCTCATCGGCTATCGGCTGTGTGAGCGAGGAAGCGGTAGTAGGCAAGGTAGTGATGCGCATAATGCCGCTGAAAAAGCTGATGTTTTTGTGAGAAGAATTTAACGCCGCCAATATCTGCACGCGGCTTTCGATAAATTCCGAGAGGGGGAACATATCGTGCAGAATATCGAACAAAAGATAAGCCAATATTTAAAGGAAAGAAAATACCGCAAGCGCGGGAGGATAGCGGCAGCTGTAATGTCGATTGCTGTTGTGATCTCGGTGTTTGCGGGTCTTATCATGCCTGCGGTAAGCATGACGCCTAAGCGCCTTGCGGGGGAAACCAAAACGGATGTGGATAAAGAGGGAATATCCATACCCTATACCAAGCCGCCCGAGGGCGCGCACCTCTTCAAGCCCGACGTTGTAAAGGTAGAGGCCACGCAGATAGAGGCAGGCCCTGACAGCGACGGCGGCATAAAGGTAAAGTTCGAGTTGAATTACGAGCTGCCCGAAAATACCATCACCAACGGAAATACATACATTTATTATAATCTGAATACCGACAGAGCAGATTCGGGCGATGCGAACGCGCCTAAGATAGATGTGCCTAAGGGAGGTCTGCCGCCTATATCATCTGAGGATAATCTTGGGCCTGTAATGTATGACGGCAAGGCAGTCGGCGAATACCGTATAGAGGAAAACGGACTTATAGTTATCCACTTCACCGATGAAGAGTTCATCGCGAAGAACAAGGACGCTAAGATACCCGGCTGCTATGTACAGTTCAACGCCGACGTAGTTCGCGGCGAGGGCGACACCAGAGATGCGGTAGATATACCGATAGGCAATGACGCCAACAGCACCGTTACCATCAAGGGTTTTGAGTATGGCAACGCGGGCATTGAGAAATCCGCCGTTTACAACAAGGACGGCACTATAACTTGGAGCGTTAAGGTAAAGAACCCCGACGGCAAAAACCTCAAAGACTTTAAGGTAACGGACGAGATGTTTGATGAAAACACCGTTATCAACTGCGATAAGGGCACTTACGACGCGGCGAACAAGCAGTTTGTATTCAACGACGGCGTTGCCGATAAGGAGATCACGCTGGAATACACCACTAAGGTAGACAGCGACCTGCTTTTCGACGGCACTAACATCACAAACAACGCGAGCCTTATAAAGCCCGACAATTCCAAGGTCAGCGACTCGAAAAAGGTATATGTTGAGAGCGGATTCAGCATTGATAAATCCGGCTCGGCAAGCTACGGAAAAGACGGCGCTGACGATAAGATAACATGGACTGTAACGGTGAAGAACGCCGCGGGTACAGATATGGGCGGCTACTACGTTGAGGACAGCGCCATCACCGCTGATACCGCAATAACGGGCGTAGACAAGAAGTATTACGAAATTTCCGACGGCAAGATAACCTTTAAAGAGGGTCTTACCGATAAGGAGATCACGTTTACATACGTCACCAGCGCTAACAAATCTGACTCAAGCGCTTACGAGAACAAAGCTACCCTGCGCCCGCCGAAAGACCCCAGCAAGGGCAAGGACAGCTATGCAAAGGTAGAAAAGGAACAGTTCAGCATTAAAAAGAGCGGCACACCTAAGCAGGGCGAGTCGCTGATCAACTGGACTGTTACGCTTACCGACTATGTGCGGGATGATAATACCTCGCTCGAAGATTTTGTGGTCACCGACCCGCTGCTTATAAAGCGGCTCAACGAGGGCGGAAGTCTTATGATGAACGGCGCGGACTATACATTGGTAAAGGACGAAAACGGCAAGATCACGGGCGTGAAGATCGGCAAAGTTACTAACTCCCCCGATTGGCATGGCTATGTTTATGTCAATATAAAATACTCCACCCCCGCTAAGGACGCTGATTATGCCCAGAAAAACGAGAATGGAAGCTGGACGACCAAAAACACCGCTAATATGGCAAAAGATGGTTTTAACTACTCGACCGGCGAAGTTGACGCTACCTATCATAATATTTCGAAGGTAAAGAAATCTGCGAAGAATGAGCCTAAGTTTTCGGACGATAGGCAAGGCATTGTCCAAAAATGGGAAGCTGAGTATACGGGCGAAGAGGGCGGCTTTGTAAACGCTGAATTTTACGACGAGATGCGCTCAGATGCCGGCACCGACCACTATATCACTAGTGAACAACTTGCTTCTGCTGAGATACTGGTAAGGCAAAAAGGCAGCGATTCTTTTTCACCTTACACTGGAAGTGGCACGATAAAGCTTACGCAGGTAGACGCTGTTGACGGAAAAGCGAAGAAATTCAAGATAACGATCGACGGCGGTGAGAAAAACATCAACGGTATAAGGGTAAGTTACTACACAACCGTTGACCTCAGCAAGATCGATGTGGGCGAAAAGGTGACTTTTTACAACAAGGCAAGCGACGGCACTAATGAAAAAGAAGTTTCTAAGGAATACACCAAGGTAGAAGACCATAAACTGGTAAAGAGCGCGGCAGGCGACGACACCACCGCAAAGACCACGATAGATTTCAAAGACCTCGAAACCGTAACGGTAGACGGCGAAGAATGCTATCTGCTGAGATACAAGGTAGAGCTTAACGAAAACGGCGCGTACAACAATAAGAACGTAGTGCTGACAGATACTCTGCCCGAGGGCTTCAAGCTTTACACGGTCGCGAACAAGACAAGTAATTGGGCTGACAAGCCTAACCTTGCGATATGGAAAGACGGCGACAGCAGCGTAGGCGAGATACAGAATTTTGAAAAGTATCAGTATTGGGATTATTACCAAATCGACAAGAACGATCCTACCAAGATAACTTTCAAGATATTTGGAAGCAGCAGAAATTACAAGTCGGTATTCGCATACGCGGCGTATATCCCTAAGGCAGACCTCGAAGCGAAGGTAGCAGAGGGCAAGAGCGTAGATTTTACGAACGTTATAGCTGACAGCGACGGCGAAAAGAGCAGCCAGGAGTACACTATAGACCGCAAGCCGAACGTCAACCCCTCAGGCAAAGCGGTGCTGACTAAGGGAGCAAATCCGCAGGCGGCGGGCGGCTCGATAACTTACGAGCTGGATGTAAACCCAGACGGACTTACCCTTGCACCGAACAGCTCGACAATAACGCTTACCGACCTTTTCAACTTCGACAAGACTCAGTACACGCAGGTCAAGTACGATCAGAAGGTCGAGAACGGTCAGTTGGTATTTGACGAAAACGGCGACCCTGTATACGTCAAGCCCGGCCACGCGGGAAGCGTAGTCAACGGTGACGGCAGCAAGTACATGAACGTGAGCTTGCGATCCATCAAGGTGGAAAAGGTCAACGCCGACGGCACTACAACGCCCGTTGACTTTACATACAACTTTGAGAACAAGGCTAAGGACGTAAAGAAGCTGAACTGCACGGTAACGGAAGTTACGTCGAAAGATGAAGTAATAAATAACAAACCGGGCTATGATCCATGGCTTGACAACGCTTTTAATAACTATTCAAAGGTCTATAGGGTCGACGGACTTAAAGCGGGCGGAAAGCTGAAGCTCACTTTCACGGGCGATCCAAGCAAAGCAACAAAATTCAACTTCATCACCAACTGCAACGGCTGCGTATGGTCGCCTCAGCATACCATCATTACTGCAAATGCTGATGGTACATACACATTTGAAGCGGATATAAGCAGTAATTTTGTAAATGGAAGCCCTGCATTTGTTTATTTTGAGGGCTATTCGGAAAGCGATTATATCCCCAAGACCGTTTCAGCGGAAGCTTACGAGATAAGCGACGCGGCGGACGCTAAGCTGACTATGCAGGTGCCCGACGGCGAGCACCTCAAGATAACTTACACATATGTGTCCCGCTCGGACGAAGTTTTCTCAATCGGTGCAAGCAATAAGGTAAACGCTTCCACCAGATACGGCGGAGAAAGCGACACGAGCAAGGTGACTTACAAGGCGCACGATGATTCGCAGGCAGGCGTTATCAATAGCGAGCCTATCGAGATAAACAAGCTCGACGTTGGCGACACGGCTGTACGCTTAAAGGCAGGATTTATCCTCGCCAAGTACGACACCACTGCGAACAAGTGGGTATATGCGACTGGATTTACAGTTCCGACCACCGAGGATAACTTCTACACAGTAGCCGATGATAAATGGGGCGACAAGAGCGCAGCGCAAGAGATAAGCACATTTACCGAAAGCGCGCTGTACTTCAAGCCCGAAAAGGCTACGGTATATGCGCTGATAGAGGTCGATGCCCCCGCGGGCTACGACGACACGCTGCTTGTGACCAAGTATTTCACATATGAGGAAGCACCGAAAAACCTGCCGACCACCAATGTGAACGGCGGCACGCTGAAATCTGACGACGTGCTTTACCTCAATTCGGGCAGTGCGCTCAATATCAAAAACAGAAAGAACATTTCGATAAGCGCTTCAAAACAGTGGGCTGACGGCAACTCTGCCGACCGTCCCGAAAGCGTAAGATTCACGCTTTACCGTTCTACTCAGAAGACGGATGACGGCACGATACCTGCGGACGCGGAACTGGTCGAAGGCTCTGAAAAAACGCTGAACGAAGCGAACGGTTGGACGGCTGAGTGGACAGATCTGGTAAACGGCAACGCGTTTGAACAACCGTATTACTACTACGTTCACGAAGAGCCGATAGACGGCTACACCGCGCATTATACCAACAACGGTGTAAATGACGATGGCGCGTCGGTGACAGTGCTAAACTCAAAGGGACTTACGATAACTAAGGAATGGCTGACGAATACAGGCCTTGCGGCGAACGCGCCTGTTGATTCGGTAGACATTGAGCTGGTAAGATCGACCACAGCGCCCGACAGCAGCGGCAAGCTGCCCGACGGAGCGGCAAGCGAAACCCTTGGCACATACACGCTGACGGCTGCCAACAGCTGGAAGCTGAGCGTTACGGGCGACAAGATCGCTGAAAAGGACGCTAACGGCAATATCTGGTACTACTACGTTACCGAAAAGACCGACGTTGAAAACTATGCGCCTGTTTACTCGGTAAACGGCGTGGGCAGCAGCGACGTTATAATCCTCACTAACAAAAATACCCAGAAGCCCGGAGAAGTGATACTTCCCGAAACGGGCGGCATAGGCACACGCGTATTCTACGCGGCGAGCGGCGCTATGATGATCGGCGCGGCTGTATATTACATCGTGAACAAGCGCAGAAAAAACGCTTGAAAATAAAGGAATTAATATTTAATTCAAAAGGAGAGAAATCTGTTATGAAAAAATCCAAAAGAATTGCAAGCACTGCGGCAGCGGTGCTGATGGCTGTAAGCATGGCAGCGGCAACCTCCGCGATGAGCGTTTCCGCAGCAGCAGCTACCAGCTACACACTTACCATCACTGACGCGAGAACCGGTCACGAATACAATGCTTACCAGGTATTTGACGGTGATGTAAGCGCCGAGGCTACTAAGTCTATGACCAATGTGATTTGGGGCAACGGTGTTAATGGTGAGAATCTTCTCGCTGCTCTGAAGGCTGACGCAAAAATCGGCAGCACGTTCGCTGCATGCAGCAGCGCGCAGGACGTTTACAACGCACTTGCTGAGCACACAGAACTCGTTGACGCTTTCGCAAAGGTCGTAAGCGCTAATCTTAACGAGACCAACGCAGCAGCAAGCACCACAGCTACCGGCGGCTACGAGTTTACAAACCTCGACGGCGGCTACTACTTCGTAAAGGACAAGACTGTTCCCGAAGCAGACGCATACAGCAAGTATATGCTGAAAGTAGTTAAGAACACTACCGTTTCTGTAAAGGCTGACCAGCCTAAGGTAGAGAAGAAGGTCTACGAAGAAGATTACACCGGAGATAAATACGGCAAAGGTTACAATGACGTTGCCGACCACTTCATCGGCGAGTCTGTACCTTTCAAGCTGATAGGTACTCTGCCTTCCGCTGAGCAATTTGCAGCTTATGACAGCTACTACTATGAGTTCAACGATACTCTTGACGCAGGCTTTAAAGCACCCGCTGCCGGCGATTTCACCGTAAAGATCGGCGACATCGTAGTTACCGAAAATTTTGACATTGATATCAGCAATCTTATTGACGCAAGCGGCAACAGCATTGGTACGAGTATCAGCATCAAGGCTAAGGGCAACGACATAAAGCAAATAATGACAGATAAAGGCATCGACTTTTCTACTGCTACTCCTAAGGTAACTGTTGATTACAAAGCTGTTCTTGACGACGACGCGGTTATAGGTCTGAACGGTAACGAGAACAAGGTAGACCTGAAATTCTCGAACAATCCTAACGCTACCGGCGACGGAACAAACAACACCGGCAAGACCCCTGAGGATAAGGTAATCGTATTTACCTACGAATTCGACACCTTAAAGGTAGACTCGGCTGATGATACCAAGAAGCTTCAGGGCGCTGAGTTTACTCTTCAGGACAAAGCTACCGGCAAGTTTGCTAAGGTAGTGAATGGCATTTTCCAGGGCTGGGTAGACGCAGCTGAAGCAAGCACCCTCACCACTGACGAAAATGGTCTTATCGCAATCAAGGGTATGGAAGGCGGTACATACATCGTTAAAGAAACGAAAGCTCCCACAGACTACAACCTGCCCAGCGAGCCCTTCGAGATCACCCTTAAAGCTACTAAGATCATGTCTCAGGATTGGAACACTACCGCAAGCGATGCACTCGGTGAATTTAGTGCTACTATTGCGAACCCGCTTCCTAATACTTCTAATACAGCTACCGATAACGCAAAGGTCAGCGTTGACGGCTATACTGCAACTCTGACCGTCAAGAACACCAAGGGCGCTGAGCTTCCTGAGACCGGCGGCATCGGCACCAAGCTCTTCTACGTAGGCGGCGGCGCACTGGTACTTGCATCCGCAGTTATCCTCGTTTCCAAGAAGAGAGCTAAGGACGCTGAATAATTTCACGAATAGAGATTCGTTATAAAACCTTTGTCCGACGGCGAACGTAAAGCCGTCGGGCATCAGGGAGGGCTTCACAAGCATGAGCGCGAGCGAAAAAAAAGTTAAGACTAAGCGGAAGATAAGCAAATCGACTGTAATACTGGTCATAACTCTGCTTGTGGGGTTCTCCGTGATGCTGTACCCATCGTTCAGTAACTGGTTCAACAACCGAAATATGTCAAAAGCCGTGGCAGGTTACCAGCGCACAGTTTCGGGCATGACGGACGAGGAGTACGAGGAGATAATCGGGCGCGCGCACGAGTACAACCGTGAACTTGCGGGCGTTTCCGACCCATTCAGAAATTACGATGAGGTGCCCGATTACGATAAGATACTTGACATCACAGGCACGGGGATAATGGGGTATATTACCATTCCGCAGATACGCGTTGAACTGCCCATCTACCACGGTACCAGCAAAGAGGTGCTGAACGTTGCGGTGGGGCATTTTCAGGGAAGCTCGCTGCCCGTTGGCGGCGAAACTACCCACGCAGTTATCTCGGCGCACCGCGGTCTGCCATCGGCAAAGCTTTTTTCCGACCTAGATAAGCTGACCGAGGGCGACGATTTCACGATAACCGTGCTTAAAGATACCTATACATACCGCGTAGACCAAATTTTGATAGTCGAGCCTGATCAGACGGAAGCCTTGCAATTGATGAAAGGCAAGGACTACGTTACGCTGACGACCTGCACGCCTTACGGAATAAATTCGCACAGACTGCTGGTACGCGCGCATAGGGTCAGCAACGCGGAAAAGGAAGCAGAATTTAAGATCACAGCCGATGCGACGCAGATCGACTCGATGCAGGTGATACCTTTCGTCGCTGCGCCGCTGTTACTGGTACTTATTTGCATTTGGGTGCTGGGCGGCAAGCGCAGAAAGTGCACTTTTAACGCCGAAAGCACGATGGCGGACCTTTGCGATAAAAATGAAAATACAGAAAAAACTGATGGCTGCTCGGAAAATGGGTAGGTTGGAAAGGCTTGGTGAAATAATGAATACAAGGAAAATTCGGCTTTTCAGCGTGCTGATGTGCGCGCTGGGGCTAGTAATGTATATCATGCTCGGCACGGCTGTCGCGGCGCACGCCGACGAGGCGCAGGCAGAGAGCGGCACGCTGAATATCGTCAGCAGGGACGACGGCACGGCGCTTTCCGGAATAAAGTGGAATATTTACCGCGTCGGTTCGCACCTTGCGACGGGCGAGTTTGTGCTCGAGGGCGATTTTGCCGATTATCCTGCCGATTTTGGCGACCTTTCGGCTTCGGCGATGCAGGAAGCGGCACAGATTCTTGAGGAAAACGCCATCGCAGACGGTCTGCTGCCCGGTTGGAAGGCTTCGGCTGATGAAAACGGCGAGCTTAGCGTAAACGGCGTTGCGGCGGGTCTTTACCTGCTTTCGGGCGAGAATATCACGATAGGCGACGTCACCTACGACCCTGCCCCTGCGATAATCGAGGTCAAGGCGAACGCTGACGGCAGCTACGATCTTACGGTTTACCCAAAATTTGAATCGACCGAAGTTCCGCCCAGCAGCTCGCAGGCGGACAGCTCTTCTGATGTCGGCAGCAGTTCGGAGGAGTCTTCCAGCAGCAACGATACCTCAAGCAATTCCGACGTTTCCAGTTCGACTTCAAGCACATCGACCAGTTCGGGCACAACGAATTCGACCAGCAGCGGCGAAAAAGTTCCGCAGACGGGTCAGCTTTGGTGGCCTGTTCCGATTTTCTCGGCACTCGGCATCGTGCTGATCGGCATGGGTCTTAGAGTTTGCGCGAAAAAGGAACACGATAATGACGAATAAAAAACGCGGCGTTGTGCTTATCGCCGCAGGTGCAGCGCTGCTTTTGGCGGCGCTGTTTCTGATTTTTGCCAATTTCAGAGAGGCGGATAAGGCTGACAAGACCGCGGAAAACGCCCTGCAAAAGCTGGATGCGGCGATAGCTGCTCAGCAGGCGCAGACGGAAACTACCTCCGCGCCCGAAGCGGAAAGCGCTGCTGACCCAGAGCCCGCCGAGCAGGAGGACGCTGCCTTAGAGATCGACGGACAGATGTACATATGCATAATCGAGATACCGAAGATAGGCGTGCGGCTGCCCGTAATGCGCGAGTGGAGCTACGATAACCTTGCTGCCGCGCCGTGCCGCTACTCTGGCTCAGTCGCGGGGCGAAACATCATAATCGCGGGGCACAATTACAAGGGCTTTTTTTCGCGGCTGCAAGAGCTGAACAGCGGCGACAAGATCTACCTCACCACCATCGACGGCGTGCGGCATGATTACGAGGTCGATTACTCGGTGCTGGTCGGCGGAAACGACCTGCCGACGATGAAAAGCGGCTCGGATAGCTGGGACTTGACAGTTTTCACCTGCACATGGAGCGGCTGGAGCAGAGTTACCGTGCGCGCGGTGCTCGTAAATTGAAAAACAAAAAGGCTGCGGATAAAACCGCAGCCTTTGCTGTATCTGTGTGAAAATTACTGAATGTCGTTTTCGTTGAAGGGGTCGCCGCACTGGGGGCAGAACTTCGGCGGGTGCTTCGGGTCGGCAGGCTCCCAGCCGCACTTGTCGCACTTGTAGAGCGGCTCGTCGACAGGCTTGGGCTTGCCGCACTCGGCGCAGAATTTGCCCTTGTTCACCGTTCCGCACGAGCAAGTCCAGCCCACAG
>ERZ860076.1212-NODE-1212-length-13439-cov-2.120666_pt1 | contig 13439 bp, 10 predicted proteins | sample MGYA00509982_ERZ860076 | MGnify/ENA primary metagenome ERZ860076 (study PRJEB30046, sample SAMN00715193) | human gut metagenome | study: EMG produced TPA metagenomics assembly of the A metagenome-wide association study of gut microbiota in type 2... | reverse complement strand
TGCCGGTTGCATAACAGAATGCCAAGACCTCCTAACAGGCTTGTTTATGTATCTGTATGCAGGCGGACAGCCGGTGCAGACTGTCAAACATTGGAAAGACTGGCTTTCATAAAGAAAAGCAAAACATGTATTTTAGAACTGTGGTATTTTAAGACAAAGCAACACTCTTTCACTCTTCAAAAATTTCCATATCATATTTCTTTTCTCAAATATCGGCAAAATTTGTAAAATAATTGCATCGTACATCAATGTACGGTGTAAAATAACAGTGTAATTGTAACACAGCATTGAGAGTGTGAAAAGTGAAAAAAGAAAGAAAAAAGGTAATTTAAGAAGGGAAGGATGTACATGAAACAAAAGAAGAAAAGTTTATTTTCCTTGTTCCTTGCGTTGATGATGGTGGCAGGTCTTATGCAGGGGATGACAGTTGAGACAAAGGCAGCCACAAATTCGGTTCAGGCAGGACCATTTACGTTGTCAAGGGATTCGGGGACGCTTGTAGAAGGAGTCGATTATACCTATGGAAAATATGAATCTGGAAATAGAAATTCGCTTATCATTCTGACGGATGACATTACGATTGCAATGGATGAAAATGCGGAGCCCACATCAGATATTATTGAGCTGGGAGAATATAATGAACCACCACTTGACAGTTTTTCAAAGGTGACATTTTCTAATTTAAAATTAAAATCTTATTCTTATAATGTATTAAGCTATGTAGATAACATTCATATTACACTGGTTGGAAACAATGAGCTGGTCAGCATAAAAGAAGAATCTAGAACCTATGGTGATTTTGCAATTTTTGGATGTGGAAGTGTAAGTATTGAGAATAGTCCAAATGGTTCCCTTTATGCGACTGCAGATGGACTTGGCTGGGGTGCCATTTTTACATCAGATGGATATGGAAAAAGTGATGCATGCATTACAGTTGGAGATGCTATGTCAATGAAAGGTTCTACAGCTATGATGGCAGATATTTCAGAATTGACAGATACGCCACAAGTTTGGAAAGGTCATATTGAAGTAGGTCAAAAATCTGCCAAAACACTCCTGATTGGTGAGTGGAAGCACAGTCACACATGGAGTTATGCAGTGGATGAAGGCAAAGATGGAAGCCGTATTCTTGCAGCCTGCAGCGGCTTGGGAGATTGTGATGAGAAGGATGCATCTTTATGGTTATCCTTATCAGCTGAGAATACAGACTATGATGGAACAGCAAAAGCTGCCAATATAACAACATCCGAAGACTGGAAGAGACTTAATCTTCCGGTTCCGGAAATCGTATATTATCTGAGTGGAACAGACACAAAGACCAACAGTGACAACAGTGGAGCAGAAGCCGTTGGAGGTGCACCAAAGTTACCGGGCAGTTATAAGGCACAGGTTACGGTTGGAACAGATACGAAAGCAACAAAAGAATTTACAATTACATGCAAGCATGGTGAATGGGTGGAAACAGTATCAGATTCCTATCTGAAAACAGCAGCAACCTGTACGGCACCGGCAGTTTACTACAAATCCTGTAAGCTGTGTGGGGCAAAGGGAACAGAGACATTTACCAGCGGAAATCCATTAGGACATGACTTTAGCAACAATGCAGAAGTCTGCAGACGGGAAGGCTGTAATGAGAAGAATCCGGATTATAAACCGGCAACACCGGTCATTATTGAAGGCGCTGGTGGAGAATGGACAAAGGAAAGTGGTGCAACGCTTCGTTTCCGCAGTGACGCCGGTATCAGCAGCTTCCTTCGTGTAGAAGTGGATGGCACCGTAGTAGATGCGAAAAACTATACGGTAACAGAAGGCTCTACCATTGTCACCTTTACTGCAGAATACTTAGAAAGCCTTGCTACCGGAAAACACACGGTTGCGATTGTATCTTCTATCAGTGGAGAAGAAAAGAAAGCAACCGCCGAATTTACCGTTGCGAAGAAAGCCGATACAACAAGTGGAAATAGCACTTCAAATACGGAGCAGACCGCAGCACAGAAAACAAAAGCATTGAAAACGGGCGATGAATCACCGGTTGGATATCTGCTTGTACTCTTGGCATTATGCGGAGCGGCAGTAGTATTCACAGGGAAAAAGGGTTATTTAAAATAGAATATAGATGAGATAAAAAGCCATACATAAAAGCAAATCCTCTGCATACAATGTAAAAACAAGTATTGCAGGGGATTTTCTTTGAAAAGCTATATAGAAGAAAGAGCCGTAGAAATAGCCAAATACATTATAGATAACAATGCGACAGTGCGTCAGACCGCAAAGCAGTTTGGAATCAGCAAGAGCACAGTACATAAGGACGTAACAGAACGTTTATCCCAGGTGAATCCGACCCTGGCGCGGGAAGCAAGGAAAGTGCTGGATGTCAATAAGTCGGAGCGTCATATCCGTGGGGGACTGGCAACGAGAGAAAAATATCTTCATCAACATGTGACAGGTTGATATGTCATGTTGACATAATGATATAAAAGTGCTATCGTTATAGTAACAACCAAGGAGAAGGGGGACAATTTTGAGTACATTAAAGGATGTGGCAGAACGGGCAGGAGTAACTGTTACGACTGTTTCGAGAGTAATTAATAACCGTGGATATATCAGTGAGAAGACCAGGCAGAAGGTATATGATGTCATGAAGGAGATAGGCTATCAGCCCAATGAGGTAGCCCGTTCTCTTTCAAAACAGCATACCAGCACGATTGGCGTAATCGTACCGCATATCGTTCATCCGTATTTTGCAAAGCTTTTAAGCAATATTGAATCAGCGGCGGCAGCAGAGAATTATAAAATGATTGTCTGCAATTCCAAGGAGGAGCGCAGCAACGAATGGAAATATGTAGAGATGTTTAAGAGTAATCAGGTGGCGGGAATTATATTGTGCAGTGGAACGGTAAGTGCCAATGAATTCCTGAACCTGAATATCCCAATTGTTACCATAGAGTGTGATGATGCATTGGGGGACTGCAATATTCAGTGTGACAACTATATGGGCGGAGTGCTTGCCACAGAACATCTTGCTAAATGCGGATGTAAAGAAATTGTACATTTCAGTGGAGTAGAGCGTCAGGTGATGCCGGCAGACAGACGTTGTGTAGGTTTTCGGGAAGTCTGTGAGAAATATGGAATCCAGCATCATGAAATAGAGACAAGCGAGGCATCCTACAGTGTGATGGAATATCTGGAAAATATCAAGCAGACACTGCAGAAATATCCGGAAATGGATGGGATTTTTGCCAGCAGTGATGTTATTGCAGCCCAGTCCATTCAGGCATGCAGTGCTCTTGGAAAGCGGGTTCCGGAGGATGTGCAGATTGTAGGTTTTGATGATGTCAATATTGCAACATTGGTAAATCCGATGCTGACAACCATTCGGCAGCCGATTAAGGAAATGGCACAGTTAGCAGTGGATGCTATCTTAAAAAAACGCGGTGGCGGCGTAATGCCGGCAAAGGTGGTACTTCCGGTCAGCCTGATGAAGCGCGGTACAACAAAAGAAAAGTAATAGATTGACAGAAATAATAAGTAAATAAAAGAATAAATGATAGTTCCTGATTCGTGTTCCTCGGTTGACATGAATTAGGAACTATTTTTTGTGATAAAAACGAATAAATCGGTTGATATTAGTACATTATGAACAAAAAACAGGACGTTATCTTGTGAAAATCTAACATTTTGTATGTTAACCGCTTGACATTTTGCGAAAGCGATATTATATTAGAAATGTAATCAAGTGAAACGCGTTCACGATAAGAAAATATAAGGAACGGGGAAGAGATACTTTTTACAATGACAGGAGGAAGACAAATGAAGAAAAAGATTTTGGCTGCAATTCTTACTGCAGCAATGACAATTGGAATGGTTGGATGTGGTTCCACCAGCAGCTCTGATAATGGAAACAATTCCGCTTCAAATACCGAAGCATCTTCAAACGAACTGACCGTTTGGTGCTGGGATGCAACCTTTAATATTCCGGCAATGGAAGAGGCAGAAAAGATTTATCAGAAAGACCATCCGGATGTAAACGTAAATGTAGTAGAAACATCCTGGGAGGATATTCAGACCAAGCTTACAACAGCAGCAACCTCTGGACAGACCGATACACTGCCAGACATCATTCTTATGAATGACACTGCTTTATTAAATAATGTAAAGAACTATCCGGACTTATTTGCAGATTTATCTGATTCCGGAATCGATTTCTCCAAATTTGCAAGTTATAAAACAGCAATTGGAACAGTAGATGGAAAGAATTACAATGTACCATTCGACAGTGGTGTAACCGCATTATTTATTCGTACCGATGTAATCGGTGAAGCTGGTTATTCTATCGATGACTTTACTGATATTACATGGTCAAAATTCATTGAACTTGGTGAAGATGTATTAGCAAAGACCGGAAAACCATTATTAAGCGCACAGGCTGGTGGACCTGACTTACTGATTGCAATGTTAAGAAGTGCAGGCGACAGCATGTTTGATGAAGACGGCAATCCGAATTTTGCAGGAAATGATGTAGTTGCAGAAGCTGTAGAAGATTATGAGACCATGGTTGACAAGGGAATTTTAGTAGAAGTAAATGACTGGGATCAGTATATTGGAACCGTTAACAACGGAACAGTAGCAAGCGTAATCAATGGATGCTGGATTACAAGTACCATTCAGGCACAGGAAGATCAGTCCGGTGACTGGGGCGTTACTACAATGCCAAGACTGGACAATGCTCCAAATGCAACCAACTACAGTAACAATGGTGGTGCAGGATGGATGGTTATGAATGACTCACCAAACAAAGACCTTGCTATCGATTTCTTAAAGAACACATTTGCAAGCAGCACGGAGCTTTATGATACCATTCTTCCTACTACCGGTGCAGTAGCAACCTACCTTCCGGCAGCAGAAAGTGATGCATACTCACAGGAAAATGAATTCTTCGGTGGCGATAAGATTTATGAGAAATTTGCCAACTACGGTGCTGAAGTACCGGCTATCACATTAGGCCAGTACTGGGAGGAAGCAAAATCCGCACTTGGAACAGCACTTACCCAGATTCAGCAGGGACAGGATATTCAGGAAGCGTTAAAAGAAGCAGATGATACTGTATCATTTGCAATGAGCGAATAAATTAGCATTAGCACTTTACAAACTGCCTGCATAGCAGCTGCTGTGCAGGCAGAATTTTCAAGAAGAAGGGAAAGCTGTAAAGTCGATACGAATTGGAGGTACAACAGTGAAAACGAAGAAAAGAAAGATTATGGGATGGACATTCGTAATACCGGCATCGATAATGATTGTCATATTCAATTTCGTGCCGATGATACAGTCCTTTATTTTATCCTTAAAACGCGGAAGCGGAACGAACATGATTTTTACCGGAATTTCTAATTATAAAAGAATGTTCCAGGATAAAATTTTTAAAATGACATTAAGCAATACTTTTATTTATCTGATCTTAGAAGTGGCAATCATGCTGGTGATGGCAATGTTCTTAGCATCACTTTTGAATGATAAGAGATTAAAAGGAAAATGGTTTTTCCGCCTTGCAATTTTCTTACCATGTACTACTTCCCTGGTATCGTATTCCATTATTTTCCGTTCCCTTTTCTCTGTGGACGGATTCATCAATACGATTCTTACGAATCTGCATCTGATTGCATCTCCAATCAACTGGCTGGGAAATACCTGGACCGCACGAATTGTAATCGTACTGGCATTATTGTGGAGATGGACCGGTTATAATATGATATTTTTCCTGGCAGCATTGCAGAATATTGACAGTTCTATTTATGAAGCAGCAGTTGTAGATGGAGCCAATGCATTCCAGAAGTTTACTAAGATTACAATCCCGATGCTTCGTCCGACAATTTTACTGACAGCAATTATGTCAACCAATGGAACCTTACAGCTCTTCGATGAGTCTATGAATATTACCAATGGTGGACCGGCAAATACGTCCATGACAATATCCCACTACATATACAATTTGTCCTTTGCAGGAAATCCAAACTTCGGATATGCATCTGCAATTTCTTATGTAGTATTTATCCTGGTGGCAATCCTTGCCTTTATTCAGATGAAAGTAGGTGATGAGAAATGAGTAAAAGAAAAATCGTATATTTCTGGAAATATGTATTCCTGATTCTGGTCGCAATCATTTCCATCTTCCCAATGTACTGGATGATTGTCAGTGGAACCAATAAAAGTGTGGATGTCATTGCAGGAAAAATTCTTCCGGGCAATTACCTGATGGAAAACTTAAAATCTCTTCTGGATACAACGGTTCTTTCACAGGCAATGTGGAATTCCATTCGGAACGCAGTAGTTTCCATGGTTTTAAATGTATTTGTCTGCTCACTGGCAGGTTATGGATTCGAAAAATTCCATGATAAATACAAAGATAAAATTATGTCCATCTTGTTACTTTCCATGATGGTACCGACTGCGGCAACTGTAATTCCATTGTTCCGTATGTTTGGAAAGATGGGACTTTTAAATACAACCGTTGGATGTATTTTACCGACCGTTTCTACCGCATTTATGATATTTATGTTCCGCCAGGCAGCAAAATCATTTCCGGATGAAATCATTGAAGCAGCCCGGATTGATGGAGTAGGTGAATGGGGCATTTACTTTAAAATGTTCTTACCGATTATGAAATCTACCTACGCAGCAGCAGCAATCGTAAGCTTTATGAATGCATGGAACAGTTATATGTGGCCGTTGATTGTATTACAGAATGAAAATTCCAAGACTATGCCGATTCTGGTATCTGGACTGACCGCACGATATACCATTGATTATGGAAGCATGATGCTTGCAGTCACGATTTCTACAATTCCGATGTTGATTATATTCTTCGTATTACAGAAGAACTTCGTAGAAGGAATTACCGGTTCTGTAAAATCATAAAGGAGAAGAGCTATGGAATTTAACGAAAATGTAATTTATGAGCCAGACTGTTTTGCAATCCGGCGGATGCCGGCACATTCAGACCATGGATATTATGCAACTGGAAAAGAGGCAGACGGTGGGAAAAGCAGTTTTCTCACCAGCCTCAATGGCAGATGGAAATTTGCATATGCCAATAACTTGGCGGAAGTCATAGAGGACTTTTATTGTAAGGATTATGACAGCAGCAACTGGGATGAGATTATGGTGCCTTCTTCCATCCAGCTTTTTGGTTATGGCAAATTGCAGTATGTGAATTCCCAGTATCCATGGGATGGAAAAGAAGCTGTCCGTGGCAAAGAAATCCCAAAGAAATATAATCCGGTAGCAATGTATGTGCATTCTTTTGCAGTGACCGGAGAAATGTTAAAGGACCGGTTATCCCTCCGGTTTGATGGTGTGGAAAGTGCTATGGCACTCTGGGTAAATGGCAGATTTGCAGGCTATAGCGAAGACTCTTTTACACCGGCAGAATTTGATATCACAGAATTGGTCTGCAAGGGAGAAAATAAGCTGGCGGCAGAAGTCTTTCACTTCTGCACCGGAAGTATTTTAGAGAGTCAGGATTTCTTCCGGATGTCTGGAATCTTCCGTGATGTGACACTGCGTCGTATGCCGGCACATCATATCTATGATTTGAAGGTAAGCCAGCAGTTTCAGGATAATCTGACAGAAGCAGTTTTGAAATTGCAGTGGAAGGGTGTACCGGAACAGGAAGACCAGCCGGCACAGGAAAACTGGCAGGAGAAAGAGCCGGTAGGAGCCGGTGCAGATACCTGTTGCAAGCTGCATATTTCCTTATACAATGATAAAAAGGAATGTGTTGTAAAGACAGAGACAGCTTATACAGAAGCTGGAACAGAGTTAAAAATAACAGCACCGAAGCTTTGGAGTGCGGAGAAACCGAATCTTTATACTTTATATATAGAAGTAACAGGCTACGATGATACTGTAATAGAAGTAATAAAACAGCGCATCGGTTTCCGGCATTTTGCTATGGAAAATGGCATCATGTGCCTGAATGGAAAACGTATTGTATTCCGTGGTGTAAACCGCCATGAATTAAGCTGTGACCATGGAAGAAGTATTACAAAAGAAGAGATTCTTCATGACCTTCTTATCATGAAACAGAATAATATCAATGCAGTGCGGACTTCACATTATCCAAATCAGAGTTATTTCTATGAACTTTGCGATGAATTGGGGTTGTATGTGATAGACGAGGCAAACCTTGAGTCCCATGCGGATTGTTTCCTTGCAACAGTTGGAAAGGCACCGATGAGTGAGACGATACCGGGCAGCAAAGCAGAGTGGAGAGAAAACGTCTTAGACCGTGCCAACTCCATGTATCAGCGGGACAAGAACCATGCCTGCATTCTGCTTTGGTCCTGCGGAAATGAGTCCTGTGGCGGAAACAATTTATATGAAATGTCAGAGTTCTTCCGGAAAAATGATTCCGAACGCCTGGTGCATTATGAGGGCATTACCTTTGATGATACTTATCCGGATACTTCTGATGTGAAGAGCTTTATGTATGCTCCGGCGGAAAAACTGCGGAAATATTTAAGAGAGGGTGAAGCCGTTGTCAATGAAAGGACAAAACCGGTAATCAGTTGCGAATATATGCATTCCATGGGCAATTCCACCGGTGGAATGGACGAATATATCCGCCTTACAGAAGAAGAACCACGTTATCAGGGTGGATTTATCTGGGATTTTATTGACCAGAGCTTTTATCTTGTCAATAAAAAGGGCGAGAGATATTTAGCCTACGGTGGAGATTTCGGAGACCGTCCGAATGATGGAACCTTCTGTGGAAACGGACTTCTCTATGCTGACCGTAAGGTGTCTCCAAAGATGCAGGAAGTAAAATTCCAGTATCAGAGTGTAAAGCTTTTGCCGGAGGAAACAAAGGTTATTGTAAAAAACGAAAATTTATTTATTTCTTTGAAAAACTATATATTAAAAGTTGTTATTGCAACAAAAGACGGCGTATGTGCAGAGAATGCTTATGAACTTCAGGCAGCACCACAGGAAGAAGAGACGATAGATATCAGCAGCCTTTCCAAGGGGCTTAAGATAGCCGGAGAATTTACGGTGACCGCCTCCTTACCTACCAAAGAAGATACTGCATGGGCGAAAGCCGGATATGAGCTTGCCTTTGGTCAGTATGTAGGAAAAAAGGAAGCTCCGGAAGAAGTAATCAGAGAAGCAGAAGATTTTGAACTGGTTGATGGACTTATGAATATCGGCGTGAGAGCAGGCAATATAAAAATGCTTTTTGCAAAAGAAGGTGGCGGACTGACCTCTTATCAGGTAGAAGAGAAAGAATTTATCGTATCCGTTCCAAGACCGAATTTCTGGCGGGCACCGACAGACAATGACAAAGGAAGTGGAATGCCGCTACGTTGCGGATGCTGGAAGACAGCCAGCATGTATGCAAAAGCAATGCCGGCAGAGCTGAAAGAAACAAAGGATGGTGCAGAGATTTCTTATGTATACCGTCTCTTTGATGCGGGAGAAAACATTCCGGGAAATGAGTGCAGGGTGACTTATGGTATCAGAAAAGACGGAGCACTCACCATCCATATGGAATATGAAGCCAATGAGAAGATCAAGACTCATGAAATGCCGGAATTTGGTATGCTTCTTCGAATCCCGGAGCAATATGATAAAGTAACTTACTATGGATACGGTCCGGAAGAAAATTACTGGGACCGCCGTCAGGGCAGCAGACTTGGAAAATTCCATTTTTCCGTAAAGGAAAATCTGTCAGAATATCTGGCTCCGCAGGAAAGCGGTGGACGCAGTGGTGTCAGAGAAGCAGTAATCGAAGATGAGAATGGTTATGGACTTCGGATTAGTGCAGAAGAAATGGATTTTTCAGCGTTGCCATATACACCGCATGAACTGGAAAATGCCAGACATCTTTACGAGCTGCCGGATAGTGAATATACGATTCTCCGTCCGTCTCTCCATCAGATGGGAGTTGGCGGCGATGATAGCTGGCTTTCCAAACCACATCTGCAGTACCGGATGGAACAGCCGGGAAAATATGAATTTACATTTACAATAAAAGGAGGGAAGAAGCTTGAAACTGACAAATAAAATTATGCTGATCACTTATGCAGACAGTCTTGGAAAAAATCTTTCTGAATTAAAAGAAATGTTAGAAACTTATTTTCATAAGGCAGTAGGTGGCGTACACATTCTTCCGTTCTTTCCGTCTTCGGCAGACCGGGGATTTGCACCGATGCGTTATGACATGGTAGACGAGCAGTTTGGAACCTATGAAGATGTACGCAAAATTGGAGAAGAATACTATCTGATGTTTGATTTTATGGTCAACCACATTTCCAGACAGTCTCCGTATTTTAAAGATTTCTTAGAGAAAAAGGATGCATCGGAATATAAGGATTTTTTCATCCGATACAAGGATTTCTGGGAAAACGGAGAACCGACAGAAGAACAGGTAGATTTGATTTATAAAAGAAAACCAAGAGCACCATATATTGATGCAGATTTTGCTGACGGAAGCAGCGAGAAGGTCTGGTGCACCTTTGGAGAAGAGCAGATTGATTTAAATGTGGAATCTAAAGCTGTTCAGAAATTTATTGAAGATACACTGGAATTGATGTGCAGTAAAAATGCTTCCATTATCCGGCTGGATGCATTTGCTTATGCCGTAAAGAAAGCGAATACAAGCTGTTTCTTTGTGGAACCGGAAATCTGGAATCTCCTGCATCGAATTGAAGCAATCGTAAAGAAACATGATGTGATAATTCTGCCGGAAATTCATGAGCATTACAGTATTCAGATGAAAATTGCCAATCAGAATTTCTGGATTTACGATTTTGCACTTCCGGTGCTGGTATTGAACGCCCTTTACTTTGGAAAGGGAACTTATCTTAAGAAATGGCTGGAAATGAGTCCGAAGCATCAGTTTACCACGTTAGACACTCATGATGGAATCGGAATTGTGGATGTGAAAGATCTGATGCCGGATGAAGAGATTGACCGCACTAAGGAAATGATGTTCTCCGAAGGAGCGAATGTCAAGAAAATTTACAATACGGCAGCCTACAATAACCTTGATATTTATCAGGTGAATACGACTTACTATTCTGCACTTGGAAATCAGGATGATGCTTATCTTCTTGCCCGTGCAATCCAGTTCTTTGCACCTGGAATTCCGCAGGTCTACTATGTAGGCATGCTGGCAGGCAGCAATGACCTGGAGCTTTTGGAAGCAACAAAGGAAGGCCGAAATATTAACCGCCACTATTATTTGAAGGAAGAGATTGCAAAAGAGGTAGAGCGTCCGGTGGTAAAGAAGCTTTTGGAATTAATGGAATTCCGCAACAGCCATCCGGCATTTGGTGTGGAAGGTGATATTGCAGTAGAACTTCCGGAAGAGGGACTGCTTGAGATTCGAAGAAGCAGCGGAGCAGACTATGCAGTATTAAAGGCAGACCTTGTGAAGAAAACATTTACCATTGAACATAGTTAGAAAATGGTGAAAAGAGGAAGGCAGATCAGATGGAGAAAAAACTGTATGCAATCGGAGAAGCACTGATTGATTTTATTCCGCAGGAAAGCGGCAGACCTATGAAAGATGTCCTGGGATTCTGCCCGAAAGTAGGTGGTGCACCGGCGAATGTGTGCGGTGCATTTACCAGACTTGGTGGTAAATCTGAGATGATAACGCAGCTTGGAGATGATCCTTTTGGCGATAAAATTGAAGAAGCATTGGAAGAAAACGGAATCGGAACCAGTCATGTACTTCGTACAAAAGAGGCAAATACTTCACTTGCTTTTGTGGCTTTAAAGGAAGATGGTAACCGTGAATTTTCTTTTTACCGGAAGCCGGGAGCCGATATGCTTTTTTCAAAAGAAAAAGTAGAAGCGGATTGGTTTAAGGATGCTTATGCGTTGCATTTCTGCTCCGTTTCGCTGGGAGATTTTCCAATGAAGGAAGCACATAAAAAGGCGATTGAAGCCGCAACAGAGGCTGGTGCAATTATAAGCTTTGACCCGAATCTCAGGTTTGCACTCTGGGAAAATCCGGAAGATTTAAAGAAAGCAGTGCTGGAATTCCTCCCATTGGCACATGTATTAAAGCTTTCGGATGAGGAACTTTATTTCCTGACTGGAGAGGATTCGATTGAAGCAGCAAAAGAAAAACTTTTTGTAGGAAATGTTTGTCTCCTTATTTATACCAGGGGAGCAGATGGAGCAGAGTGTTATACGAAGAAAGCAAAGGCACAAAGCAAGGGAGAGAAAGTAAAGGCGGTGGATACCACCGGAGCCGGGGATGCATTTATCGGATCCTTCCTGTATCAGCTGTATAAAGATGGTGTGACGGAAGCAGATTTGCCGGAACTGACTTCGGATAAGATGGCAGTATACCTTGATTTTTCCAACCGCTATTGTGCAAAGAGTGTACAGAAAGCCGGAGCCATTGCCTCTTATCCAACCATGGCTGAAATGGAAGAATAAAATTAAGAAAACGTGATATTGTGCCCGGCATTTGGAAAAATTAGTGCGGCGGCACAATCAAAAAGAAATGTCAGTATCAGCAGCGTAAGAAAAATGCGTTGCAGTGGTACTGGCATTTTTCTCCATAAATGAGATGCAATCCGTGCAAACACACAGACCCAGAGCACACCGGCAATGCCAAATCCCAATGCAGAATAAAGACAGATATAACCGCCAAGCTGCAGTGGATAATCGTGATAATCCCAGTAACGCAGGTGGAAAACTTGGGCGAGGAACCATCCGATAAAAAGTTCTACGAAAGAGCCGAGAAGCGCTGCAAGAAAAAAGACTTTGACAGGATGCTTCTGAAAGCGTCTTAAAATAAGCAGCATCAGGACAGCACCCACACCATAGACCGGAAGCCATGGACCATAGAGAAAGCCACGGTTACAGAAAGTCCCATCCTGCACATAAAAAAGTAGCACTTCCCACAGGTATCCAAGGAATGCTCCCAGAAAGAAAAAGAAAATATATTGTGTGATGGATTTAATCAGATAATCTTTACGCATACAGGGAGTATTTCCATATAATAAAGAATTATGTGCTGCCCCAAATAACAACTCAGAATATCTTGCGAAAACAAAATAGGGCTTGTCTTTCCAGGGTGGCTCAACTATAATAAAATTTAGACGCTGGGCGAGTCTCAGCAAAAATTAGGAGGAAAAACGTCCATGGATAAGGAAAAAGTTATTGTCATTGATTTTGGCGGACAGTACAACCAGCTGGTTGCAAGACGTGTCCGTGAATGCAATGTATATTGTGAAATATATTCTTACCGCACGGATATCGAGACAATCAAAGCGATGAACCCGAAGGGAATTATCCTGACCGGAGGTCCAAACAGTTGTTATGAGGCAGATTCACCGACTTACAGCAAAGAGCTTTTTGAACTTGGTATTCCGGTTTTAGGACTTTGCTACGGCGCACAGCTCATGATGCATGTGTTGGGC
>ERZ860076.1181-NODE-1181-length-13609-cov-3.296001_pt1 | contig 13609 bp, 7 predicted proteins | sample MGYA00509982_ERZ860076 | MGnify/ENA primary metagenome ERZ860076 (study PRJEB30046, sample SAMN00715193) | human gut metagenome | study: EMG produced TPA metagenomics assembly of the A metagenome-wide association study of gut microbiota in type 2... | reverse complement strand
TACAGGACGTACACTTCACCCAGATAACATGGCTGCAGGTCCTGCTTCATACGGTATGACAGATACAATGGGACGTATGCACTCTGATGCACAGTTCGCTGGATCTTCATCTGTACCGGCTCACGTTGAGATGATGGGACTTATCGGAGCAGGAAACAACCCGATGGTTGGTATGACTGTTGCTGTAGCAGTTGCTGTAGAGGAAGCTGCAAAGGCTGGTAAATTCTAAGAATTTATTTCTGGATAATGTTTTAATTTAATATAAAATCAAGGAGTAAAAACAAAATAGTTTTTACTTCTTGATTTTTTTAGTTGATATCTAAATATTTATCATAAGAACTATGTTTATTTGATAGATTTTGTTATACTTAAAAGGAATGAAAACTGTTGGATAATATAGCGTTTATAAGAAATGAGGTGTACGTATGGCATTAGCACAGAACCGTATTTTCACAATAGAAGATATTTATAATCTTCCAGAAGGAGAAAGAGCTGAATTAATTGATGGTCAGATTTATATGATGGCACCACCATCTCGACGTCACCAAGAAATAATTGGTTCTCTTTATCGAAAAATTGCAGATTATATTGATATGAAAAGAGGGGCATGCAAAGTATATCTTGCGCCATTTGCGGTATTTTTGAATAACAATAATGTTAATTATGTAGAACCGGATATTTCTATAATATGTGATAAAAATAAACTTGACGATAAAGGATGTAATGGAGCTCCAGATTGGATTATTGAAATCGTGTCTCCTAGCAGTAAAAGAATGGATTATTATATTAAATTGTTTAAATATCGAACTGCTGGAGTAAGAGAATACTGGATTGTTGATCCAATTAGAGAGATGATTCTGGTATATGATTTTGAGAATGATGATTACGAACAGTATTCATTTTCAGAAATAGTTAAAGTTCGAATATACGACGATTTCGAAATTAATTTTACTACAATCTAGAATATACGAGGCATTACACATGAAGATAAAGATGGTAGACATTGCAAGGCATCTTGGTGTTTCCAAAGCAACGGTATCACTTGCAGTAAATGGAAAACCGGGAGTGAATGAAGAAACCAGAAGGATGGTTTTGGAATGTCTGGAAGAAATGAAGAAGAATAATGGAGTGATTCCGGTAAAAGAGAATATCGTTACAGTGTCTGACCATCCGGTGAATCAGATGATCAAAGTAGTGATTGTTAATCACAACAAAGGTGCTGCGTGTAATTCGGAGACAGATCTCTGGTCAGATGTACTTGCTACATTTGATTCTGAAGCAAGAAGACTTGGATATCTATATGGAGTGACGTATTTAAATGATGACATTACGCAAACAGAAGCAGTAATTACGGAATGTAATATGGATTTTGTGGCAGGCGTTCTTCTTTTTGGAACCGAATTAAAAGAAGAAGATCAAAACCTGCTTGAAAGAATCAAAAAACCATTGGTTCTTTATGACTGTGAACTTCCAGATAGTCGGTATAGCAGCGTATGTGCAGATAATAGACAAATGCTAAAAAGTGCTGTGGATTATCTGTACAAGGAAGGTGCATCAGATATTTATTATTTCTGCACAGGGAAAGATAATTATAATTATCGAGTTCGTAAAGAAGCATTTTTAAATACAAGGTCTAACGAAGATACTGCATATGCAAAACATATTCTTGATCTTGGAGATGAAATTCCAAAGATAACGGAGACTTTGTTAGACTGGTTGAGAAAAAATCCGCTTCCGCAAGGAATTTTATTTGAAAATCAACAGATTTCAATCGGTGCATTGACGGCACTTCGAAAGTATGGAGTGAACATCCCACAGGAAGTGAAAGTTGTCGGATTTGGTATGATTCCTGACTATATATACCAGGATCTAAAGTTGGTACAAATGAGAATATCTGAAATAGAAGGTGTTCTTCTTACAATGGATTTACTGGATAAAAAGATTCGTCAGTATTCAATGTCTAAAGTTAAGATATACACAGAAGCAGAAATGATTATAAGTTAAAATAATCGTAAGACAAAAGAACGAAAAAAACAAATTGGAGGAACAGAAAATGAATGAATATTTTCCACATTTATTCGAACCAATTAAAATTGGAAAGACTACGGTAAAAAACAGAATCTTTATGCCGCCAATCTCTACAAACATGGCAGATAAAGGCTATGTAACAGACGCACTGGTTGAGCATTACTCAGCAAGAGCGAAGGGGGGAGTCGGACTGATTGTTACAGAAGTTACGACTGTAGAGCCAGTATATACATATTTACCGGGAGATATGTCTATCTATGATGATTCTTATATTCCAGGTTGGAAGAAACTGGTAGATGCAGTACATCAGTATGATACGAAGATTTTAGCACAGTTATTCCATCCGGCTTACATGGCATTCCCGATTCCGGGAACACCGCAGCTGATCGCCCCTTCTAATGTTGGACCTTATTATGCAAAATCAGCTCCGAGAGCTGTAACTGTTGAAGAATTGCATGTACTTGTTCAGCAGTTCGGGGAGGCAGCACGCCGTTTCCAGATTGCAGGTGGAGACGGAGTTGAGATCCAGTGTGCACATGCACATGGACTGCTTGGCGGATTCCTTACACCTCTTTATAACAAGAGAACAGATGAATACGGCGGAGACATTAACGGACGTCTCAGACTGACACTTGAAGTAATTGCGAAGATCCGCGAACTTTGCGGCGATGATTTCATTATCGATGTTCGTATTTCAGGAGATGAGTACAGTGAAGGTGGTCTGACACTGAACGACATGATCTATGTATCCAAACAGCTTGAGAAAACAGGCGTTGATTTTATCCATGTTTCCGGAGGAAATACAATTAAGAGAGGAAGTTCCATGCCTGCACCTGGTACATCACCGGCACCGCATGCGCATGCAAGCGAGGAAATCAGAAAGCATGTAAATATTCCGGTATCTACAGTTGCAAGAATCAATGAACCATGGGTAGCGGAAGAACTCATTGCTAACGGAAAGACTGACATCTGTATGATTGGTCGTCCGAATTTGTGTGACAGTGAATTCGTTAATAAAGCTGCAGAAGGAAAAACAGATGATATCCGTCCATGTATTGGATGTGGACGCTGCCTGACAGGAATTATGTTTGGTAATCCGATCAGCTGTACAGTGAATCCATCAGTAGAATCTGATGAGATCAAGGAAGCAGATGAGAAGAAGAAAGTTCTTGTGATCGGTGCGGGTCCGGCGGGAATGGAAGCAGCTTATGTTGCAAAGAAACGCGGACATGAAGTTATTCTCTGCGAAAAGAGCGGAGAGTTTGGAGGCCTTTTAAGACTGGCAGCAGTTCCGATCGCTAAACAGGAACTTTGTAAAGTAATTAAGTTTATGGCACGTCGTCTGAAGAACGAAGGAATCGAAGTCCGCATGAACTGTGAAGTAACTCCGGAGATGCTTGCAGGAGAATTCAAGGATTATGAAGTTGTCTGTTCTACAGGGGCAGTTCCGAAGGAAATTCCTCCATTCAAAGTGTTCAAGCAGACAATGACAGCCGATGACGTCCTTGCCGGAAGAAAATACCCGGGAAGAAAGATCGTTATTCTCGGGGGCGGATCTGTCGGATGTGAAACTGCAGATTATCTTGCACCATTGATTGATGACATGTTCCCAGCAAACCGTGACATCACAGTGATCGAGATGACACCGTCACTGATGCCGGGAGAAGGCGGTGCAGCTAAGAGTCAGCTGACAATGAGACTCAAGAGAAAAGGTGTAAAGATTGAACTGAACAGTCAGGTGACGAAGGTTGATGAGACTACGATCACTTATGAGAAAGACGGACAGGAGTATCATATCACAGATGCGGATACACTGATCTTTGCAGTTGGTTATGCACCGAACAAAGTAGAAAATACAGAAGAGAGAGTTCATTTTATCGGAGACTGTGATAAAGTCGGAACTCTGAAAGATGCAATTGCTGCAGGACATAAACTAGCAGAAGAACTGTAATTGAAGAAAAGTTCAGAATAACAAATATAGAAAAGAAATATAGAAATGAATAAAACGGAGAAAAAAGATGGGGAATAAATTATCAGAACCGATTAAGGTCGGAAATCTTACTTTTAAAAACAGAATCATGTTTCCACCGCTTACAACAGGTTATGAAGAAAGAGACGGATCTATTGGGGCGAGAAGTCTGAACTTCTATGAAAGACTTGCAAAAGGTGGAGCAGCGTATGTTGTTATCGGAGATGTAGCTCCTGTAAGAACAGCTTCACCGACACCAAAGCTTTATGATGACAGCCAGATTCCTGTATATAAAAACCTGGCAGACACATTACATAAGTATGACTGTAAGCTTGCACTTCAGCTGTTCCATCCGGAGTATGATGTTCCGGGTGTCGGACGCATGATCATGGAAGCAGGTATTGCAAGACAGGCTGCGGCAAAAGCACAGGCTGAGGGAAATGCAGAAGAAGCAAAGAGACAGATGGAAGAATGCGACAGACTTACAAAAGGTGCTTATGCAAAACTTCATCATGATATGCAGCATTTTGTTACAGAGGCAACCGTTGAGCAGTTAGAAGATATTAAAAACAGCATCGCGGCATGTGCAGCAAAGGCACAGAAAGCCGGAATTGATGCGATTGAAGTACATGGAGACCGTCTTCTTGGTTCTCTTTGTTCAAAAATTCTGAACCATAGAGAAGATCAGTATGGAGGAAGTCTTGAGAACCGTACAAGATATGCACTTGAAGTAGTAGCAGCAATCAAAGAAGCTGCACCGGATCTTATGATTGAGTATAAACTGCCAATCATTACAGTAAATCCTGATGGATCACTTCGTGGAAAAGGCGGACTTGAGGCAGAAGAAGGAATTCAGTTTGCAAAGATGCTTGATGAAGCCGGAATTGATATGATCCAGGTGGCTCAGGCAAACCATACAGGAAATATGGGAGATACAATCCCGCCGATGGGAGATGTTCCGTATAACTGGACACTTCCGGTAGCCAGAGAAGTGAAAAAACTGGTATCCATTCCGGTTGCAACAGTTGGTCGTGTTGTCAGCTTAGAAGCAGGAGAGAAGATCCTCGAAGACGGAGATGCCGATATCGTAGCTTATGGACGTTCCATGCTTGCAGATGCAGATATTGCCAATAAAGCTATATCCGGAGAGTGCATCAGAGAATGTCTGAACTGTAACAAAGGCTGTGTAGATGCAATTCAGGGGCGTAAATACATTTCCTGTGTATTAAATGCAGAGAATGGAAATGAAGGAACAGTATTTATCAAACCTACAGACGGGAAGAAAAAGGTCGCAGTTGTAGGTGCCGGGATCGCCGGACTTGAGGCAGCAAGAGTTGCAGCAAAACGCGGGCATGAAGTAACGGTATTTGAAAAATCAGATAAGATTGGCGGACAGATCCATCTGGCAGCAGTTCCACCGAGAAAGAGCGAGATTCTAAGATCTATTGAATATTATGAGAAGATTCTACCAGAACTTTCTGTAGATGTGAAATTAAATGCAGAAGCAGATTGTGAAGAGTTGAATAAGTTTGATCATGTAATTCTTGCCATCGGTGCACATAACATGGATCTTCCAATGGCTGTTACAGAGAGTAATGTTGTTTCTGCATGGGACGTTCTTGCAGGATGCGAAGTGAGTGGAGCATGTGCAGTGCTTGGCGGAGGATTAGTAGGAACTGAGACAGCAGAATTTCTTGCACAGAAAGGTCTGAAAGTAAGCATTATTGAGATGTTGGATCAGATTGCAACAGGAGAATCCGAGACAGTAATGCCACTGATCAAAAAAGACTTTGAAGAACACGATGTAAAAGAGTATGTGAATACAAGAGTGAATTCCATCGAGAATAATGTAATTCATGCTGTGAATACAAAAGACGAGTCAGAGGTTACAATTGAAGCTGATACAATTGTGAATGCACTCGGGTCTAAGAAGAATCTCTTCGACGACAGTAAGCTGACAGTTCCATTTGTATATGTTGGAGACTGCAGCGGTGAGAGAACAGCAGATATCTCAGCAGCAATCCGCAGCGGATATCAGGCAGCAAACGAAATCTAAAAAAGATAAGTAAAAATGCAGGAGACGTACCTTAAACGGTTTCTCCTGCATTTTTTACGCTGATCAAACTAATATTTTATCATAAGGTTGCTTGAAAACAAAATTCCCCATTCTTAGTAAAAAATCTGCAGATTCCCTGATATTTTTCAATAACAGATACCATACTTTGCACACCGAATCCATGCCCAATCTCGTTAGAAATCGGAAACTCATTTCTAAAAACCGGTGCATGATCATAGCTGTAACTATTTGATAGTTTAATACAAAGCTGTGCGTTTTTTTCATAGAGTTTCAAGTGAATATATCGATCTTCGACAGAATTAATTTTTTCACAGGCATTGATTGCATTGTCTAGTCCGTTGGAGATCAAACTGCATAAATCAGTAATCTGAAAACGTGAAAAATCAGTTGCAGTTATCGTAAATGTACAGGTGACCTCACGATCTTGTGCTTTATCTGCATAAGAAGACAAAATCAGATTGATTGAATCATTAACGCAATAACGTTTCATTCCCGTGAAACGAAGGGAAGAATCAATCTCACGAATATAACGTAAGGCTTCTGTAGGTTTGTTTTCTGCAAGGCAAGTCTGCAGAAAATTCAGATGATGCCTTAAATCGTGTCTGTGGATTGCAGCCTGTTTTTGTACTTCGGCAATCTGTTCGATTTCTTTTTTGGCTTGTGAAGATACCGTTGTAAGCAGAAGATTCTCACGTTCAGCTTTATTTCTTTGACTGGATAATTCAATCATCAGCATTGACAGGATAAAATAAAGCAAAACCAGAAAACTGTCAAGAAAATCAATGACAACAATACCTCCGGTATGAAGAAGATCTGTGTAAACGGTAAATGCATATTCCAAAATATAGTATATAAGGGGAAGCAGAAAAAACAGAAGCAACGTTGTTTTATTTTCCTGCTTCAATTTAATTACATGAGGTGCTACATATCGTATAACAAGAAAGAGTAAAGGCAACGTGATCACACTTGTTACAATATTGGATACAAGAGGACTGTAATCAAAGAACGATGAAACCAATGTACCGATCCATTTTCGCGGTGTACATAGCAGATAAGCAGATAGAACTGCAATCATGGATACATAAAAATTCTGCTTCAGAACAAATCGAATCAAAAGTATTAATGGAAGGTGGATCAATAGTGGATAACATTGATAGAGAGCCTTTTCTCCTAAAGTTAAATAAAAAATGATCTGTGCAATACCAAATCCCAGTAAAGTGAGCGTATAAAAACGCTTATGTTCTTCAAAAGGAAAATCAGCCAGATAAAGAGATACAATGATTCCAAAAAATAGAACAAAAGCATAATTCACAAAGCTCATCAAATCTGTAAATGACATTAGTACACCTCCTCCATTTGAAATGCTAAATAAAGCTTTTTGATCTCAGATACTCTTCGCTGTGCCAGAGGAATGCTTTTTCCACTCTGAAGAAGCATATCTGAAGCAGTGATCGAACGGATATAATTCATATTAACTAAATAAGAACGATGCGGAAGCAAGAATTCTGAATGCTGCATCAAAGAATCGCAGACGGAAGAAAAACGTTCCGCGCTGGTAATTTGTTCTCCGGTTTTTAAATGATAGATCACTTTACGATTGAGTGCTTCTACATAGACCAAACTTGTAAGATGAATTTTATGTACGCCAATCGTTGTTTTAACTATGATCGAAGCCCCGGCCTCGTTGATCTGTCGTATAAAGATATCATCGAGTGCCTGAAAAAGAGTTTCTTTTTGAACTGGCTTCAGAAGATAGTTGGAGGCTTTTACCATATAGCTTTCTACAGCAAATTCCGGTGAGGATGTTAAAAAAAGAATATCTGCTGCCTTATCCGTGAGACGGATTTCCCTGGCCAAATCGATACCATTCAAGACGGGCATAAGTACATCCAGAAGATAAATCTGGAAGGTTTCATTTGCAGCAGCGGAAGCAAGTTCAAAACTGTTATAATATTCTTTGACAATAAATTCCATTTGTCGTTCCTGCGCATAAAGATCCAAAAGTGTCTGTATTTGAAGCAGTTCATTTCTGTCATCATCACAAATAGCAATTTTCATAAAAGTGTGTTCTCCCTTTAGATTCATACTAGGTTTATTATAACTTGAATACGTCAAAAAAGCTACACATCTGTGTTGTTATTCATGTCGAAAAATCTGTAATTCATGCAGCGTGGCACACAGGAAAAGTCAAATCCTGTAGAATAAGACTTATCATAATCTAAAAGTATGAGTAGTCATCCGAAAATAAATTACAGGGGGAAAGCTTATGTGGAAAAAATTTGTAAATAACGTTCTGAAAGACAAGAAAAAAAGGAATGGACTGCTTCTTGTCGCAGCACTCGTTATCCTTACGTTTTCAACGGCAGTATTCTTTGCAATGAAGGATACCGGGCGATTGGGGCCGGATCAGACTCAGAAAGAAGTAACTTCTGACCAGGTTACAAAGGATACGACAGATCACGAAAAGGATCCAGAAAAAGATACGCAGTCAGAGCAATCGAGCAATCAGGAGAATTCGTCGTCTGATCAGAAAAAATCAAACGACAGCACAACGAATTCCGAGAAAAATGGATCCCAAAAAGGAACAAACAAGAAAAGTTCCTCTAATTCTAATAAAACAGCAAAGAATAATGAGGAAACGAAAAAACCGAATCTTTGGGATAAGATCGTAGATGTCATCACAGGAAAGGATGACAAAAACGATAAAACAAAGAAACAGTATAAGGTTACATTCAATACAGAAGGTGGAAGTGAACTGAAGTCCCGTAAAGTAGAGGAAGGGACCTTGATTGGCAGCCTGCCGACACCTTATCGAGAGAACTACATTTTTGTCAGCTGGTATTATGACAAAGATCGTACAAAACTCGCTTCTGTAAAAGATCCGATCACAAGCGATATTACAGTGTATGCAGAATATGCATCGCAGGAACCGCTGAAAGCAGAAGAAAGTGTGAATTTTGTAAGTGCAAAGGATGTTGCTCCGGATTTTCAGATTCAAGTAACTACAACGGATGGATCTATGGACGCAGCCTCTGTTCGCAGCAATTGAAGCAACGAACCTGACAGATCCAAAACAAACAGATATCATTGATATTACCGGAGGATCCGGAACATTTACCATCTCAGGTAAAGATCCAGTAACAGCAAATGGAGAAATGGATCCAAAGCAGGGATTCGCAGAAGGGTGCACGTATCGAATTGCATTAAACGACAACAGATTGAATTTTACGGATCAGTCGGAAACAGCTAGAGAGTATAATTTTACAACTGCAAAAGAAGAAGTACTTAACACAAACCTGAAAGATGGAATGATTTTCATCCCTGCTGAGGATGTCAGCAATATTACAAATGAGGGTGAAAGTGTTGCTACACTCAGTCTTGCATTATATGAAGCAGAGAAAGATGGTACACTTGCTCCGGCAAATCTGACAGAAGGTGAATTTGACTATACAAAAGGAACACTTGAAGTTGGCGATATTGTCTCAATCTATAATGGTCTCAGACCGGATGAAAGAACACTGGATACATCAGATGAAGAGAACGGTGATCTTGCATATATCGAGATTACAGCCAGAAATGGAAATCGTTATTCTTATAAGAATGCTGCGCCGGAAGATGTCATCTTTGAACCGGATGTTCTTCCAATCTCTTCAGATGCAGACCAGGATGAAGCAGATGATACGATTACAGTCGATAATACTTATTTGGATTTCTCTTCTGATGTATATGCGAATATTGATCTCGACAGTCAGACAACAGTAGACGCTGGTGATTTCCTGATGTTCTATACAGGAACATTCGGAAAACAGAGCGGAGAGGATGCAGCACAACTTGAGAGTTATGCGAAGATCATTGCTGTTCAGCCAAAAGATGAAGTAACAACGATTGCTTATGAAGAAGTCAGTTGGGATGAAGTACAGGAAGCTATGGATATTTATGCTGAGAATACAATGTCCGGTGAAGACATGATCGAAGGTGTAGATACCGCAGAGCTTGAGGCTCAGATTGAACAGCAGGCCTTAGACAGTGGATTTGCAGAAGAAGCAGCCCAGTATCTTGGTTCTTTGGCACTTGCAACTGAGAATTTTACAAAGCTTTCAGAAAATATGAATCTGGAAGACTATAAAGTGACTTTAGAAGATGGTTCACCAGTCTCTCCGGAAGAATTACAGCTTATGGCTTCTGGATTTAAAGCGCAATGTGAGATGGAGGATGGTTATCCGAAAGCAAAGATTTCTGTTCATCCAAAACATTTTGGGGAAGCCGGGGACTCCGCTGCAAAAGACAAAGGGTTAAGCGTTTCTCTTGAAGTAAAGGCAAACATTACGATTGGAAAGAACGGCTCTTCCAACCAGTTGAAAATTGAAGTGAGTGGAACTTTCGTAGAAGAAGTCGGAATTGATATTGGTGTCAGAAGTAAAGCAGTATGGAAAGTATGGGGAATCTTCCCTTATATAGCAGAATACCGTGTAACAGCAAATGTGGATGTTCTGAATTATACAGCACTCGAAATAAATGCAACGATGACAACACAGTCTGACAATTCTACAGACAATGAAAATTACGACAAGAGCGTTGAAATCGCCCAGCAGATCAAGGAGCTCATTGATGAAAGTAAAAAAGGCGGAGAAGATGATGATTCTGAAGAACAAAAGAATAATCTGATCAAACGTTACAGCGAAATGATGAATGCAGAATCTGACTGGGTTCAGATTGTCGAGCAAAATATCGTACAAAACAAACAGCAGGTACCGCCTGCGCTTCCAATTATTGCGATCAGCACAGAGGTCAAATTTGTGATCAAGATGGATGCTTGTATGTCTGTCGGATTTGATTTCGAATATATGACCGGGAAAAGATACACCTATACTGTAGATGTATTTGCAGGCGCTGTTTCGAATGACACTGTTTCACTTCTTGAAGAAACATATGAGTTCGATTTCTATGCAATGGGACGACTGCAGATAAGAGCAGGTTTGGAATTTGAATTTAAGATTGGATTGTTTAGTACAGATTTGGATTCTGTCGGGTTCGAGGCAGAGGCAGGAGCATATTCAAAACTGTGGGGATACTTCTATTATGAACTTCATTATGCGGAGAGTAGTGGACGTAACCAGAAATATAATGGAGCTTTACTGATTGATGTAGGTGCTTATCTCGAACTTGGATTTAAGGCTCAGGCATTCTCGGATACATTTAAAGCAGAATGTAAGCTGCTTGATAAAGAGTGGTCTTTATGGACAATCGGAAGACAGGATAATGTCCTTGATTTTGCAACGGCAGAAGAGGAGATGCCGTATATCAAACTCAAACAGCATGTTCGAGACGCTGTACTACCGGACAGCACATTCTCTATGACTTATCTGGATTTGAAAGACGGTAAAGAAAAACAGGCTGTTTATGATGATGAAGGAAATGCAAAACGTCGGAATTTTGAAATTCGTATGACAAATGACAAGTTTACATACGATCCGAAGACAAATACAGTCAGTGTTCATCCGGAAAGCGGCGATAAGAAGCTGGAAGGAGAAATGGTAATCACATGGATCCAGTATCCAATGGCATTTTCGTCTAAGCCGATCCAGAGAACTGTATCCCTTTATTGGGATAACTTGAAGGACGGATATGTGATCGTTCCATATACAAATGGCGGAACTTATCTCAATATTATTAACGCAAAATTTGAGGCAGCGATAAAACAGCCGGCAGATCCGGAAAGACTTGGATATGATTTCGCAGGCTGGTATAAAGATGAAGCATTGACCGAGGCATATGAATTCCCGGAGAAGATGCCAAATACAGATGTTAATATCTATGCAAAATGGACACCGAAGACAGATATTCCGTATCGAGTAGAATATTATCAGGAACAGCTTCGTTCAGGTGAGTATGAACTGGTTGAAAGCGATATGCTGACAGGTACGACAAACAGTATCGTAATCCCTGAAGCGAAAGAATATATCGGATATAATACACCGGCAGTACAGAATCTTACAGTTCAGGCTGATGGAAGTTCCGTACTTCGTTATTATTATTCATTACAGAAACATACAGTAACTTTCTATTCTGGAGAAGCCGGCGGTGAACCGGTTTCATATGAACTGAAATACGGCGGAAAGATTCTTGCACCGATGATGGCAGTTAAGGGTTATACCTTCCGTGGATGGGATCAGGAAGTTGTCAGTACAATGGGGACAGAAAATCTGTACTATACAGCACAGTGGACAAAGGATGCCGATACTGCATATCGTGTAGAGTATTACGTACAGGGATGCGATGGCAGATACATGCTTCAGCATATATATGAAGGCCTTGGATTTACGAAAGATGAGATCGCAGCAGAAACACTTCGAGACCTTGTGATTGAAGGCGAGACAACTGCGGAACAGAAATTTGCAGTAGAAAACGGAATTACCTTTGAAAATATGACAGTCAATGGTATTTCCTGCAATACAGCAGTAATCGAAGGCTCCGGTAAGACAGTTATCAAGATCAATTACAAGAGGGAAAAACATCAGGTTACATTTGCAGATGGTTACGATTCCGGTTCCGGTGAGAAAACAACAACACAGGAAGTTCTTTATGGAGAACGTGTTAATATACCGAATAAGATGAATCGTACAGGATACACATTTGCAGGCTGGTCGATCGATGGCGAAAATACTGTCACTCCATCTGATAAGATGAGTACAGAGGATATTGTTTATCGCGCACTATGGACACCAAACAGCTATACACTGAAGTTTGAGAAGAACAATGAAACAGCATCTGGTGAAATGAGTTCGGCAACATTTACCTATGATTCCGAACAGAATCTTCCGGCGAATACATTTGAAGCTGATGGATATACATTTGCAGGCTGGTCAACAAGCAGTACCGGCAAGATGCAGTATGAAGATGGCGCAGCCATTCTGAATCTGACAGAAAAGGCGAATGAAGAAATCACGCTTTATGCAGTTTGGGAGCTTCAAAGTTATACGATCGGTTATATCGGAACAGATTTTGATGGAGTGACAAATACAAATAAGACTTCATATACAGTTGAAGATGGTAAGATCGATCTGATGGATCCGGTAAGAGCCGGATATACATTCGCAGGCTGGTATGATAATGAATCCTTTACAGGTGAACCGGTCAAAGCAATCGAACAGGGAACTCTTGGAGATAAAATCTTTTATGCAAAATGGGAAGCAAATACTGATACTCCTTATAAAGTAGAGCATTATATCGAAAAATTGGAAGAACCTAAGAACGATCAATCGGAAGGAGACATTCAGAATCCGGAAGAAACAGAAAAACCGGAGAAAGAATATATTTTGGCTGAAACAGAAGATCTAAAGGGAACAACTGATTCGTCCGTAACACCGGCAGTAAAAGATTATCCTGGATTTACAGCTCCTGAGACACAGACAGTAACGATTCTTGCAGACGGAAGTACTTATGTGCGCTATGAATACTCAAGAAATGATGTTACGATCACATTTGATACAAATGGCGGTACACTTCCGGAAGGAACAGAAGAAAAACTGATCGGT
>ERZ860076.1178-NODE-1178-length-13644-cov-10.098536_pt1 | contig 13644 bp, 9 predicted proteins | sample MGYA00509982_ERZ860076 | MGnify/ENA primary metagenome ERZ860076 (study PRJEB30046, sample SAMN00715193) | human gut metagenome | study: EMG produced TPA metagenomics assembly of the A metagenome-wide association study of gut microbiota in type 2... | reverse complement strand
CGAACCGTTGAGCGAAATCCAGTCGCCCTCCTTGATTTCATATCCGTTTACGCGGATCGTACGTGCCTTGTAGTCGATCTGCAGCTCGCCTGCACCCGATACGCAACACTTGCCCATGCCGCGCGCTACGACCGCGGCGTGGGAGGTCATGCCGCCGCGTGCGGTCAGGATGCCGACGGCGTCGAGCATGCCCTTCAGGTCTTCGGGCGAAGTTTCGATGCGGACCAGAATCGCACGTTGGTTTTTCTCTTTGAGCATTTTTTCGGCATCTTCGGCGAAGAACACCACCGGACCGGTCGCTGCGCCCGGCGATGCGGGCAGTCCCTTTACGATGACTTTGGCGTTTTTCATCGCCGTCTTGTCGAAAACGGGGTGGAGCAGCTCGTCGAGTTTGGCCGGCTCGCAGCGCAGTACGGCGGTCTTTTCGTCGATCAGGCCTTCGCGCAGCATGTCCATGGCGATCTTCACCATCGCGGCGCCCGTACGCTTGCCGTTGCGACACTGGAGCATCCAGAGTTTGCCGTCCTGGATCGTGAATTCGATGTCCTGCATATCCTTGAAATACTGCTCCAGGTGGTGCTGTATCTCGTTGAGTTCTTTATATACGGCCGGCATCACCTCTTCGAGCGAGGGGTATTTGCTGCGACGCTCGGCTTCCGATACGTTCTGTGCTTTCGCCCAGCGACGCGAACCCTCGATGGTGATCTGCTGGGGTGTACGGATACCCGCTACCACGTCTTCGCCCTGCGCGTTGATCAGGTATTCGCCGTTGAAGAGGTTCTCACCCGTTGCGGCGTCGCGCGAGAAGGCTACGCCCGTCGCCGAGTTGTCGCCCATATTGCCGAATACCATCGCCTGTACCGATACGGCCGTGCCCCATTCCGCCGGAATGTTGTTGAGCTTGCGGTAAAGGATGGCACGCTCGTTCATCCACGAACCGAATACGGCACAGATAGCGCCCCAGAGCTGATCCCAGGGATTTGCCGGGAAATCCTCGCCGGTCTGTTTCTTTACGGCTGCCTTGAAGTTGTGCACCAGCTCCTTCAGGTCGTCGGTCGTCAGGTCGGTGTCGTTTTTCACGCCGCGCTTCTCTTTCTGCGCATCGATCAACTCCTCGAACGGATCGTGCTCCTCTTTCGAAGCGGGCTTCATGCCCAGCACCACGTCGCCGTACATCTGTACGAAACGGCGGTACGAGTCCCATGCGAAACGGGGATTGCCCGTGCGCTTGGCTACGGCTTCCACGGCCTGGTCGTTCATACCCAGGTTGAGGATGGTGTCCATCATGCCCGGCATCGAAGCGCGTGCGCCCGAACGAACCGATACCAGCAGCGGCATCTCTTTGTCGCCGAACTTCATGCCGGTCAGTTTTTCGATGTTCTTCATCGCCTTCTCCACTTCGGGGCGAAGCAGCCCCACGACTTTCTCGCGTCCTTGTGCGTAGTATTCGCTGCATACTTCGGTGGTGATGGTGAATCCCGGGGGAACCGGAATACCGATCAGGTTCATTTCGGCCAGGTTCGCACCCTTACCGCCGAGCAGTTCCCTCATTTTGCCGTTACCTTCCGCTTCCTTGTTGCCGAAGGTATAGACTCGTTTAACGTCTGCCATAACTTGTCGTTGTTGATTATAATAGTGTTTTTCCCAATAAATGTGCTGTTTCAGAGTTGTTTCCGCCGGGCTGCGGGCGAGGCCTTCCATTGGGAAGGCAACGGTGAAAAAACCGTCTTTTCCGGAGGGGCAAAGATACGATGATTTTTCGGATAATCAAAAAACTTATTTAATATATAAAAATATTGGAAAATATCGGCCGATGCCACCCGTATAGCGTTGTCGCCGATAGGTCGGCAGGGGCGTTCCGCTGCGGGGATCGAGCAGGTCGCGCCGGGCAAAAACATCGGCCCGGATGACGGTTAGCGCCGTGTCTGTCAGGATTCGGTCGTGCAGCCACCAACCGCCCCGTGCGTAGGCATTGCCCCGCCCTCGGCGCTCGGCCGGAGCCAATGCATCCCTGAGCGAGAGTTTTTCCGCAGTTCCAGACGGAAGCTTGCCTGCACAGAGGATCCGGATGCCGGGTGTTCGTTCGCGCAGCTCCTCCAGTAGTTCGGCAGCATACCGGTCGCCGCGTGTCAGCAGTACGGCTTTTCCGTCCAGCGTACCCTCGACGCAAAGATAGCCATAGCCCGTTTCGATGCGTTCCGTGAAGAACCGGTCGGCATAGTAAAGCAAGGCGAAATCCATCCCGTCCAGCGTATTGAGGGTGCGGTGCACATAACTGTACGGCAGGTCCGACGCCCGGACCAAGTCTTTGACAACCTCCTCGTTTTCGACTCCATACACTCCTGCGAGCGGCATCGCCATTCGGCCGATTACAGCGCCCGCCCGTTCGACTTTGGCGCGGTAACGCTCGCCGCTCCAGCGCAGCCGTCCTTCGGGTGTGTAGTCCGTGTCGTCGTAGAAGAGCGACGGGATCGTGTCGTAGAGGCGGTCGAGGTCGTAATAGGCGAAACCCGTGCGTTGTTGGGCGTGGATGGCACCGAGAGAAGCGATGACGAAGAATATCGCCAGAAAGCTTATTCGTTTCATATTCGCTGCCGCTGCGGTTTTTCCTGTCCGACTTTACGTAGGAAACTGACCGTGTTATAATTTAATAGGGTAAATTTCAGTTCTTCGATATTCCGGTTGATTTGTTTGAATCCGTGATTTTTGAAAATTCGTACAGTCGCTTTTACCATCAAAGAGTATCGAATTGCAACCCAAATTACGCAATATTTCCGATAATGCCAAATCCGATGCCGTAAAATGTCGGAATTATTTTGAGCTGCTGAGAAATTTTGAGCTTTGCCCGAACAATCTTTAACTAAGTTTTACCTGTAAATCGCTGTCAAGTCGCCGATATGGTAGCTTTTTTTCATCGTATCCGCTGTTGCAGGTTTCGTATCGTCTATAAAATCGTCGCCGGTCAAAAATGCTTCCGTAGTAACCGTGTAAACATACAGGCTGTCTTTAGTCAGCACGCTATATATTTTTTTTGAGCGGGGACCATCTCCATATTCCGCCGCAATTTCGATATAGCGAACAATTTTACCGTGTTCGTCGTGCAATATTAAATATTCTCGCGGCCCCGGATCGTCGCCTCCGTCGAGGACCAATCTCATGGTACGATTCCCGTCGAAAGGAATTCGATAATATTGTTTCCAATTTCCGTATCCCGTCGTATCGTTACCTAAAAGCAGCGCTAACCGATAGATCGTATCCCGATCCGTAATCATGGAATTGCCTGCTCGGTCCAGGGTGTAGTCCGATAATTTTAACCGATTGTTGAGATTGTCCGATTGCCGATCGATGCAAAATACCGTGCCCTGCAAGTTACGACAACTCGAACAAATGAATAATGTCATAAATATTATCGTGTGTTTCGTCATGGAAGGTAGCCTTTGTCCGAGAGGATCAATATCACCAAATTAAGCAAAATCCGGCAAAAATCCAAATTCGGAGGTAGAAAACCGCTGTGGGGATCATTCGGTGCGAACGAATATGATAATTCCATCTATTTTCCGGGCTTTGCGGCTGGTCCGGACTGTTTATGCCGGAAGGTTTTGTATTCCGGTGCTCCCGAAGCATACGCTTACCTTTACCGACCGAGGCGACGTTGCCTCGGTTAAAATCATTTGTATTATGATAATAGGTTATTTACGTGTCAGCATGGGAAAACAGCATCTTGCCAACCAGCAGGATGAGATCCGGCGTTTCGCCGAAAGCAGGAATCTCGTCGTGGATCATTTATTGCGGAAATAGATAGCTGGTGAAATTTTCTGTTTTTGTTTTTTTATAAAATAATTTTTATATTTACACCCGTATTTTGCGAAAAGGCCATGCAGATGGTTTGCTTTAACCGCAGACGAATGGTGATATGATAATATTGTAAACGAAGAAACCCTTAATTGCCTTATTAAAAATTTTTTTATGAAACATTTATTTGTTAATTTATTTTCTCTTGTATGCATGCTGCTTGCAGGAGTAGGATTGACGGGGTGTACCGACGACAAGACAGAACCAGACCCCGGTACTTGGCCTTCATTGGAAGTGAAGTTCCTTGAAGCACAGTATTCGACAGTCAAATTGGAGGTGACTGCCGCTAATTTGACAGAAATTGCTTACCTGGCGACGCCCAAGGCCGATGCCAAGGAAACACCGACGGCAACGATCGTCTTTGCGACCGGCGTCAAATCTGCGATTGCGGACGGCGTTTCTTCGCTGACCGTAAGTAAACTGGACCCCGATACGGAGTATGTGATCTATGTGGCTGCCACCACTGCGAACGAAGAGTTCTTTGAGAAGGTTCTCGAGGTTGAGGCCAAGACCGCTTCGTTCGGCGATAACGCGTACGACGTGTTTGACGTGGACTACATGAGTTTTAGCATGAACGTGAAATTCCAGCCGACCGATCCCGAGAATGTGATCAAATATCTGCTGATAGACATGTTGACGTATAATTATCAGAGTATGATGAACTATACCGACGCCGACATGATGAATCTCTTCGACGATATATATCACAACTATATTACCGAGAATACTGTTTTTGTATTCAACGAGGAGAATTCGATTTTACGCGACGAGAATGGCGAGCCTGTGACCGATGAGGAAGGCTCGATGATAACGCTCTGGAACCCGATGGTGCCTGGACAGCTCAATTATGTGCTGCTCGGCGAGTTCGCATCCGGCGAGCACCCTTGGGGCTTCGGTCAGGGATACTATTTGCCCCTTTGGGATCAGGACGCATACTACGAAGCTGTCGGCGGTGGCGGTGGTATCTTGGGAGAAGCCGGTTCCCGTGCCGACGATGTAGAGCAGGGCGATTTCTGGACCGGCTACTACCAGAAGATAGAGGTTACCAACAAGAAGCCCGAAAAACTCGGTGAGATCAAGATCAATACCGATAAATTGAGACCCAACGGCGGTCTGCTCACTTTCGAGTTGTGCGAGGGGGTATCCTACCTGTGTCTTGGTATTTTCGAGGAGTATGATATGGAGGCGATTAAGACGTCAATGCTGAAAGGCGACCTGTCGAATATGCAGTGGGCGCTGACCTCTTACAACGCACCTTACATCCTCAATGTCCAGACTTATGAGATAGCCAAAGGGCAGACCGACTTCTCTTTCAACCTGACGGAGTATTTCACTAAGTTCACGCCGGGTATGAAGTATTACGTCTATGCGGTGGGTATCAACGATAATACCGGTTCGAAGCAGGCTTTCGCCAAACTCGAAGGCTTTACGCTGCCCGAACCTACGAAACCGGCTCCCGAGGTAACCGTTACCGGTATCGATGCTCCGGAAGGTCATGAGGAGTCGCCCTACGAAGTTTGGTTCAATATCAAATGTACTACGGGTGACGCGGTGACTGCCAAGTACGCTGCCAACTACGAGCGTGAGTGGGAGGTCGAACTCAACGCCGGCAAGACTAACACCGACCTGATCGAAAACGGTAACGCGTTTACTCCGGATGAGATCGAGAAGATCAACTCGGCCGAGGGTTACAACGTAATGTTCTCGACCCGTCCCGACGCCAACACCTACCTGGGTGTAATCGCTTACAATGACGAGGGTACCGGCAACGATCCCGACGAAGATGGTTCTGCCATCGGCAAGAAGCGTTCTATGCCTGTACCTGATAAAGAGCCGGTAGATTCGAAGTATTTCGAAAGTCTGCTGGGTGAGTGGACGCTGTCGGCTGAATACGAGGGCGGCGAGGCGCCGATGACCTGCAAGGTGGAGATCGTTTCTGGACTGACGTGTCCGGAGAGTCTGTCCCAGGAGGTCATTGACTACTATCTGGATAACACAAACTACTCGAAAGAGCAGGTAGAGAAGTTGTACGAGGGCTTCAAGAAGCAGCTTAAGCTCTACAATGAGCGTCTGCGCGGCCAGAACCGCCTGCTTTGCCTGGGACTCGATATCGACCGTCCGAAGTACGAGTACAGTACCAACTACCTGGCCGGCTGGAAGACGCCATACGACCTTTTCATCGCAACTACGGAAGAGTACAACGGCTACGATACGGAGTCTATGTTCTTCGATTTCGGTCCGAAGTGGTATCTCGAGATGAAATCCGACGGTTCCGTAGTCGCTCCGTTCGACGTAACCAACCTGCCGCCGCTTACGTTATGGAACAAGGGGGCCGAGTACTATTTCATTGGTATCAGCAAAATGGCGATTACGCAGGGTGAGTTCCCCGTAACGATTAGCAGCGATAACTCTACGATCACTGTAGGGGGATATGAGTACCAAGGTGATACTTACTACCCGAATGCAGCGAAGATAATCTACGGAGGACAGTATTCGACCGACACCCGGGTATGCGGCGCACTGACGCTGACCAAGGGTTGGAATGGTGAGTCCGTGAAGTCGGTTGTCAAGGGCGGCAAGTCCGTGACGACGAACGATGTGCTGGGTGCCGAGCGTGCTGTCCGCCCGTTGAGCCGCACGAGCGTATCTGATGCGAAGAGCTACGAGCCGCTTAAGGTTACTCCTCTTGCCGAGAAGTCGCTCCGCGAGCGTTGGAAGCAGCGGGCGGCAGGTAAATATATCCGTCGCTAACAGACTCTTTTGAAATAAGGCAGGGGGAGGTACCCGGAATGGGAATTTTCCCCCTGCTTTATGCTTTTATAAAATAACCGGATGCGCAAATCCGCTGGAGGTGCGGAGGCGTATTTTATGGAAGCAGAAGAGAGTTACTCTTTAAATCGAAAAAAGATTCCGATATGTTGAAAAAACTGTTTGGCTTGGCGCTTGCACTCTTGGCGACGCTTGCCGTTTCGGCGCAGGTTCGCGTGGGGGAGGGCCAGCTCTCCGGTAGTTTCGAGAGCAACTCGATCTACTACCAGGACGACTCGGGATTGGGTGCAGCAGGCACTGCTCCCGACGATCGTTTCGGTTCGAACAACTACATGAAACTCGACTACATGAACGGTCGTTTTTCTGCGGGACTCCAGATTGACGCTTATCTCCCTGCATTGCAGGGATATGAGATCGGTCAGCAGCCCGGAGCCTATCACTTCTATCTCTCCTCGAAGTATATCCAGTGGCAGGATCACAACTATTCCGTGCGGGTGGGTGATATTTTCGACCAGTTCGGCAGCGGACTTATTTTTCGTTCGTTCGAAGACCGTCAGCTGGGATTCAACAATTCGATCGAGGGTGTGCAGGGTATCTACCGCTTCGGCGACTACGTCGAGGTGAAAGGTATGTACGGTCGTCCCCGGCTCTACACCGACTATGCGGATTCGTGGGTGCGCGGTGCCGATCTGCACATTTCATTGAATGATATTTTCGGTTGGAACGCTGCGCAGTTCTCGGCTGAGGGCAGCTACGTCAACCGTTACGAGTCGCTCGACAAGGATCAGACGATCGACTTCGCCTCTCGCGGACTTACCTCGCCCAATCTGAACATGTATTCGGGCCGCCTGAATTTCGACTGGAAGGGGCTTTCGCTCAAAGGCGAATACGTATATAAGGGGAAGGACATCTACTCGACTGTTGCGGACGTAGCCGCAGCCGGCAACGCCATCTTGGTCGAGGCCGGTTATAACTACGGACCTTTCAGCATCTCGGGTAGTTTCCGTCGGTTAGACCGTATGGGGACGATGCTTTCGCTTTACGGCTCTGGTACGGGCAATGTACTCAACTACCTGCCCTCTCTGACGCGCCAGTACACTTACCTGTTGGCCAATTTGGAACCGTATATCGTTAATACCGACGGCGAAATAGGCGGTCAGGTGGATCTCTACTATACGTATCGCAGCAAGTCGAACCGTCATCGCTACTGGAATTTCCACGCCAACTTATCCACTTTCTATACGCTGCGTTCGGAGCAGAGCGAATCGGGCGAGCGGGAGTTGATGTGGCGTGATATTAACATCGATGTAGAGCGCCAGTGGAACAAGAAACTCAAAACCTCGCTGCTTGTTTCGATCCAGAAGCGCAACCCGAGTCATGGTTTCCAGCGTCAGACCTACGTATCCAACATTTTCATAGGCGATGTCACCTACAAATTCGACTCGAAAAAGTCGTTGCGCGTCGAGGCGCAATACCTTTATTCGACCGACTACGAGGGTGACTGGGTCGCGGCTTTGGTGGAGTTCAACATGGTGCCGCATTGGAGTTTCTTTGTGAGCGATATGTATAACCTCGACGAGACCGAGGCTAACTCCTTTACTAAAACGAATTATTACAGTGCAGGATTCAGTTACCTGAAAAATCGTACGCGTATTCAACTCAGCTACGGCCGCAATCGTGCAGGCTATGTTTGTTCGGGAGGGGCGTGTCGTTATATGCCGGCTTACACGGGTCTGAACCTTGTGATCACTTCATCCTTTTAATTAAAAAACAGATTATGAAATTCAAGAAATTCATTATCCCTGCGCTTTGTATGGCTATGTTGAGCGCGGGATGTTCGGGGCAGGATCCGGTGACCCCCGGTGGCGGTCAAAACGGCAATGGGGGTACGAATGAAAACATCGAAAACGGTCTGCAGGTGACGGCATCGACGACGGTAATCAATGCCGACGGGCAGGATGCCGCCCGCATTAATGTCTATTATGACAAAGTGAAATTGTCGCTCGACGCAGTCGCTTTCTACGATGCCAAAAGTAACGACGTGCTCGACCTTTCGAAATTCACCATCGAGGACAACACGCTTGTGTACACTGTTACCGAGCCGGGTGAATTTTCGTTCTGGGTTGCTTATAAGACCCACAATACCAAAGATCGTCCGACAACCATTTCTGCTGTAGAGTTCTCGGTGCCTGACGCTCCGGAAGATCCCCAGCCGGACAACACCTCGTTCGTCCGCCGGACGCTCATCACGCAGTTCACGGGCTTGGGTTGCGGCTACTGTCCTTTTATGATCGCTGCGATGGAAGATGTACGCAAGTCGGCCGAATATGCGGACAAGTCCGTATTGGCAGCCTGTCACACCTATGGGGGTGATCCTTATCAGCCCGATGTGCCTTTGGATTACGCTATGGGTGTCAGCACGTATCCTTATGTAAATTTCGATTTCCAGACAGGGATTGGTAATTTTGGTTACAACAGCAACGTATCTAACATCAAGAAAAATATCGACAAATCGCTCTCTGTGGATGCCGGTGCCGGTATTTCGGTCGGTATGGAAGTTGCTGGAAACAAACTGGTCGCTCGTGTTACGGTGAAGGCTGCTCGCTCCGGTTCGTTCCGCGTAGGCGCTTGGGTGCTGGAAGATGGTCTGACAGGTACTCAACTGAACAATGGTATGAAGGGGGATTACGATTTCAACACGCATAATAATGTTATCCGCCACGTGAATAGTCGTTACTCTGGTTCGGATTATTCCGGCCATGAGGTCGGTGCGTTGGCTGCCGGCGGTACCGGTGAGCATCTCTTTACGATGACCTTGGATGAAAGTTGGGTCGTGAAGAATTGTCATGTGATATTCTTCGTAACGGAGCTTGTCGATAAGGGTTACGCCGTAACCAATGCTATCGACGTTCCCGTTAAGTCGTCTACTATACCGTTCGAGTACAGATAGTGTATTCGAACGTAGCAGCATACTGCTGTAAAATTTGCGGGGCGCCTCCATCGGAGTCGTCCCGTCTTTTTGACGCACGGCCGATCCGTGATGCCGGCCGCAACGCAGTGGAGGTGCGGTATGACGCGGCTGAAGAACTCCGGAGGGAAGACAACACAGCACAACGGCCCGTATTCCTTTTTGGCTGAGGCAGATTGTCGATGCCTCCGGGGACGCACCGTGATCGAGGATGTGGGCAGCCCCTTGGGAGCGAGAACGGTTCCATGAAAAAAGGGATCAAGATGTAAATGAAAAGTCGGTGGAAGTCTGTATTTCCGCAGACTTTTTTCATATGCCCGTGACCAGTATCATCTTTCCGGTAAGAGTGTTTTCAGCTCATCCTGCGTGGAAAGGTAGGTCATGTATTGGATGGTGAAGACCTGTTTGTCATCTTCCGTGCGCTCGATCTCTCGGATGTGTAGCAGGTCATATATGTGTAAATCAATGAGTTGCCTTGCGTGTCGACAGATTCGGTTATAAGGTCGAAATCACCGACGAGGCGAAGCGGACGCTGACAGTCATCGGCTACCAGCGCAAATACGGCGTCCGCACCCTGCTCGAATGCATCGAGGAATTTCTCTCGGGACTGATTGTCGACGGCAAACTGTACAGCGGGGAGCGGGTGATCGTGGAGCCCGACGGCGAAAAGGAGGTGATTCTCCGGGGCGCCTAACATAAATTCGTACCAGTGTCGGACGGTTTTCGAATTCCGGCCGAAGCAATTATCGGTAAGAATAACACACTCTTCGCATTGGGTGACAGCACGGTTCCTTTCTGCAAAAAACGCGAAAGCAAATCGTATGTAAGCGTTACTCCGCTGAGCGTGTAAAAGAATCGCTATACGGATAAAAAATGCTGTAAATTTCGCAGCATTTTTTCAATAAACTTCGATTACAATCACGTCGCTTTGGTAGCGTGCAAACTGGTTTGCTTTCTGCGCTCGGTTTAAACGTTTATTTTAAAGGAAACCCGAAGTCGAGAACAAAAACGGTCTCTGTTATTCTCGAGGTGTCTTAAATATAAATAAAAGGAGTTGCTCCGCAAGCCAACCCATCCTATGATGGAAATGTTGTTAAATTTAATATTCTTCAGTTTTAAACGGCTCGCTGAAAGCAACCACTGAGTTGTATTCTCCTGTTTTTGCGTCAACACCTACAACCACGACTTTATATATTCCCGGCTCGAGTTTCTCGAAGCGTCCCATATAACTGCCCCAATACTCTCCTTCGAAACCATAGGTTTTAAAGAAATGAGCACGGTCTCTGCACCATCCTGACGATATTTTTTGTTTTGCAATCTCGTCAATGATTTGCAGAGATTCCTTTACTGTGGTCTCCTCTGTAACTATCTCATAATAGTACAATGCAGTTATCGGATTAGGTATAATATGAATGTTATGGAAACCCCAAGACATATCGACATTAATACTGAAGGTAATTTTGGCTATATCTGTCTCAGTAGTGAAATCTTTTCTGAAAAGCCCTGTTGTTACAGACTGTCCTTTATATCCAAATGCAAAAATAGAATATTCAGTACTACTATCCAGTTGTGTATATGAACCTTGGGTTTCGCCGCGCTCCAATCTGCTTCTCGCAATCTGATCCTTGAAATAGGCTATAATTTCCTCATCTCTCTTCCCTTTAAAATTAGAAGAAGGTTTCATAAATACCGCATAAGGATCGGAATTTGTTGTGGTAATGTTGAAAGATACAGCATCAGAAGTAACTGTTCCCAGCACAATCTCGATCTGATTGTCCGAAGGAGAAACCTTCCCTGTAGCAAACTCGACAGATGCCACTTCCGAATTCACTGTTCCATATGGTGTCAACGAACAAGCAAGGCAAAGATAGTCTGAAGACTCATACTCCAACTTGCTTTCCTTTTCACTCGGGCCGTATAACGCTATTTCAGAAATAACCTGATGTGCAGTTTTATTCAAGATTTGACAAGTACAATATACTGATCCACTGAAGCCTGCATATATTCTGCATTTGACATGCCTGTTCCTGCAAGTTCCGACTTGGAAACTATCTTGGAAAAATAACGGGACTCTGTATCGTCAGGAGTAATTGTTATGGAAAGGTCGACTCCGTCTTTGACATTATTAAGAAAAATCAAACTTGACATCATTAGGTCCCTCATATCCTTCTGCAAAACACTCCTTAAAGACTTTTGTTGTCATTTGTTTATCTTCACTCACACCGAAGATAGTAATATATCTAAGAGATTTTCCAACTCCAATAAAGTTAAAATCAGCATAGACTAAAACAACTACATATCAACAAGTTAATTGATTCTTCGGGTGACGGATTGCCTCCGTTTCCACCCGAATACGGTGGATAGTTCTATTCTTATGTAGGCACCCATGTAGGGAACCGGCAGGAATACATGAACCACTAAAAAATTAACGATATGTATTGTTCGATCACATTCAAAGGTCGCAAAGACCCCCAGGACCCCAAGATGGTCAAACTGGAAATGATTTTCTACAAGACCGGTTACACCCGCATTCCCCGGGTCGTCAGTATCACCGGAGCTTACAAATGCTGGAACAATGAAACCCTGAGTTTTGAATCCGCTTCCAGCGAATACCTCAAGAAAAACCAACTGCTGCTTGAACTCAAAGAGAAGTACATGTCCGTTGCCGAACGGTGGGAAAAGGAATGGCGTAACTTCTCCGTACTGCAATGGGCCGATTGCTTCAAACCCAAAGAAGAGGAAAAGGCAAAGCAGGAATTGAAAGTGCTGACGGTTCTCAAGCTCATCAACGTCCGAATCGAATACTTCGAGAACCACGAAAAATTCAAGAACGGCAAACTCGTTAAGAGTGTCGGCACCGCCAGTATGTACAAGCAGTTCCGCACTTCGCTTTCGGCCTTCACCCAGAGGCAGTACAACAAAGACCTGTCTCGCTTTTACTTCACCGACATTACCCAGAAATTTCTTCTGGAATACATCGTCTATCTGGAGCGGCGCGGCATCGAAAACGGTAATCGTGCCGGCTTGCGCCAGCTCCTTCGCATCTTCCGTGCATTGGTAAACTACGCCAAGGACGAACTCCACATGTACGGAGCCAACCCCGCAATCTTCGAGGCAGCTACGGAAAAGATGGCGTGGGGACAGTTCGAGTCCAAAGCCGTCAATCCGAACATCATCCGCCGGATAGAGTTCATGGACCGCAGCCTCTTCTCCGAGCAGGAGTAGCTTTGTCTCGACCTTTTCCTCTTCAGCTTTTACAGCGGCGGTATGGCCAACGTTGATGTTGTTAACCTGACATGGGACATGATTAACGAAAAGGAAGGCATGATTGTCTATGAGCGTACCAAATTCCCCAAGCTGGCCAAGCCACTGCTTATCGACCGTCTCATCGTAATTCTGGAAAAATACAGAGGCAAGGGGATCGGCAACTACGTCTTCCCTGTCTATACTGAGAAACACGTGACCGACAAACAGAAGATGGGACGCCGTAACAGCTTCTCAACCCTCGTAAGTGAAACATTGGACAAGGTTTGCGAGATTCTGGGAATCGACGAGAAAATGACGTGGTACACGGCACGAGACACATTTATTTCCAGCGAACTCGATGCGGGCACTCCGATTACCCATGTTGCAGAAATGGCGGGCAACAGCGCCCGAACCATCGAGAAGCACTACTACAAGAATACCAAGCAGAAAGAACTGCGCCAGCGCATGAACGCCCGTTACGGTAGTTAAAGTTATTTATTGGTTGGGGCTGCATAAAATTATAAACAACTCGCTATTTTTTCGCTTAATTCTGCAATAAAGAACTTAAATTCTTTTTTATGTTTTTTTATAAGAGATTGAGGAGCTATCGCTTTGTAATCACCTCCGATATGAACTTCATCATCTGGATTTTCAACTATTCTTTTCAAATGTTGAGTTAGATGTCCTATATTGGATATCACGTTTATCCGCTCTAAACTTTCTTTCATGGCAGGATATTCTTGTTAGTTCGTCAGGAAGGCAATCGTCAGGTGAGACGTAACATTGACCATTACAATCTTGACATGGTT
>ERZ860076.1166-NODE-1166-length-13739-cov-2.630444_pt1 | contig 13739 bp, 14 predicted proteins | sample MGYA00509982_ERZ860076 | MGnify/ENA primary metagenome ERZ860076 (study PRJEB30046, sample SAMN00715193) | human gut metagenome | study: EMG produced TPA metagenomics assembly of the A metagenome-wide association study of gut microbiota in type 2... | reverse complement strand
ATGGACTTTGTCAAAAATATTATCTTCCATTGGTTTGTCAAAATATGTGGGATATATCAGTGGAAACATTATGTTTATGCCGAACCAAATCTTGAGCAGATTGCCAGCAATTTTGATTTTACTATATGCAATGTTATATGCCAAAAGAAAAAACCGCACGTTTCAAAATTTTCAGTTTTATTTCACAATGATGATTTTTGACGTGTTGTTAGCTCAGTTTACGAGTGTGAATTCTTTTGCTGGTAGAATTGGTATGTATTTTTCACAGTTTGAGATGCTTGCTTTTCCTGCTATTTGTTATGAAACACGAAATAAAAAAATCATACAATTTTGCTTGATCGGATATATGCTTTTTTATTGGTGGTTCTTTTATGTGTTAAATGGTGTGAATGCTACGGTTCCATATGTTTTGGGGGTGTGAATTATGATTGGTTTATTGACGCTTAATCCTGTAATGTACAATTATGGAGGATTTTTACAGGAACTTGCATTGCAGGATACATTAAAGGAAATTGGATGTGATGTGGAAATAATAAACTATAAGCCATCGGAGGAAATGAATACTTTTAGCGTCAAACGAAATATTCGGTATTTGACGATGGATAAGGTTAAGCAAAAATTGCATCGTGCAAGGAACACGAATGAAATAAGCGATGACGTCGAAAAGAGTATTAAACTAAGGCATGCTGCGTTTGATAAATACAGAAATCAGGAACTGAAACTATCTTTGCCAATTACATACAATCAGTTAAAATCCAGAAAGTTAGTATATGATAAATATGTATGCGGTAGCGATCAAATATGGAACCCTGATTACAACATCCCTTCTTTTTTTCTTGATTTTGTTGATGATAAAAAAAGAAAAATAATTTATGCGGCCAGTTTTGGTAAAGAAACATTGAAGAAATATGAAGCAAAACGCTATGGAGAATTTTTGAAAGAACTCCAGTATGTTTCAGTTAGAGAAGAAACAGCACAGAAACTGGTTTCAAAAATATCCGGCAGAGAACCAGAATTGGTTCTTGATCCTACTCTTTTGCGTCCATATGAATACTGGAAGAAGAAGGCTGATACATCTAAGAAAAAATACACAAACTATATCTTTTGCTATTTTCTTAATTTGACTAAAGAAAAAATTGAGGAATCACAAAGATATGCGGAAAGAAATAATTGTAAGATAGTGATGATACCGTATTTGCATGACCGGGAAGATGAGATGTTCGGAGATATTCAGGATACAAATGTTGCTCCTAATGACTTTTTAAAGCTGATTGAAAATTCAACAGCCGTCTTGACGGATTCGTTTCATGCAACGGTTTTTTCGCTGATATTTAATAAGGAGTTTTGGGTGTTTGGTCGCAATTCTGGTTCATATAATATGAATACAAGAATTGATAATATTCTTAAATTATATAACGCCACAGAGCGTTTGATAAAACCACAAGAACTCGCAGTTAAGAAAAGAACTGATTGCTTATACAATACTGAATCTGTGGAAAAAGCAAAAGAACACTCTCTTGTTTTTTTAAAACAGGCACTTCAAAAATAATGGGTAGAAAGAGATGACAATAAAAATCGATCAACGTAAAGCTGGTGTAATTCTTTCATACGCCGGAGAATTAGTTAAAATATTAGTAAGTCTTGTATATACTCCGATTATGCTTCGCCTTCTGGGACAAAGCGAGTATGGGTTATATCAATTAGTATATTCGGTTGTTTCCTATTTGAGCCTGCTTAGCTTGGGCTTTGGCAGTTCGTATCTTCGTTTTTATTCAAGATATAAAGCGCAAAAAGATGAAGACGGCGTAGCAAGATTGAACGGAATGTTCATGATTATCTTCTGCTCGATTTCCGTTATATGCATTCTTTGTGGAATTGTAATGATTGGAAATATACGAAGCATCTTTGGAACAGGACTTACGGATAGCGAATACGATACGGCAAAGATTTTAATGGGATTGCTTATTATAAATCTTGCAATGACATTTCCGAATAGTGTGTTTAACTGTTCAATAACTGCTCATGAGAAATTTTTATTTCAAAAGCTCTTGATCTTGTTACAAAACTTATGCAGCCCATTCTTGACACTTCCTTTGTTGATTATGGGTTATGGATCAAAGGGCATGGTTTCCGTAACAACCTTTTTGACATTCCTTTTGCTGTTGTCTAATATGTTCTACTGCTTTAAGAAATTACATATTAGTTTTAAATTCCGTGGACTTCAGATTGGATTGCTGAAGGAAATGTGGGTGTTTACATTCTTCATCTTCCTGAATCAGATCATTGATCAGGTGAATTGGAGCGTAGATAAGTTTCTCCTTGGTCGATTGGCAGGAACAACAGCAGTAGCAGTTTATGGTGTTGGTGGACAGATTAATACACTGTACTTGCAGTTTTCTACTTCGATTTCCAATGTGTTTGTACCAAAGGTAAATCGAATTGTGGCTGAATCGGATGATAATGAGCAACTAACAAAGCTATTTACCAAGGTTGGTCGTATTCAGTTTATTGTATTAGGTCTGATTCTGTCAGGATTTGTTTTCCTAGGGAGTCCGTTTATAAAAGTGTGGGCTGGAGAGGGGTATAGTGCTTCTTATGATGTTGCATTATTGCTGATTATCCCGGTAACAGTTCCATTGGTGCAGAATCTTGGTATTGAAATACAGCGTGCAAAGAATATGCATAAAGCGCGATCCATTGTTTATCTGTTTATCGCTATTGCTAATGTTTTTGTCAGCATTCCTCTAATTAAGATTATGGGACCGGCTGGTGCTGCACTTGGAACAGCAATTTCTCTTATTGCTGGAAACATTATTTTCATGAACTGGTATTATCATGCTCGCATTGGCATGAATATGTTTTACTTTTGGAAAGAAATTGCTAAATTTATTCCTGCGTTAATCGCACCGGGTATTGTTGGAATTCTTATTATGAGATTTGCTAATGTTACTGGTCTCATTAAACTTGGGATGTTTGCGATTATTTATACTTGGGTATATGGAATCTCAATGTACTTCCTTGGAATGAATGCCGAAGAGAAGCAGCTGGTGATGGGACCAATCAAAAAGATTCTAAGGAAATAATGAAATGGAAAGAAAAAGAGAGTATTGGCAAAGTATCAGAGGAATTTGTCTTTACGTCCGGGTACTTCGTGCCTATAGAATAGATTTGTAATAAGGATTTCAGCTATAAAGAGTGGATTTTAAATCGGGGGGGGGCGACTGTGCGTACCCTTTGTAATCTGGTCTTTGTTTTATAGTGGAATATCTTTGGCAAAAGATATTCACCACGGTGTGAGGGTATATTGGCTCGGATATACTTACAGATTTATAGTTGGAAAATCGGCCACACCTTTTTACTACATTGTCGTATTGATTCAACTTACAATCATTACGCCGTGGCTTGTTCATGTTGTAAAAGAAAGTAAAACGATTAAAAATCTCTTGTGGCTGATTACGCCCTGCTATCTTCTGTATGTATATGCGTGGAATTTTACGACTGGATCTTCGCCACGCCTTTATGAAACACTGTTTCCAGCATGGTTTGGATTTTATTATCTAGGAATCACTGTAAGATGTGGACTAAAACTGAAATGTAGTGGATGGGAAGTCTTGATTGCATGGGCAGTTAGCTGCGTAGAGGCACTCGCGTTGAGAAAACTTGGCATGAGTATGGGATTCTATACTAGCCAGATTACTGTTGGATCTTTCCTATATTCGGTTGCGGTAATCGATTGGATGTTCAAACAATCTGATACGCAAGGCGGAAATACAAAGCTACTGGGAAGAATCGGTGACTGTTCGTATGGAATTTTTTATGTTCACATAGCAGTGCTAACAGTAATTGGAAAATTCATACAGAGTGACGATTGGTATTTGTATTGGAGCCTGCGATTTGCGATGACCTCGGTTATTAGCTTTGCCATTATATTAGCTGGACAAAAGATTCTTAAAAAACAAAAGAAGTTACTGCGATTTATAGGGTTCATATGATATTTGGACTAGAGGGGAGGATATTAAGGATGAAACCGTTAAAGGTTTATGCCGGTTATAATACGGATAAAGATGTTAGATTGAGTAGTTCTTCTGGCGCGGTATTTTCCTCACTGGCAGAGTATGTATTGGAACAGCAGGGTGTTGTATATGGCGTTGCCATGGCAGAGGATTGCTACTCAGCCGAGTTTATTTCCGTCACAAGCAAGGAACAACTGACAAAACTGCGTGGTTCAAAGTATTTGCAGGCGAAAGTTGGTAATACATACAAGTCGGTCAAAGAGGATTTGATGTCAGGAAAGCTTGTGCTTTTTAGTGGAACCGGATGTCAGGTAAATGGCCTTAAAAGTTTCCTCGGCAAAGAGTACGAGAATCTGATTTGCGTTGATGTTATTTGTCATGGAGCCCCTTCTCCGGCGTTGTGGAGAAAGTATGCTGAGCATCAGGAACAAAAGATAGGTGGAAAACTAAAAGGCATTAACTTTCGCTGCAAGGATGATAGCTGGACTGACTTTGGAATGAAAGAAATTTGCAAGAGTATTCCAGATGGCGAAACAAAGAAATTATATATTTTCAAAGACAAAGATGCCTATATGCAAATGTTTTTGAGAGATTATTGTTTAAGACCCTCTTGTTATGAATGCACAGCAAAAAATGTAAAAATGTCTGATCTGACAATTGCAGACTTCTGGGGCATTAATGATGTGGCTCCTGATATGAATGATGGCATGGGTACCTCTTTGGTGCTCATTCGCACAGAAAAAGGAAAAGATGTCTTTGAGAAAATTAGAAGTAGCATGAAACTGCAAGAAGTATCTTATGAAGATGGTGTGAGAGGTAACCCGGCTGAATACAAATCGTGTGCTAGACCAATGCAGAGAAATACATTCTTTGATGATATGCAAAGCATCAGTTTTGAAGAACTTAAACAAAAATATGCTGCTCCGATTAAGGTCTCTTTTATGACAAAAGTCAAACGAAAAGTTAAGAAAACAATCAAAAAAGTACTCCGAGTAATCGGGGGGGGGCAGAGAGCATAAACACAATGAAGAATATGGACTACTCTTTGTATTTTGTGTTTGATTGTCAGGAGAAGAAAGATGAAGGAAGTACCGGTACTATATAAAAGAAAAGAAGAATGCTGCGGTTGTACGGCTTGTTATGCCATCTGTCCGAAAGAAGCTATATCTATGGTGGAGGACGAAGAAGGCTTTGAGTATCCGCAGATAGATGAAAGCAAATGTGTTCGTTGCTATCAATGCATTAAGGTGTGCCCTTTTAAGATAAAATAGTCTATAAAATTCACAAAAGGAAAGGAAAAAGAAAATGGATATTACATCTCTTGAATTTCTCCTATTTTTAGGGGGGGGTAACGCTATTCTATAGTATTCCTCATAAATATCGTTGGAAATGGCTAATTGTGCTTAGTTTTGCATTTGTATATGCTGCAAGCACGGTTGGCCTATTTTTCGTGGTGTTAACGAGCGTGATCGTATATCTTGCGGCAAAGAAAATTGAAAAAGTAGATGACGACAGAAAAAAGAAGGTTTTAATAGCAGCCATGGGAGCATGTCTGTTTATCTTAATCTTTTTGAAATACTTATCTGGTTTGTCTATTTTTACGCAGGGAAATCTCATGATTTTCGGTAACGAAATGACGATCCTAGGTGTGATTAAAAAATATTTGCTCCCAATTGGTATGTCCTATTATACACTTCAGGTTATTTCGTACCTTCTGGATGTGTATTGGGGAAGACTGGAGGCTGAGCAGGATTATTGGAAAGTGTTGCTTTTTACCTGTTTTTTCCCACAGCTCGTACAGGGACCAATCAGCAAATACAGTGAACTTGCTCCCGAACTTTTTAAAGAGCATAAGTTGGACTGGAAAAATATTAAGTATGGTGTCCAGTTAATGCTGTGGGGATTCTTCAAAAAAATGTTGATTGCAGATCGTATTGGCGTATATGTAAATGCAATTTTTCATGAAGGTGTAACGCCATATGGCTTGACGGCATGGATTGGACTTGTGTTCTATGGAATCCAGTTATATTGCGATTTTAGTGGTGGTATTGATGTAATCCGTGGTGCATCGGAATGCTTCGGAATCGGGTTAAAGGAAAATTTCAGGCAGCCATATTTTTCTTTGTCACTTGGTGAGTTCTGGAGAAGATGGCATATTTCGCTTGGAACATGGATGAAGGATTACATTTTTTATCCAGTTTCAATGGCTGGATGGATGGGAACACTAAAGAAAAAGCTAAAAAAAGTTGCATCCAGAAAAACAGCTACCCGTGTTGCCATGGCAATTGCGGATCTTGTTGTATTTGCATTAGTAGGGGTCTGGCATGGTTTAGGTACAAACTATCTGGCGTGGGGCTTATATAATGGTATTATTCTGGCAATCAGTGCAATTCTGGTTGATGAGTATGCGGTGTGGAAAAACAAGCTGCATATTGACAGCCAGGCTGGATACTGGAAAGTGCTTAGCCTGATTCGAACTTTGTTCATTGTCACAATTGGGTGGATATTCGATTGTACTTATACTGCAGGTGCAGCTGGTGAATTATTTGTCCATTTGTTTGCATTTGGAAAAACAGATTTGTCTGTAATTGCATTAACGACCACAGATATAGCAGTGCTTTTGGCAGGTTGTCTTGTTCTTCTAATTGTTGATGCCCTACATGAAAAAAATATTGAAGTTCGGCGGATTGTTGGAACTAAAAACTACTGGGTGCAAGTTGCATTCTGGACGATAGTTGTTCAAATGATAGCTTGCTTTGGAAGAGTTGCTTCGGCGGGAGGTTTCATGTATGCGAACTTTTAAGAGAATTGCAGGGTTCATTATTGTAAATTTAATTGTAGTTGTTTCATTGACTTTTATGTTGGCGCAGCCATCTGTTTTGAAAATTTTATTAAAAGAGGCTAAGAACGCAGAGTGTGATACCCTAATTATAGGGGAATCCCATGGTGAAACAAGCTATGACCCTTATGTAATGTCTGATGTGACAGGAAATCAGGTGTTCAACTTATCAAGGCGTTTGATGCCGGTTGCGAATCTTTGCTATATTATGGAGGAAGCAAATGTAAATGGCCAATATAAAAGAGTGATATTAGATCTGGATCCGTCCTATTGGGATAATGATCATAAGGGCACGTTTGGATCTGACACGAACCTTCTTTTTCGGCTGACAGGAAATAGATGGGTCGATTATATTAAGAATATTCTGATGAAAGACAATTATAACGATACATTTGCTGATTACAATTTGAATGCGGCAATGGTTAAACGAATTCCGCAAAATTTGAAGTGCAAGTTAAATAAGGCTTATTTGTCAGGAGATGAGTCGTCTATCCAGAATACATATTCAATTATTGGTGCAGTTGGTAGTTTTGAATACAAAGGCAGAGGATTTCGTTACGGTTTGAAGAAGTCAGGAGTTGAATGGCCAAGCTGGGATTTTGATGAAGATAGTATAAAAGAAGAGAATGTAGAGGCATTCAAGAAAATCGCTAAATATTGCAAAGATAATGATATAGAACTTGTTTGTGTGCAGTCGGCATTGCCACCATACAGATTGCAAAATGAGAATATGGACGAGGTTCATGAATATTTTACGGAGCTGTGTAGTGAATATAATGTGCCGTTTTATGATCTTAACTATTTGAAAAACGAATATCTTTCAAGGACAGATGATGATTATGTTGATCTCGATGGTCACATGATGGGGGAATTGGCAGATAGACAAAGTGCGGTTCTGGGACAAATCCTTATCTCAGAAAATAAAGAAGCATTTTTCTATGATAACTATAATGATGTTCTGAAGCAGTTAAAGTAAAAGAAAGAAGGGGTAATGTAATGAAAAACGTACTTGAATGGCTTGAAACGAGCGAATCAGTATTTCCTGACAAAGCCGTGTACATGGAAGATTCCAAAGAAATCACATTCCATGATGTATTGTGTGCAAGCCAAAAGATTGGAACAGCTCTTGCAGATGTGAATGGGACGGCACCGATTGCTGTGATAAGTGGAAGAAAGGTTGAAACTATTACAGCTTATCTGGGAATTGTTTATAGTGGACATGCCTATGCACCGATTGACGGTAAGCTGCCGCGGTATCGAATTGATATTATAGTTGAGACTCTGAAGCCGTCAGCTATTCTTGCAGATGCGGACAATCTTGCTCTAGCAGAAGAACTGGCGCAGGGAATTCCTGTATTTGAACTGGAAAAGGCAATGCAAGAAAACACAGATGAAAAGAAGCTGCAGGAAATTCGTAGAAACATGATTATGACAGATCCACTGTATGTTATTTTTACTTCCGGTTCAACAGGAAAACCAAAGGGAGTGATTACTTCTCATCAGTCGCTTATTTGTTATATTGAGAGTTATGTATCAGTTATGGAAATTGATGAGAATGATCGGCTTGGAAATCAGTCTCCACTTGATTATATTGCTGCAATCCGGGATATTTATGTTCCGTTGTATAAAGGATGTTCTTCTGTAATTATTCCAAAAGAATATTTCATGGAACCGAATCGTCTGTTCGATTATATGAATGAGCATAAGGTTACATCCGTTGGATGGAGTGTATCTGCATTTACCGTTGCACTTTCTCTTGGAGCTTTCGAGGAAGTGAAATTGAATACATTGAAAAAGATTTGCTTCTCTGGTTCAGTGATGCCAGCATCCTGCTTGTCTGTATGGCAGCAGAATTTGCCAGATGCGAAGTTTGTAAATCAGTACGGACCGACTGAGGCAACGGCATCCTGTACCTATTATGAGGTGAATCATCTGGTAAGTCAGGATGAACAGCTTCCTATAGGCATACCTTATAATAATTATCGAGTATTTCTTTTGAATGAGGATTTGACTGAAACACAGAACGGTGAAATCGGAGAAATCTGTGTGAGCGGACCAATTCTTGCACTGGGTTACTACAATGATCCAGAGCGTACAGAAAAGAGTTTTATTGTTAATCCTAACTATAAAGGTTATCCTGAACGGATGTACCGCACAGGTGATTATGGACGTATCCGTGAAGATGGACTTCTGGAGTTTCATGGCAGAATGGATCGTCAGGTGAAGCACATGGGACATCGTGTGGAATTGGATGAAATCGAATATGCAGCGAATCAGATTGCTGGAGTAGATGAATGCGTTTCTCTTTACAATAAGGAAAAAGAAGTGCTGTATCTTTTCTATTCAGGTGAAACTGCGATGAGACAGGTGGTTTTGGAACTTCGTAAAGTGCTGCCAGGATTCATGGTTCCGCGAAAAGTTAAACAGGTTTCTGCCTTGCCGAAACTGGCAAGTGGAAAGATAGATATGACTACACTTAAGGAGGAAATGTAACAATGAAAGAGAAAGTAATGGATATTCTGATGGATCTTCGCCCGGATGTTGATTTTGAAAATGAGAAGAAGCTGATTGGAGATGGCATTTTGGAGTCTTTTGATATTATGTCTTTGGTGGCAGAACTTGAGGATGAGTTTGATGTGAAGATCAAGCCGAAAGATCTTGTGGCTGAAAACTTTAATTCTGTGGATGATATGGTCACAATGCTTAAGAAACTGGGTGCATAATATGGAGCTTCGAGAATATTTGAAAAACTTCAGAAATGTATCCACGCCAGCCTATTATTTTGATACCGATGTGTTTGAAAAGCGGATTGACTTTGTGAACCGGGAACTGCCGGAAATTCCTTTGACCTTTTCAATAAAAGCGAATCCGTTCCTTTTGAACCGTCTTCCGCAAAACCTTAGACATGTTGAGGTGTGCAGCCCTGGAGAACTGAAAATCTGTAAAGCTTACGGAATTCCAGGTAGCAGAATTATTTATTCTGGTGTCAATAAAGAAATTGAAGATGTCACAGAAGCGATTGAATACGGAGTCGATATTGCAACGGCTGAGAGTATTCTTCATGTAAAACTTGAACAGGAAGCAGCGAAAAAAGCAAATAAGCAACAGAGGGTCATTCTGCGTCTTACTAGCGGCAACCAGTTTGGGATGTCTGAAGCAGATATCTTGAGCGTTCTTGCAAATCAGGCAAATTATCCGAATTTGGATATTTATGGAATCCATTATTATTCTGGGACGCAGAAGAAAAAGCGTCAAATCGATAGGGATTTTGAGAAACTGGATGCTGCACTTATGCGGTTCAAGAAAGAAACTGGGTTTGTGTCGAAGCTGGTTGAAATGGGACCGGGATTTCCAGTGGACTATTTTAATCCGCCTTATGATGAAGCTGAAGAGGCAACATTGCTTGAGAATAAGGATACCATTCTTACGTTTGCTGCTAAATATCCATTAGGAATTGAGATGGGACGTTATCTTGCCGCTCCATGCGGTACGTATGCGACTAAAGTAATGGATATAAAAAATAACAGTGATACCAATTACATTATCTGTGACGGTGGAATTCATCATTTGAAATACCACGGTCAGACGATGGCGATGCAGATACCAGAAATGGAAGTGCTGAATACATCGCCAGAAACAAAACCATATTGTATTTGCGGCAGCCTGTGCACGGTTGCAGATGTCTTGGTTCGTGAGGTTGAACTTCCGGTAGTTTCAAGGAATGATGTGATTTTGTTTCATCGCTGCGGAGCGTATTCGGTTACAGAGGGAAGTGCTTTGTTCTTGTCAAGAAAGATTCCAGAGGTGTATTTATATAATGAAACTGATGGATTGGAGAAGATGCGTAGCTTTGTTGAGGCAGCAGATATCAATCGGAAAGAATAAGCCTCTGTAAAACTGGATGAAATTGTGATATACTGGGAGCGGAAGCTCCCTACGCTGCTCGTAATAATCACACACCTCTCCGTGGTGAGCAGCAGGCAACGATCTTATAATCGGCGAAGATGTGAGAAAAGAATAAATGTAGAAAAGTATAGTTGGGTATTATTATGGACAATATTTTGAGACTCGCAAAGAATTATTCGAAAGAATGTCATCTGAATCTTCTTCCATGTGGTGACAATAATATTTTGGAGAATATCCATTTTCTATATGATGAAAATTGGGAAAATCAAGGCGCGTCCTACCCATATGAGATATTAACATATTTATTTGATAGCTATTATGTTTTGCCACAGAGACCGGATTTGGCGGCACTATTTTGCTGGCAAGCAATCAATCATTCATATTATGTTCAGCAGTTGAGTGATAACAGCGTAGGATTTTGCTTAGATACTAAAGGTGTTGAATTTGTTTGTGGTGCAATTTTAGCGAATTGGAATAATAAATATAAAGCAATTCTAGAGCCTTTTTTGGAAAGGCTGCCGGACAAAACATTTCACTATGTGGCCTCGTATATGCTTAAAGGATATGCGATGGAAAAGAATGGAATAGCAGAAAAATATAGAGCTTCTTCGTATAAATCGTTAAAAGGCAAAATTTTGCTGCTATCGGAAATTTTGGATAATGCATATGGAAAGTCATACTGCCAGATTTCCAACCCTACACTTATTGGTAATACAGTGGATCTCGGAATTTCCGATGCAAATAAAGGAAAGAGTCGAGCCATAACACACAGCTTTGGTATTAAGTTAAGAGCACTTATGTCAGGAGAAGAATCTGAGATTACATTTTGTGATGCGCAGGGCACGAAGAAAAAATATAAATTTACAGATGAAGAAAGATTGTCATTTGTTCTATTTGGAATTCTTTATGCTTCTCGATGCAATAACTTTCATGGCAATGTTGCGGCTCGAATGAACAGCATCAATGCAAATAGAGATACTTTTAGAATGTATACAGATATGTTTTTGACGGAGTATATTATCTTGGCAATTCATATGAACAGCCAAGGTGAGTTATCTGATATGGCACTGAATGAAGTTGGAAAAAATGTTAACTTAATGTTGTGATTTAAATGCATTGCCCTCACCTTAACACAGTGCTATACTTAAACCACAATAAAAGGAAAGATGTTATCACGATGCCCAGAACGAAAGGCAGCAAAAACCGTCCCAAAACCAATACTACCAAAGACTACGCATCCAAAATCGCAAAAAAGAAAGAACAGGTGGTGAACTTAACCACCGAGATTGCATCCATCCAGAAAGCGATTGAGGAGTAGAAGAACACACTGAAAGAGAAAAAGACTGCTCTGAAGAAGGCCGAAAAAGAAGTGGCATCCTTGGAAGCGAAGAAGGCAAAGGTAGATGCTAAGGCCGCTGAAGAAGCTAAGAAGACCGAAGCCGAGAGTGTGGTTAAGAGATTATTAGCCAGCGGGATGAGTGCGGATGAGATTCTCGAAAAACTGAAATAAACAAGAACCCAAGAAAAAATAAATGCCGTGTGGACAAACTGAACTCCAGGAGTTCACATGGTCTTTTTTGAAGGTAGCTGTATAGTTTATAACGAAAATAAAGATTGAATAGAAATAAAAGAAATGGAGTGTGACATAAAATGAACTTATCAAAAATACATCATATTGCAATCATCGTATCTGACTACGAAACTGCAAAGGATTTCTATGTGAACAAACTGGGTTTCTCTGTCATCAGAGAGAACTACCGTCCAGAGCGAAAGGACTGGAAGCTAGATCTTCGTGTCAATGAGCACACAGAGCTGGAGATTTTTGCAGAAGAAAACCCGCCGAAGCGTGTGAACCGCCCGGAGGCCTGTGGGCTGCGTCACCTTGCATTTTGTGTGGAGAGCGTGGAGCAGACAGTGAATGAACTGGAGGAGGTAGGCGTTGAATGTGAGCCAATCCGCGTGGATGATTACACCGGCAAGAAGATGACTTTCTTCCACGACCCGGATGGACTGCCGCTGGAGCTGCACGAATAATTATGGGAGAGAAAAGAGCATATAAAGTCAGAAAGCCTGGTGGAGGCAGGAAGAAGCTGAAGCCGGAGTACGATGCCGGGAAAAATCTGAAAGAGCAGATGGAAAGTGCAGTGGCGCTTTATGAGGAAGACTGCTCCCTCCAATCCATCGCTGATGCTCTAGCTCTAAACCCCATCAAGGTACGGAAGCTGCTCATCACGGCAGGTGTGTATGAATCGGAAGTGGCGGAGAAGGTACAGGATACTTTTGAAGAATATAGAGAAACACAAGACTACAAAACCTCCATACTTTCAACGGCAAACACCCTTGACCTTTCCAAAGCTTCCGTCACCTCGTACCTACCATATCAGAAAGGCGTGTACTTCCCAAGTACAGAGAAAGAAAAGATCAGTGTTGGGGCAGAGCGGCAGCGGAGATACAGAGCAATGAAGCGATGGAGGACTGATCCGACAGAAGAAAACTTCTGGGGAGTGGTTCTGGCTTATGATGGTGTGAAATTCAAAACTTACTCCGGGTTGCCATTCTCTTACGAAATTAAAAAGGGCAGGAACGGCGAGTACACGAAAGAGCTGTGGATCGATCGCCGGGAGAAGAGTAAAAGCTTGGCGTGGAGTTCAGTGCTGCTGGCGCTGAAGAATATAAAAGGAGAAGTGGTGAGCCGCCCGAAAGCACTGGGCGATATTCGAGGCGTGACCTACATCTACGGAATGTTCTATCGGTTCGGTATGATCGATGTTCCGGATGAAGTAAAGGAGAAGATGGGCCGTCCAAAAGACCGCAAAAAATAGGTTGCTATGTACAGAAGTGTGCGGTAATATGTGCCATAACTGAGGATGCGAATTTCAGTTGGGAAGGATGGTAGCATTATAGAAAAATTAAAGGAAATGCTGGAGGAGTACATTAAGAAAACGGAGCCGGAGTATTATCCGCCAGTGGAGAACCTGCTG
>ERZ860076.1163-NODE-1163-length-13750-cov-2.172034_pt1 | contig 13750 bp, 8 predicted proteins | sample MGYA00509982_ERZ860076 | MGnify/ENA primary metagenome ERZ860076 (study PRJEB30046, sample SAMN00715193) | human gut metagenome | study: EMG produced TPA metagenomics assembly of the A metagenome-wide association study of gut microbiota in type 2... | reverse complement strand
AAATTTTTCTTTTCATGACATCCGATTTATTTAACTCTTTCACGAAGGCAAGTTACAATTATTAAAGACATAAACTTTATAGAAATTTACCTCCTGCTTTTAGAATCTTATCAAAATATAAGAATCATCGTAATACATACCATCCCAAGATTAAAGTCGTTTCAATAATTTGGCTGCTACTTCATTATTCTTCGTGAGAGACTCATCCAGCGGGGAAGAACGGATGATAGAAGTCAAGCGTTTATGCCATTCCACATCCCGCCACATTCCAGCAAACTGAGGCCCGCAAAAATTACTGGTCGCTACGCCGACCCACATACCCGTACGAGCTGCCGTAATAGTTCCCAACTCGCAGAGATCTTTTACCCAGTCCCATTTCAATAAAGGCCAATCCTTATAATCCACCAATCCCCAACACTCTGTCGTAACAAGAGGACGGCGATTCTTCCGGGCCACAGAAGCCATAAGCTCTATCTTATCAGTCAACAACTTCTGCCAATATCCAGGTCTTTCCCGATAAACCCGTTCTGCGTTTTTCACCACATTCTTATAATCATCCGGTAAAAAACGATTGTAGCCATATCCCACCAGCTTATAAAATTCTCCACCATTCTGTTGGGCCATCCAAATATGATGCTCATACAAATCAAGAAAAGAGCAATCCACCTCTTCATATTTCTTGACATCCCCATGATCAAAAGAATATAAGAATGGCATATCCGGATATACTTGTCGCATCTTCTCCAACGAGGTTTTCATCCATCGTAAGGATTCCTCCTTATACCAATTCCCCCAACCGACATTCGGATATGTCTTAGCGAAAAAAGGAGCCCACGAATCACCGGGCCACTCATTGCAAAGATCTACATAAAGGATCGTATCCAATAACCCATCCTCCTCGATCGAACGAAGGGTTGTCAGCCAGCAATCCGCCAATTTCTCCGGTGTATCCAATTTCAGGCAAACCTCATCCACATCGAGACGATACCAAGAAGAAAGCCCGACCTTAATATCCCGCTCCTTACATTTCGACAAGAACAAGTTCAAATTCGGTTGAACTTGTACCTCATTCATATCCGGACTTCCCCAATCTTGCTGATTCCAAACTTCTTTAAGTAACCATTTCTTCATTGGATTCTCCGCTATTAAATGAGGATAAGCATCAATACGTATCGCATTATACCCCCGTTCCGAGAGCTCGTCCAATACTTGGTCCCAGTCCTCATAACCGGCTCCGGGCCAACGCCTCTCCAACCAAGAAAAATCCCACATGGTGATTGCCCGGGGCGAGATTTCTCCTTTCCCGGCAAAAGCCATTTCACTTTTAGCTAATGCATTTGATAAATCAAAAGCCACTAAGCCGCCTAATGCCGCAACTGCTGTTTGTCTAATAAATACTCTTCTATCCATATTATATTATTTTATCTTTCGGGTGTCCTCCTTTTCTCCAAAAAGCCTCGATATTCTCCAATGAAACTCCTTTCGTTTCCGGTACATAGAAATATCCCCAAATAATCGCCACAATTCCAATAAACGCATAAAATAAGAACGCTCCTGCCGGATTCCCTTGGCTTTCGCCATTGATCGTTAAATCGGTTCCCGGTATTGAGAATACCTTCAGTATCTTGAAAAAGGTAAACGATACGATCGCATTGAAAAACCAAACGGACAATGAACCGAGAGAAGCCCCCAGCCCTCTTAACTTTTGTGGAAACACTTCCGACACAATCAACCAACCTAGAGGCCCGATGCTGATAGCGAAAAATCCCACATATAAGAAAATAAGGACAATGGAAAGCCATTTCCCGGAATCCCCTAATTGAGCGGCGAATATAAAAGAGGTAGCGAGTAGCAACAAGGAAATCACGATACCGCTCAACCCCAGAAAATAAAGTTTACGCCTTCCCAGCCGATCTACGAAATAGACAGACAGTAACGTGAACAATAAATTGACAACTCCCACCCCTACAGAAGCCCCAATCGCAGAGACCGCACCATCGAAACCGGCCATCAAGAATATTTTAGGACTATAATAGATCACCGTATTGATACCTACGAACTGTTGGAAGAACATGATACCAATAGCGATAACCAACGCATTCCTCAACCAAGGCTGAGCCAAATCCTTAAAACGCCCTTGTTGCTCATCATTTTTCCGCATCTCATTCCGCATCTGCTCAAATGAGACATTTACTTGATCCGGGTGCTCGATCATCTTTAAGACCGATAAACTCTCCTCCTCCCTGCCAACGGACATCAACCACCTTGGAGATGGTGGAACCAGCAACATACCCACGAACAAAATAATAGCGGGAATCACCCCCACATAAAACATCGGCCTCCAACATGAAACAGACGTCTCATCCGCAAAATACAAATCCGAAAGATAAGATACCAGAAGCCCGATCGTAATCATCAATTGGAACATGGCGACAAACATCCCCCGTGATTTCGCCGGAGAAACTTCTGCGATATAAAGAGGCACCGCAAAAGAAGATATCCCGATAGCCACCCCCAGGAATAAACGGGCGGCGATCAAATGATAAATGCCCGGAGCCCATCCCGACCATAACGCACCGATAGCGAAAATAACAGCCGAAGTCAAAATGACTTTCCTACGCCCTATGCGATCCGTCAACTTACCACAACACAGCGCTCCCAGAATAGCTCCCAGCAAACCGGAGGAAGTAACGACCTCCACCATACTATCGTCTATGCCAAAATCTTTCTGGAAGAAAGGAATCGCCCCGGAAATCACGCCGGTATCAAAACCAAACAATAGTCCTCCCATGGCGGCGACAATCGCTATCACATAAATCATCCAATATCTATAACTCGTGTTTCTCATGTTTTTCTTGTGTATTTAATCCATCTATAAACTCAAGGCTCGAAATCACGCCAGACCTCCGCTTTCAACGCGGGATTAGGCACATATAAGAAAATCTCCGGATTTTCCTCGAATTGTCTGTAAATAGATACCCCTTTCCGAATATCTAAAGAAATATAATCCGAAGGAGATTTACAAATCAAATGAGAGGAATCGTACATCGGATTCGCAATCCATTCTAATTCATCGCTTCCATTAAATATAGGAAACCAAGCGATTCCCCCGTGTTTACGAACCCCCTCATACACAAAACCATAATCTCTATCGCACCACGCCCCGAAAGTCAAAGGCAATCTCGGATTCGCACTAATCGTCGCATGTACCCAATAGGGAGGAACGATCACTACATCCCCCGGAAAGGCATGTACCGCATAACATCGACCGGGTTGATCCTCCGCATACTCCTGCATATAAATAATCGCCTCTCCCGACCAAATCTCATAGATTTCCGGCGTAGACCAACCGCTATAAGGAGATATCTTATGAATATGCCCTTGACTTCTGACTGGCTCCTGCCCCAATTTACCAGCGCTATATGTCACTACCCCGAATAACAAATGTAACTTATTCAGCAACACACGATGTTCTTCTTTGCCGACATCCATAGCGATCGAGTAAACCTGCTCCGGTCCCTTGCATTGAGGATCACGCAAACTAGCCCGTATATCTTCCAGCCGGCGAATCTCGACCTCCGGACCAAATACACCCGCCCCATAGGTAAACCCCATAGGCGATTGAACCGGTGTTATATCAATTCCTTTATCAAATACAAATCCGTTCATTTTGCTGTTGTTTTACCATGAAATACTCCAAGCCGAATAAAGCGGCGTCATCGCCCAATATTGCCGGGACAACCGGGACTTTCCCGGAAGGACACCAAGCTAATTCATCCACTCGCTTACTGATATAAGGAATGATTACCTCTTGGCTTTTTAAAATCCCCCCTCCCAGAATCACCACTTCCGGATCATAAGCATGTATATAGGTTATTATCGCCGATGCCCAGATATCCATGCATTCGTTTCTAATCAATAAAGCGTCTGTATTCCCCTCCTGCGCCAACCTGAAAATGCGCTTGAAATCATAGATATCCGCATCTCGCTTAAATGATTCCGATAAAAGGGCATGCTCCCGGATAATGGTCGGCAAGAAAAAAGAGGAAGACAGAGCTTCTACACAGCCTTTATTCCCGCATGAACATCGACGGCCCTTATAATCCAACACAAAATGTCCTCCCAAAGAACCCGCTTGAAAATGCTGTCCATACAGAAGCCGTCCATCGATCACGACTCCCGTACCGATACCGGTTCCGATTGTCATCATGACTACATTGTTCTTTCCCCGGGCCGCACCCTGCCACCATTCTCCGGCTACGGCCAAACGAGCGTCATTATCCATGCAGAAAGGAACTTCCCAATTCTCCCATGCCCATTTATCCAGACTGATCGAACAGGCATCATCATACTTCTCATTCGTAGAGATTACCCGGTTATGAATTGGATCTACCAACCCGGGAAAAGCCAGGCCGATACAACGAAGCGCCGCCACATCAATACGCCAAGCGGCCAACAACCGATCGATCGCCTCCTTTATCTTAGGTAAGTTCAGAGCTAATCCCAGAGCCAGACGGGAAGGTAATCTCACACAGTCTACGATCTCACCATCAGACAATAGTCCGATCTTTACGACCGTCCCCCCTAAATCTATCGCTATCGTATACATAAGCTATCGCAATTTAGGGGTACCGTTCACTTCTACCAATCGGGCCGAGAAGCCCTTATTCGCTATCTCTTCATAATTATGCCCGGCATCCGAAGGCCAGCATGCGGCAAATGACAAGACGCTATTTCCAGTATTAGCTACCCGGTGCGCTACACCGCCCGGTATATAATGCAGGCTACCCGGCATCATCCTTTCCGCCCACGTATTCCGTTCCCGGTCCATCAAGATCAACATACCTTCGCCTTCCAATCCCCAATAATACTCCGAACGATCCTCTTGTTGATGAAAATGGCCTTTCGTCATGAAATACTCATCTCCCACCTTTCCCGGATATAATTGAGTAATACCAAAATAAAGCCCTCCCGGAGTGCCTTCCCGCTCCGGTAAATAACTATATACCTCGTATGCTAATTGATCTAATGGTAATTGGGAATAAGCATCTTGATTCTCAAAAATTCCGGCAAGCTCACCTAAAGTTCTCCGGCTCTTTACCACACCTTCCCCCTTTAACTCATTTTGAAAAAATGACAAGGATGGGATTACAATCTTTTTATGTTCCATGATATTCTATTTTACGATACAACTTATATCGCAAAAATAGATCGAATACCTTGGGCTTTATTTTAGTATTTTTCCAAACAACTATGAAATCCTGTCCTTATTCTCCATCCAGGCGCTCCTTATATTTTTTCTGGTACTCGGATGGAAGCATATTCGTGGTTTTCTTAAATTGGCCGATGAAGTTGGATAGATTATTGAATCCGGCCTCGGAACTAATCGTGGATATCTTCAGGTTTCCCTCTATCAATAGTTTTTTCGCATGTCCTATGCGCATGTCATTCAGGTACTCCACGAAAGTCTTCTTGGTCCGTTTCTTGAAATAACGACAAAAAGCGGTCGGAGTCAAGCCTACCAAAGCGGCGACTTCCTCCAGCTTCACTGGAGACGTGAAGTTCTTCACCAGATATTTATAGACCTTATTGAAACGCTCGAAATCGTCCGAGTTGACCGTTTCCGTAAACCCCGTACTGGCTAATATCTCATATTCTTCGGAAGTCGCCATTAATTCCAGTAAAGCAATCAATTTGATCACCCTACTCGCTCCCGTCTCATTGGCGGATTGGCTGATCAGCTCGGCAATCTTCTTCCGGGACTTACCCACAAACTTAATTCCTCTACGGGAACGCTCTATCAATTCCCGGATATTATTCATCTCCGGAAGACGGATTAAATTAGGTTCAAAAATCTGACGCTTGAAGAACAAGCAAATACAAGTAGCCCGCAAGCCGGAGCTCTTATCGAAATAAACAGGGTCGTTTCTCCACTCATGTGGCAGTTGAGGGCCGATCATACAAACATCGCCCTCGAAATATCCTTCCACATGATCCCCGACAAAGCGAGTACCCGTACCACTTGTGATATACATTATCTCAATAGCCGGATGGTAGTGCCAAGGCACTATAAAATGCGGTAGATCCTCCACATAGAAATGAATGTGACTATCTATCGGGAATGGCAGTTCTTGAAATAATGGTTTCATAGGCTTTATACTAAAGGTTTCAACCTCTCGATCAGTTCATCCCCAAGCGCCCGTTTATTCACGATATGTTCCTGCACGGCGGTAACAAACGGATTATTCATGAAATCTCCTCGAACACCCTCGAAATCCTGTTGTTTTTCCTTGTTGGAACCATCCACACCGAAACCGATCATAGAAGTCAAGGAGAATTCCTTACGGGCATCCTCATAAAGCATCTCATCCAAGCGGATCACACATTCTTGCCAACGACGAACCAGATCAATAATCTCTGCGGCGGAAATCGAACGGAGATCCACCCCATAATAACGTTCGATCATCTCGTAGGCCCATGTCCATTCCAAGGAATAATAACGTCCGTGAACCAAACGGAAAAAACATTCCACATCCTCTAAGGAAGCGATTTCCCCCTGTTCGATATCTTGCAACAAGGCATCTAGCGGTTCCCTCGGGAGGATCAAGCCCGCCAAGTCCAGCCATTCTCCGGAGCCTTTGGATTCCGTAGGACGCAATTGCTCCCAGACCTCTTCCATAGAACAATAGGTCGTACCTTCCAAACGCTTGATTAACGAGTTACCAAAGAACTTATTAATTGCCATCCCATAAAAGTTCAACGCATTCCGGAGGGAGGAACCTTTTATACGAGTATTCTGATAATAATAAATCTCGGAAGTCTCTCCAACCAATGCCTGCAGGTTTTTCAAGATATCCACCGCTTTCAGCATCTTCTGGATCGTATAGGGACTCAATAGATTATAGTTAATCATATCCAAGCGATCCGGGTCCGTACGTTTATCACGCTTCGGCCATTTCTGGGCATCACGGATCGTACCTACGCTGCGAAGATTAATTCCCGGGACTAAGTAAGTCTCATCATCCTTCTCTATTAAATAGGAGAAGGGAATATCGGAAGTATCGCTATGGTGATGATGGCGACCCATTACCAAAGAGAAAGCGCCGATACGGGCCGGCCAAAGAATATACGAGTCGCTGGTAGTCTTGGAGCCACGTTCCACGATCCCTTGATGGATCGGTCCCAGCTTATACATATGATTACTCTGGTTAGAGCCACTTCCCGCGTTCAAGAACGAATACATTCCCGCTATCAACAAACTACTCTTATGCATAGACACCGTAAACGGACCGGCGAATATAGCGCAAGCCTCCCCATTCTCGAAAGCGCAGTTGCTGAACAACAAGGAATCATGGGCCGAGAAGTTATGCGTCACTTGGCAAGCCTGTCCGATAAAGCAACGGATAATCTTAGCGGCATCCGCGATCTTGGCTCCCGAAGAGACAATGAAATCTTGCGCGATCACACTATCCCCGATAAATACCGGGGCCTCTCTCTTACTATTTACGGAACCATTTTCCAGACGTGCGCTATTCTCTATGGTCGCGTAATCACCAATCTTCACGTTACGGATCGTACCGGTATTGACAATCTTGACCTTATCGCCAACCGTTCCCTCCGTAGAGGCGATACCCTCCGTATAAGCGGTAATCATATCCCGCAAGCGTTCGATCAAGGCCGGACGATGACGGTACAATGCGATAATATAAGCCAATGAAGCCGACAGGCCATCGTAAATCGGAACCTCACGCCCGCCGGTCTCATTCAAGACCGACACCTCGACATTATTCCCGAACGTAGCCTTGCCTTCCACCAACATAACATTTATATTCTGGATAAAGCAGTCATCACCGATCTGGTAATTAGCGATATAATTCTGTACGTTCTCGATCAGCACATTATCCCCCAACGTACAATTATGTAGGGTAACATGACGAAGCCCGCTATGCTTTACCAATCCTCCCGGTAGGGTAAACGCTTTACGAAAGGCTCCTAACTTAACCACTCCCGAAAAACGCACGTGGTTCACATATTCAATATCAAACACCTCTGGAACCCAAACTTGATTCCAATCATCGGCCCGGCAAGCCTGAGATCGCAAGGTGGCGATCTCATCCGGCCGCAAATTTCTCAAATGATTCATTGGTACTAATTTTGTAAGACTCTACTCTTCATCATATTGCTGAAAGAGGAAGTCATTGTAGGGGAAACGGGTGATATGGATTTGTTTGACCCGTTCATACAACATCTCTTTCAACGCCTCTATATTCGTACGTTCCTTGGCGGAGATAAAGATGCAATTATCTTGCAATTTTCCCATCCACGTACGTTTCAGTTCATCCAGATCGATATTCTCACGACCACGAGGGGTCAAATCATCTTCCTCTTTCGGGACAAAGGTAAATGCATCCACCTTATTGAAAACCATGATCATCGGTTTCTCGGTCTTATCGATCTCCGCCAACGTACGGTTCACGACCTCTATTTGCTCCTCAAAAGTCGGGTGTGAGATATCCACGATATGTACCAGCAAATCCGCCTCCCGTACCTCATCCAAGGTAGATTTAAAAGATTCCACCAGCTCGGTCGGTAACTTGCGGATAAATCCGACCGTATCGGACAGCAAGAACGGCAAGTTCTCGATAATGACCTTGCGTACGGTCGTATCTAACGTAGCGAACAACTTATTCTCGGCAAAGACCTCACTCTTGCTCAATAAGTTCATCAAGGTAGATTTACCTACGTTCGTATATCCGACTAACGCTACACGTACCATCTTACCCCGGTTTTTCCGTTGTACGCTTTTTTGCTTGTCAATATCCACCAGCTCTTTCTTCAATCGTGCGATCTTATCCAAGATAATACGTTTATCAGTCTCCAACTGTGTCTCACCCGGACCACGCATACCTACGCCGCCTCGCTGACGCTCCAAGTGTGTCCACAGACGAGTCAAGCGGGGTAACATATATTTATATTGTGCAAGCTCCACCTGTGTCTTCGCATGGGCGGTCTGTGCACGGCTAGCGAAGATATCCAAGATCAAGCTCGTACGATCCAAGATTTTCACCTGCAATTCTTTCTCAATATTACGGAGTTGCTTCGGACTCAGCTCATCATCAAAGATCACCAAGCCGATCTCATTCTCTACCACATACTCCTTAATTTCCTGCAATTTACCGGTCCCGACAAAAGTGACGGAATTCGGGTAATCCATTTTCTGGGTAAAACGCTTTACCGCATCCACCCCCCCCCCTGCCGTATCGGCCAAGAAAGCCAATTCGTCCAGATATTCCTTAACCTTTTGCTCATTTTGCTCGGGGGTAACCAAACCCACCAAAACGGCCTTTTCGGTCTGTGCCTCAGATATGATAAATTCTTTCATGCCACAAAGATATATTATTTCAATTATTTACGTATATTTGCGAACATATTTACAAATATAAATCAACTTAGCTATGAAAAAGAGAATTTGGCATCTATCCAGATGCGTTGTCGTTTGTACGGCATTCCTATTCGTACAACAATTTATCCAGTCACAAGTTTCAAATCCATCTACATGGGAAAGTTTTGTGCAAAGTAACGCAAATATATCTATCCGGGATACGTTTCGGATGCAGACATTTGAGGGACTTGCTTCTGATAATTGGGATTATGCCATTACAGGTGAAGCCCTTATTGAAGATATCTCCGGCGTGAAAGATATTCCTAACAGCCACGGAAACTACGGGTTACGAATGCCAATGAATACGCAAGTGGCTTTCGAGCATTTCACGTTAACAAATCATCAAGATATAAAAATCAGTATACGGAAAGGGGGCATCCTTCTAGTAGAAGGAGAAGGCATGAGAGCCAGAACCTATCGAAAAGGGGAAACAAGTTATCCCTCCTTAGTTCCAACCATAGGAGAGAGTGGCATCAATCCTTTCAAAACCACAGATATAAAAAACAATCCTCCGGGCTTAGATCTTATCGTCCCCACACCGGCCGCCAATACCAAAAACGGCTATTATTATGTAGACAGCGTTTACGCACACGGCATGATTCCTACCTATTCCCTATTTACCGGAAACAGCGATTGGAACCATGAGGATCGCTGGAGCCACCTACCCGCCTACCGTCACCGCAACGCCTTGATTAACGGCAATATCTCCATAAATACAAATATCAGCTGTAAAGATATCTTTATTGGCAATGGAAATATCCATATTTTACCAACCGGAAATCTATCCGCAAATAACCTTACCATCTATCCTAATGATGGTATCTTGGCGTCTTCCTCCACCTTGCGATCGTCTGGAACTATTAACATCTCCGGCAAAATAACAATCGAGAAGACCTTCGCTCAAAAAGGCAAATGGTATTTTATCTCCTTCCCCTTCGATGTATTCGCTTCCGGCATAGACCCGGATTTCCAACTGGGTGATGACAAAAGCGATACAAACGGTAACTACTTTTACGTACAAACCTATAACGGAGAAAAGCGAGCCAACTCACAAAGCCCTTCCAACAACTGGGAAGTCATACCACAAACAATAATCAATACATCCCAGCCCATCTTCAAGAAGAACAAGGGGTACCTGATCGCTATTGACGCTTCCGCCGATCGTCAGAACCTTCGTTTCTCCTCGAAAGCAAAAGATATCCCTATAGATTTCGGAAAAAACGGTCAAGCCTCTATTCCGGTAAGCATTAACAACCAAAGCCAGAACCAGAATCACAACGGCTGGTATCTATGCGGTAATCCTCTGCCGGCTCCTTTATCTCTTAGTCAAATAGAATCAAACTCGGCCTTAGACGGATACATTTATATATATGACGGCTCCACCTACCAACCCTACGTGATCGGTAGCGATTTCGCCATCCCTCCATTCTCCGCTTTCTTTGTCAAAGCGCATAAAAGTACCAGCCTATCTGTATATAATACATCCGAACCAGCCAATTATAAATTATTATCAACGAATGCACCCATATCTTTCCCAACATCGGAACCTCAAGCCCGACAAGATCCTCCTGTTTCCAATCAAGCCTTTTCATTTCCGGAATTAAGCTATCAGCTAGAGAACAAGACTTTATTCATTACTAATCTTCCATCCCCCGGTAAAGTCGAACTGTTTACTCCGGCAGGCATATTAGTATTCACGCAAGCGGTACAGGCAGGGAACCCTATCCTCCCGATTCCCCTCCCACAAGGTTTATATATCTTAATTATTCAAACAGAACATTATCGGGCACAGTACAAATGCGTTTTAACCTCCTAAAGCCCGAAACAATCTTATATCTTTGCCCTGTTTTTAGAATAAAACGAATATGAAGAAGATCAATATCACAACAATTGCCTTACTTGTCTACTTAATCGTAATGAGTATCATCGGCTGGCCAGGAAACAATCCGGGGAATAATTATACCGAATATTTCTTGATGATCGGCGCTACGCTCGTCATCATCATCCTTCTACGCTATCTGCAAGTCAAACGTCTGAGAATGCGAGATAAGTGGAATAAAGACGATGATCCTGCCAAGTAATAAAAACACAGCCTGTTTTTCTTCACAGAAGAACAGGCTGAATGAACTTTATTTTATTACACTAGTATTAATATTACTGCTTTTTCGCCCTCACAGGCTACTTGAATGTCTCGTAAAGACTACGCACAGTATAAATTATTCGATTATAAATAAGTACAATCTTAACAGGACACACACACCACTTGTTTCGCTTACTTTCTTAAAATGAGTTACTTTCATAATTCTTACATTTTATTCACTAGTACTAAAACGTCATTAACCAATACGCAAAAGACAACCGACATCATTTTTGTAATCGTAGCCTAATCGTCATATCACTGAAAGGCAATACAATCGTGAACACATTTTTAATAACATAGACATATCATCGTAATATAATCACACGTCCTTTGCGTTCTGAAAAAATAGATTAATTCTAATATATTTTAAGGACAAAAGGATGGACAACAGAAATTACTTTACGATGGCGATTCCCGCTCTTTTGCTAGGCGTAGCATACTTACAGCCAATCAATGCGGCACCAGCGGAGGATCTGCCAAACGTTACTGGACGAATGACGATCACCCAACAGACATTCACGGTAAGTGGCGTAGTCACCGATACGAACGGAGAACCAATTATCGGGGCTAACGTGATTGAGAAAGGGACTACAAATGGAGCCGTAACCGATTTTGACGGCAAATTTTCTCTCTCGCTGCAAAACAAGCAAAGCATATTGGTCGTTACTTATATCGGTTATAACACCAAGGAGATTCCAGCCGGGAATGGTTCTCCCCTCACGATCCAATTGCAGGATGACACCCAGAACCTAGACGAGGTTATCGTGGTAGGTTATAGTGTACAGAAGAAAAAAGACCTTACCGGTGCTGTTTCCGTACTGGAGGTAGGCGACCTGAAAGATACCCCGGTATCCAGTGTAGATCAAATGATGCAAGGTAAATTGTCCGGCGTAAACGTAATCCCGGATAATATGCCCGGCGGAGGCGTAGCGGTACGTGTACGCGGTTTCAGCACGATCCGTAACAATGATCCGCTTTATATCATCGATGGCGTACCAGTAGAGGGCGGCATCAATTTTCTCAACCCGAATGATATCGAAAGTATGCAGGTATTGAAAGATGCTTCTTCCGCTTCCATCTATGGCGCACGTGCGGCAAACGGCGTGGTTATCATCAGTACAAAAAAAGGGAAGGAAGGTACTTTCCGGGTAAACCTAGACGCTTACGTGGGAGTACAAACCTCGGCAAAACAGATGCGTATGCTAAACGCCCAAGAATATGGCGACTTATTATGGCAGGCACAGCGTAACGACGGGAAATCACCAGTAAGCGACGTGTATGGCTCCGGCGAGACCGCCGTAATTCCGGAATTCCTTGACGCAGATCACCGTCTTCCCTCGGGAGACGTGGATTGGGTTGACGAGATCATGCAAAAAGCCATGGTCCAGTCCTATAACCTCTCTCTGGCGAAAGCAGATAAAGTTAGCAGCCACTTGTTCTCCCTAGGCTATTTCAACCAAGACGGTCTTATGAAATATACTGGTTTCGAACGTATATCCGGACGTTTCAACAATGAGTTCAAGCTCTTCAACGATCGTTTGAAAATCGGTGAGAACGCCACATTATCACATGCGTGGGGAACCTCGGTCACCAATAACGCCGCACTGGGAGGTATGTTATACAACGCCTATAAGACCGTATCCATTACCCCTGTTTACGATCTGGACGGGAATTTCGGCAGCAACCCGATCGCCGACATCTCCAACCCGTTAGGCGAATTATACCGTAATAAGGATAATAAAGATCGTACCACCCGTCTATTCGGTAATCTATTCGCCGAACTGAATATCCTAGAGGGACTTTATTTCAAGACCAACTTCGGAGCGGATTATAAAAACCTGTATAAACGAAGCTTCAAGGCCAAATACAACGAATTGAACACCCAGCAACCCTTGAGTACGTTGAGCACGCAAAACCGTTGGAACTTCAATTGGGTATTCACGAACACGTTAAACTATTTACGGACATTCGATAAACATACGATCGGAGCCTTATTAGGTATCGAGACAAACCGTTATCAAGAGGAATACTTCTCCGCCTCCCGTGAAGGCTTTGCCTCGGATGACGATAACTTCCATTTCCTCGATGCGGGCGATAGTGGCTCCCAGAAGAACGCAGGTTCTGCCTTTACTTCCAAGATGATGTCTTATTTCGGTAAAATTGATTAT